>Ga0326728_10012800_pt1 | contig 18474 bp, 15 predicted proteins | sample MB3enrmetagenome_FD_207602 | JGI IMG/M metagenome (GOLD analysis project Ga0326728, IMG submission 207602) | Lab enriched peat soil microbial communities from McLean, Ithaca, NY, United States - MB31MN | ecosystem: Environmental > Terrestrial > Soil > Wetlands > Peat | place: USA: New York... | reverse complement strand
CCCCAGAGGGGCGCTTCGTACGAACCGATCGTAATGACATCAAAAGTGTTGCTGCCTGTAGAAATATCTATCGTTAGACGCTGGCGCAGGATGTTCTCACCCAGCACCACCCAGTTCAACTTGACCCCGCTGCGTTTTTGGAATTCCGCGGAGAGCTGCTGCATCAGGATCATGTCGGCGTTGTTTACGGTAGCGACGGTCAGCTCCGGACGCCGGTCGGGAGGAGAGAGAATCCACGCCATGAGCGCGACGCTCGCCAGCAGTCCGAGTGTTTTCCAGGTGCGGTTTGAGAGTACCATGCCAAAATCAGCGTGGCAGGAGGCGTTGGGCTCGGCATGGCGATCCCGTGATTTCTTGATTTCTCAACAAGGGATTTTGATCGTCCGGCCTGTCACTTTTACCCTTTGCCTTTTGATTTTCTTTTGCGCCTCTGCCGCCCTGCGCCCCTGCGCCCGCAATATTACGGGCCAAGGGACAAGAGTCTACCTCAGCGTGTGGGCTGCTTGCAAATTTGGACCGAAACAGGGATTATGCGCATTCAACGTTCTGTAGGTTGAGAGAGGCAATGATGCTTCGCGCCATCATGACCTGTCCGGGGAAGGTTGAATTCACGGCCGTCCCGAAACCCGGCTTCGGAGCTGACGAAGTGCTATTGCGGATTCGCCGGATCGGAATCTGCGGCTCTGACCTGCACGTCTATCACGGCAAACATCCGTATACTTCCTACCCGGTGGTCCAAGGCCACGAGTTCTGCGGGGAAGTTGCCGAAGTCGGCCGCAACGTGCAGAGGTTCAAACCGGGCGACCTGGTCACGGCTCCTCCGCAAATTGTCTGCGGCCAGTGCCTGCCCTGTCGCGAAGGGCGATATCACATCTGCGAGAAACTTAAAGTGATAGGCTTCCAGGCGCCGGGAGTGGCGCAGGAATTTTTCCCCTTCCCGGAGTCCGCCTTGCTGAAGCTGCCGGCGGGTTTCACTCCGGAAGCGGGCGCGCTGGTGGAGCCTGCGGCGGTGGCGATCCATGCCGTCCGTCGCGCCGGAAGCATCTCCGGGCTCGGCGTGGTGGTGCTGGGTGCGGGGCCGATCGGGAATCTGGTGGCGCAGGTGGCGCGCTGGCGCGGAGCCCGGCAGGTTCTGATTTCCGACGTGAGCGACCACCGCCTCGCGATCGCCCGGGAATGCGGAATCGTCCACACGGTCAATCCCCGCGGAGATTCACTGGAGACCCGCGGGGCGGAGGTTTTCGGACCCGATCGCGCCGATGTGGCCTTGGAATGCGTGGGGCTCGCCGAGACCGCCAACCAGGCAATCCGCTGCGTCCGCAAGGGGGGCACGGTTATCGTGGTGGGAGTCTACGGAGACTGCCCTTCCATCGACCTCGGACTCGTGCAGGACCGCGAGCTCGAGGTGCGGGGAACGTTGATGTACCAGCGCCAGGACTACGTGGATGCCATTCATTGTCTTGCCGAGGGTGGCATCACGATTGAGCCCCTTTTAACGAAATGCTTTTCTTTCCGCCATTACCCCGAGGCCTATGCCTTCATTGAGGAGAACCACGAAGCGGTTATGAAGGTCATGATCGACTTGGATGAATCGGAGGAAGCAAGCCAAGCTTGCCTCGGCACCGTAAGATCTTTGCGGTGAGCTTTCACGAAGCGCTTCCCGAGCGTGGGCATACTGACCAAGCAGGGGGGAAGACATGGCGGAAAAGAATTTCCTTCTTGTTGGTAGAGTTAGTACAGATCATCCCAAGGAAGAATAAAACCATGTCCGAGCGTCTTGTTGTCTTCACGGAAAGGGCTGAGGGGCCGGTACCCGGTCTCGACGAGGAGTTGATTCGCAAGAACGGAGGGACCATCCGTTATGGGAAGGCAGCGGATGAAAAAGATCGCGTCCGGCTGGCCGAGGGGGCGGAGGTCGTCGTGGTGGGGGGCGCGCGCCTCGCGCGCGAATTCTTTGCCGCGCTGCCGAGATTGAAAGCCGTGGTGCGTCTCGGAATCGGCGTCGATAGCTTGGATCTTGATGCCGCCACCGAACTGGGAATTGTCGTGGCCAACGTTCCGGACTTCTGCTCGGATGAAGTCGCGGAGCATGCTCTGGGACTTATCTTCGCCGTGACGCGCAAGATCGCCCTGGCAGACCGCAAAACGCGCCGCGGCGAATGGGTTCCCGGGATGGACGCCCTCTTGCGGCCGATGCGGCGGCTTAGCGGCCAGACTCTGGGGCTGATCGGCTTCGGAAAAATCGGACGGAGCCTGGCGGGCAAGGCCCAGGGTTTGGGACTGAAAGTAATTGCCTTCGATCCCCACGTAAGCGCGGAGGCGGCGCAGGCTGCCGGCGTGCCTTTGATGAGCCTGGAAGCGTTGCTGCCCCAAACGGATATCCTTTCGCTTCACGTGCCGGCGACCGCCGAGACCAAGGGCATCGTTAACGCCCGCACCCTGGCGCTCCTCAAGCCCGGGGCTATCCTCATCAACACCGCGCGCGGCCCGGTGGTGGACGAAGCCGCTCTCGGAGCCGCACTTGCTTCCGGCCGGCTGGCAGGGGCCGGATTGGATGTGCTGCAACAGGAACCCATACGCCTGCCCCATCCGCTGACCGAATTTGAGAACGTGGTCTTCACTTGCCACTACGCCTCGCTGAGCGAAGAAGCCTACGCCAGCCTGCGCCAGCAGGTGTCAGAGCAGACGGTTCAAATTTTACACGGTGAGTTCCCGAAGAACCTGGTGAACGTCCGGGTGAAAGATCTACCCCAGTGCCGCTTGAGAAAAGGCAACGGATAGCGGCTAAGTAATCGGAAGTTTGATGGCACTGTGGAGCCGGGCGGTCTTTCGTTGCAGCCTTTGCAGGCGGTGGGTAAATCGCTCGGGGTGGGGCGAGGGGGAAGGCTGCTCGCGCAGGCGTTCGAGGGCGGCGAGCGTGAAATCCATCGCGCATTTGGGATCGCGCTGGTGGTGCTCGTAATGAATGGCCAACTCCTCGAAGGCTTCCAGGGCCAATGGTGACGCCCGCCGCGTGAGTTCGAGCCAAGTCTCCAATGCCAATTCGTGTTGGCGCTGGCGCTTGTACTGCAAGGCCAACTGATGCAGCGCGCGGGCCTCGATTTCTTCCGGCAATCCGCCGGAGAGCGCGCGCTGGCAGGTTGCGACCGACTGTTCGCGCGAGCCCGCGGTCTCAAACATGCGGCTGAGGCTGAAGAGGTCCACAGGAGAGTCGAGCGTGGTGGCGTCACCCACCGCCCGCGCCAACTCCACGGTGACGGCGGCGAGCGTCATGATATCGAGTGCGTTGTGGTAGAACACCGGTTGCAGGCCGCGTGCGTCCCCCGTGCGCAGGTAATCAAAGTAAATGCCGGGGATTTCCGAGCCCGCAACGTCGCCCTCGCGCTCGATGCCCAGCACCGCGCTCTCCAGGTCAGTGAGCTTGCAGCTTTCCAGGCGCAGCCTCCACAGCCGCCGCGCCGGGTGCAGCGCATCCAGGTGCATTAATCGCCCGAAGGGAGACTTCAGCCGTGCCAGCGCGTAGCGCGTTTCCAGCAGCGGCACATCGAAGGTCTTGCCGTTGTACGTCACCAAGCCCTCGAAGGAGTCCAGGATTTCCGCCAGGGCGCACAGGACGGCTTTCTCTTCCGGATAATCCCGCAGAAAGAATTGCCTGACTATAAATTGCGTTCCCTCCACCGTGCCAATGCCAATGAGGAAAGCGCAGGTGCCGGTGCCGCCCGCCAGGCCTGTGGTTTCCGTGTCGAGGTAGACGAGCCGCTCCGGCGCGGGCAGGGCGGCTCGGGGCAAAAGCAGATTCAGCGGGGCGAGGTCGGCGGCGGAGATGTCGCCGATGCGTAGCTTGCCGTAGGGTCTTCCGAAAGGGAAAGCCTGCCGGGCCAAGAAATATTCGCCTAAATCATTTTTCGCCAGGACGCCTTCCACATATTCTTCGATGCCTTTGGCCGCTCGCTGCGCGGGAAGCGGGCGCGGGCCGGGCGGCTTCTCCATGCGGCGCAGATACTCCAGCGTCTGCTCGAGCTCGCGATCGGGGTCGCGAGGCTGCGAGGCCTTCTTGAGCTGGCGGAGTTTTTGATCGAGGTTCACTTGCTCACCGATTTGGGGATGTAGGGGCGGTTCGCGAACCGCCCCTACGACTAATCTCTGCCAACTATCCGTCGCAACAACTCCAGCGCCACTTCCTTCCCTTTTTCCCCGATTTCCCCCACGGGGCCCACACACGAGGGGCAACCTGAGGGGCATGGGCACTCCGAGATCAGCTTATGAGTTTTCTCCAGCAACGAGTCACTCATGCGAAAGAGGGGCTCGCTCAGCCCCACGCCTCCGGGGTAGGAGTCGTAGAGATAGATGTTGGGCTCGAAAATCTTTCGCACTACGGTGCGCTTGCCCGGCTGTCCGCCCTCGGATTCAGGCTCCTCGGAGACTTCCAGTTCGGCATTCTCACCCACGGAAGTTCCCAAATCACGAGCGTCGCACATGACGAGCAGGGTGGCAATAGCGCCGAGGGCGTTCGCCAGGCCGTTCACACCGTCGAGCCGCTCGGTGGAGTTGTAAGGCAACGCCTCCATCATGGGGCGCGGCAGCGTCAACCAAAACGCCGTGGTGTGCATTTCCTGTTCGGGCAGGGTGAGTTCCCCCGACCCCACATTGTCCATGGTGTAGAACTTTATCTTCTTGAATCCCACTACCTGCGTGTTCACCTGAACTTCCCCATGATTCTTGCGCGCGGCTCCGGCCGGAGCGGAGTCAAACGTCTCGAGGATTTTGATCTTGGTGTAGGAAATGGCGTCGGTAAAGTATTCGGAATCCACCTGGTGGACGTAGGCCTTGCGGTCGTCGTAGTCGAGGCGCTCGACGTGGTACTGCACGCCGTCCTGGATATAGATGGCCTTTTCGTGCAGCGTGGTGAGGGCGCTGGAGAAGTCCGTCTCGCCGATCACGTGCGGCTCGTGCGTGTTGTCGACAATCACAAAGTTGTCCGAGGAAACGGAGCGCAGGCTGAGGGCGTCGGCGGGATAGCTTTCCGAGACCCAGTGCCAGCCGTCTTGGGTGTGGTGCAAAAACCCGGTTTCCTCCAGATGCTGGCAAAGCCGCCCAAGGTCGAGCGCGCCAAACTTCTCCTCCTCGCGCAGGGGCAACTCAAATGCCGCGCATTTCAAGTGATTAAGCAGTATTAAAAGATTGTCAGGGTTCACGTAGCCGTGCTCGGGCGAGCGGCCGAAGAAGTACTCCGGGTTCTGCACCATGAACTGATCGAGCGGGGCACTCGAAGCGACGAGCACGGCGGCCGACGTCCCCTGCCGCCGCCCGGCGCGGCCGGCGCGCTGCCAAGTGGAGGCGATCGTGCCGGGGTAGGCAGCGAGCAGAGCCACATCGAGGCTGCCCACATCGATGCCGAGTTCGAGAGCGTTGGTGGCCACCACCCCGCGCAAGCGGCCGCTGCGCAGGTCGCGCTCGATTTCCCGGCGCTCCAGCGGCAAGTAGCCACCACGGTAACCGCGCACCGCCTGCGGCCCACCCGGTTGCTGGGAAAAATCCTCCTGAAGATAAGTCACCAGAATTTCCGTGGCTAGTCGGCTGTTGGCGAAGATGATGGTCTGAAGCCCGCGCGAGAGGAAGGTTTTGGCCAGGCGCCGCGTTTCATTCAAGTACGACCGGCGAATGCCCAATTGCGGATTGACCACCGGGGGGTTGTAGCAGACGAAGTACTTCTCCGCCGCGGGTGCGCCGTTGTCGTCGATGAGCGTTACGTCTTCTTCCAGAATGCGCGTGGCGAGCTCCTGGGGATTGGCAATCGTCGCCGAGGTGCAAATGAACTGCGGGCTGCTTCCGTAGAAGCGCGCGACGCGTTTGAGCCGGCGCAAAACATTGGCCAGGTGACTGCCCAGAACGCCGCGATAGTAGTGCAGCTCATCGATCACCACGTAGCGGAGGTTTTCAAATAGGCGCTGCCACTTGGTGTGGTGCGGCAGGATGCCCGTGTGCAGCATGTCGGGGTTGGTGATCACCAGATTGCCGCGGGCGCGAATGGCTTTGCGCGCGTCCTGCGGCGTGTCGCCGTCGTAAGTAAAGGTGCGCACTTCGTCGCCGAGTTGCTCGGTCCAGCGATTGAGTTCCACCAGTTGGTCCTGGGAAAGGGCCTTGGTGGGAAAAAGATAAAGGGCGCGCGCCTCCGGGTTTTCAATCAGGTCGCTCAGGATCGGCAGATTGTAGCAGAGCGTTTTGCCCGACGCCGTGGGCGTGACCACCACCAAGTTCTTGCCCTCGCGAGCCAGGGTGAAGGCCAGCGCCTGGTGCGTGTAGAGCGAGGCAAAGCCGCGCGCCTTCAGAATCTCCACCAAGCGGGCAGAAAGGGACGAGGGGAAAGGCGCCACGCGTGGTTCGCGTGCGGGAAAGTGGCGGATGGCCGTCACCCCGCCCTGGGCGCGCGAGGCGCGGAATTTCTCCTCGATTTCCTTGAGCGCGCTTTCCACTGGGGCGAGGTCGTGCGCCCGGAAGCTTGCCAGGGCGTCGGGTTTGGGTTCCATCCTGGGTTCCTTATGATCGGTTCATCGGGCCATCGGGTCATCTGGTGAACTGAAACCAATTCAGCTTGAGCAGTTCCTTGTTCACCCGATCATCGGATCATCCGATCTCCCGATATATATTCGCCTTTTATTCGCTCACTTTACCACACTCGAGCGACGCCTCCAAGCCATGATCGCGGGCAGGGAGCGCCGCAGCGAAGAACTGAAACGAGGCGGGTACGGAGTCAACCTGTCAAGCAATGCAAAAATGTTACTTTCGTTCAATTGACTTTGTCTTTTCATAATATGATAATTCCGCCTGAGAGAGCGAAGATCTGCTTGGCGACGGAAAGGTTCTGGCATCATATAGCCTTCAGCGAGGGTCTATGGCCACGATCACGAATCATGTCCTGAAATCCACAGCGCTTTCCCGGGAGTTGCTTCTGGGCGCGTACCGAACCATGTACACGTCGCGCCGCGTGGATGACAAAGAGATCCAGCTCAAACGACAGAATCGAGCTTTCTTTCAGATCAACGGGGTGGGGCACGAATGCATGGGCGTGGCAGCGGCGCTCCACCTAAAGCCGGGGTATGACTGGTTCTACCCCTACTACCGCGACCGGGCATTTTGTCTTCAAATTGGCATGACGCCTTACGAGATGCTGCTGGCTTCCGTGGGAGCGAAGGACGATCCTGCCTGCGGCGGCCGGCAGATGCCTTCGCATTGGGGATCGAAGAAACTGCACATCATCACGGGCTCAAGCCCCACGGGAACGCGCATCTGGCATGCGGTTGGCTCCGCGGACGCAAGCTGGTATTTCTCGCACATTCAGGAGGCGGCGGAACTCGCTTCCAGTTTTCACGAGGACGAGATTGCTTACATCTCCTTAGGCGATGGCGCTTCGAGCGAAGGGGAATTCTGGGAGTCGCTGAATTGGGCCTGCGGCCGAAAGCTTCCCGTCCTTTACGTGGTGCAAGACAACGGCTACGCCATCTCCGTACCGGTGGACGTGCAAACTGCGGGGGGGAAGATTTCCAGCCTGGTCCGGAGTTTTCCCCATCTGCTGACGCTGGAATGCGATGGCACGGATTTTCCTGAGAGTTACGCGACGGCGGGCAAGGCCGTTCAATACGTGCGGCAGCACAAAGGACCGGCGCTGATTCATGCCCACGTCGTGCGCCCCTATTCTCATTCGCTTTCCGATGACGAGCGGCTCTATAAGCCGGAAGAAGTGCGTCAGGAGGAGGCGAAGCGTGACCCCGTAACGCGCCTCGCCAGGCTCCTGGCGGAGGAAAAGGGGGTTACGGAAAAGGAGTTGAAGGAAATCGCGGCGGCCGTGGAGCACGAAGTCCGCGAGGCGGCCGACTTGGCCCTGGAGGCCGAGGCGGCCTCTCCAGAAACCGTTCTTCAGTATGTTTACTCCCCCACCGTGGATCCCACTTCCGAGCACTTTGATCATCCGCCGAGGTTTCACGGCGAGCCCAAGACGATGGTGGATCTCATCAATATTTGCTTGAAGGATGAAATGGCGCGCGATCCGCGCATTGTGGTTTTTGGTGAGGACGTTGCCGACTGTAGTCATGAAAGCGATTTGGCCAAAGTGAAAGGCAAGGGCGGGGTCTTCAAAGTCACCCATGGTTTGCAGAGGCAGTTTGGCAGCACGCGCTGCTATAACTCCACGCTGGCGGAGGCCGGCATTGTGGGCCGCGCGGTGGGTATGGCCATACGCGGTCTGAAGCCGGTGGTGGAAATTCAATTTTTCGATTACATCTGGCCGGCGATGATGCAAATCCGCGATGAACTGACCATGCTGCGCTGGCGGTCGAACAACGCCTTCTCCTGCCCGGTGGTCATTCGGGTGCCGATTGGCGGCTACCTGGCGGGGGGCGCCATCTATCACAGCCAGTCGGGCGAATCGATCTTTACCCACCTGCCGGGGCTGCGTGTGGTCATGCCGTCTACGGGGCTCGACGCCAACGGCCTGCTGCGCACCGCCATCCGCTGTGACGACCCGGTGTTGTTTCTTGAGCCCAAGCACCTGTATCGCCAGACGCACAACCGCGCCCCCTACCCGGGACCGGACTACATGATCCCCTTCGGCAAAGCCAAGCTGGTGCGCGAGGGGACGTCGGTGACGATTGTGACTTACGGTTCGCTGGTCATTCGCGCCGTGCAGGCAGCCAAGACTCTGGAGCAGGATGGAATCCAGCCGGAGATCCTGGATCTGCGCTCACTGAATCCCTACGATTGGGAGTTGATTGCGGCTTCGGTGAAAAAGACCAACCGCGTGCTGGTTCTTCACGAAGATAATATTTCCTGGGGTTATGGCGCGGAAATTGCCGCACGCATTGCCGACGAACTCTTTGCGTTTCTCGATGCGCCTGTGCGCAGGCTGGCGGGCAAGGATGTTTTCATCCCTTACCATCCTGCCCAGGAAGACGCCGTGCTTCCCCAACCCGCGGACGTGGTGGAGGCGGTAAAAGCGCTGGCGGCTTATTGAGGGTGGGCATTCCCGGGGTCAGTGCAGGGGATTAACCGATCCCCAGCTCATCAATCTTTTCCAGCGGCGTCCCGCATCGGCGGCAGATGACCGCGCCACAGTCTCCACACACCAGAGGGTCTGCCACTTCCACCTGGCAAGCAGGGCAGTAGAGAGACTCGCGCCCGCCGTTCTTTAATTCAGCCATTCGTTTCCCCGAAAACATCCTGATTATGCCGACAGCCTTTTTCTAAAGCAAATGGCTCTTATGGTCGTCGGGGGCCGAGTAGGGTCGGTTTCCTCAAATGGTCTGTCCCTCGCCGATGATCGGTGAGGAACTGTCGTAAGACCTCCTGAACCTCGTCGAGCTTTCCGGCAAAAAAGTGGTCAGCGCCCTCGACCCAGTGAATCTGTTTGGGCTCGGCGAGCGTGCGATAGAGTTCCGAAACTTGGGCGACCGGACCGAATTCATCACGGGTTCCCTGGAGAATCAATTTGGGCTTGCGGACATCAAGGAGAAAATCGAAGTTGAGCGAGCTCACGGGAAGTCCCAGGCCCACCAGCGTGGAGACGCGCGCGTCGGTAGCTCCCACCGCGAGGCCTACCCACGATCCAAAAGAGAATCCCATTAAACAAACCGGTAATCCCGGGAAATGCGCCGCGAGGTAGTCAAGGGCCGCGAGAACGTCTTCCCGTTCGCCGTCGCCCCCGGTGAAAGTTCCCACGCTCTTGCCCGCCCCACGGAAATTGAACCGTAGGGTGGGGAGACCTGAGAGGAGTGCGGCCTTGGCAGCGCGAAACACCACCTTGTTGTGCATGGTGCCGCCGTACAGAGGGTGTGGATGGCAAACCAGCGCCACCTGGCGAGGAGTGACCTGCGGGTTCCATTCCATTAGTGCTTCCAGTGGTCCGTCAGGGCCGGAAATAAAAGTGCGGTCGATTTTCGTAATTCACCTCGGCGGCGGGTTGCGCCGGCGGCCGGATGTCACAGCCGGTGGCCTCGTGTCTCAGCAGATAGTGTAGAATGAAGACGGTATTGGCGTCACCCTCGGGATGCGGGAGGGGTGAGTTACGGGCAAAAGGCTCGACCTTCGTTTCCCTGCACGAGCTGCTGAAATCCAAAGCCGCCACCGCAACACGCAGGAGATCCTTATGCGCTACCTAAGTCTCCTCGGGCTTCTCGGTCTATTAGGCTTGTTGGGGGTTGCAAGGCATCAGCCCGCCCTCTTCGGGCTCTTCGGGTTGTTTGGGCTGTTTGCGTTATGGTCTCGCCCAGCCGGAAAGCCTTGAAGTGAAGCAAGCGTAGCGCGGACCGATTCGGTCCGCGGCTTTTTGTTGTCAATAGGGGACGAACCGCAGACCCTTCGAAACAGGTCTGCGCAGCGCCCGCTGGATGGGCTGACTCCCCCCAACCTACCCCTGCCTCAGAAGTCTAACGCCGCGCGGATGAGGCGACAGGTAGCGTCCCAGATGTCGAAAGGAAGGCGCCCTTTTTGCGTTACATGGGGATAGAGGGAGGGGCACGGTTCTCGTAGTGACCAAGGCTGAACTGGCGAGGTGCTTTCATTAGAAGAATACTCCTTTTCCTATTCTTGCTGGCTGCGGTGGGTTCAGCCTATTACTTCTTTGTGTATAGGCCGGCGCACACCCTCCCTGTCGAGGCCGCCTACGTGCTGCCAGAAAGCGTCGAGGTGGTAGACACGCCTGCCGAGGTGCGGATCGTTGTGGGCTCCCTAAAAAGTGGCGACCGCGTTGAGATCACCAAGCGGACTCGCAACTGGGCGCAAATCCGGACGCCCGGCAACGTGACGGGTTGGGTGGAGAACACTGACCTGGTCGATTCCCAGACTTACAAAGGCGGCCAGAAACTGCTTCGTGATCTGCTCAATATTCCCGCGCAGGCAGAAGGCCACACGGGCGGGGTGGTGAACCTGCGCCTTGAACCCTCCCGGGACGCCGCCCAGCTTGCGCAGTTGCCGGAAGACTTGAAGGTGCAGGTTTTTGGTCGCCGGTTGGTGGACCGTCCCACGCCCGAAGGGCAGCCTTCCGCGGCCAAGGTGCGGGACGCGTGGTATCTGATCCGCGCCGACGCCCGCGCCGGTTGGGTGCTAGGACGATTCGTAGCCCTGGACATTCCCGAGAAGCTTGCGCCGTATGCCCAGGGCACGAACCTGGTGGCTTGGATCGTCCTCACTACGGTCGATGATGAGGGCCAGCCGGTGCCGGAGTATCTTACGGCAGACCGCGTGGGCACTCAGGATGTGGACTTTTCTCACATTCGAGTATTTACCTGGTGGGTCAAGAACCACAGATACGTGACGGCCTACGTGGAGAGCAACTTGAACGGCTACTTTCCGATTCGCGTGGCTGTAATAAATGGTGTTCACTACTTCCGCCTCCGGTTGATGGATGATCAAGGCCAGAAATACCAGAAGGTATATAGGCTGTTTGATACCATCACTCGCACGGTCGGAACGGTGCCGGGTTGGGAAAGCGATGCGCTGCCCGCGTCGCCAGCGTCCCATCACCACCAACCTTCCGGGCGGGGAAGAAGTTGAGCTCACCCATGGAGAAAGGCTCAGGAATTCCAAAAAGCCCCGGGTTTTACCGCAGGCTGATCCGTTGGTGGTTCGCGCTCGCCGGGCGAAAAATCCGATTGCTACAGGCCGGGGACATGGCCGCGGAAGGTCCGGCCTTGTTCGCGGTGGGTCAGTTGGCGGGCTTCTTGCAGGCATTGGTCCTGTCGGCGGGGATCGAGCGCCGGGTCCATTGCTTACTACCGCGAGGTCTCGTCCATGGTCCGCTCGCCCGATTCTTAGCTCGCCGCCTGGGCGCCATCCTATATGAGGGTGAAAGGCCGGCTTCTGAGGCGACCTTGCGGGAGGCCATCGATGTCCTGGCAAGCGGCGGCGCGCTGGTGGTGTTCGCGGATCAAAGCGCGGCCGGGCAGGCCGCTGCCGGCGCGTTGGCCTCCACCGCCGCGGCAGTGGTTTGGCGCGCGGAAGCGCAGCACTTGGGGCGCCGCGTCACGGTGCACCCCGTGCACCTTTTCCTGCCGGAATCAGCGGCACAATCGCGCGAGATCCTAATCTATGTTGACTCGGTAGTGGTTCGCCCGGAAGGCCGGCCCGCGGCGCAATCACAGGACGCCGAAACGCAAGCCTTTGCCGGAGCGCTCGAATCGAGGTTTCGAGAAAACGCCTTCCAGCTTCGGCCGGCGGACTTGGTATATTTCCTCGCGGATCTTGAGGAGGTCTTGCGAACCGATTTGCAGGAAGACTGGGAGTCTCGCCCGGACTGGAAACAAGACACCGAGGGCTTTGTGTTGAGCCGGTTGGTGACGGAGTGTGTGAAGCAGACGAATTACCTGAATCCCGGACGGCTGGTTACCTTGCGCAAATCCTTGGACGACTACCGCCGCCTCCAGAAGCAATGCGCGTTGCGGGAACTGGAAGTGGAGGGGGCGGGCTCCGTGCTGCGCTCGGGATGGCGACGTACCCTCATTTGGTTCGAAACGCTGCTGGGCCTCCCGATTGCTCTCTACGGGTTGCTGAATCACTTGGTCATCGGGTTGGTGCTCTTCCTGGCAGGATCGTTCAAGCGGGACAATCCTCGCGCCCGTACCACCGAGTGGACACTTCGCGGCGCAGTGACGCTGGGTTTGTATGCCCTCCAAGTTTTCCTGGTGGCACATTGGCGGGGCAGGGCCGCGGCGGGATATTATGCGCCGACGTTACCGGTGTCAGGCGCCTACCTGTGGAGATACGTAGGGTTGGTCCGGCCCCAGGCGCGTGTGCTGTTTATTTCCCTCACCATTCCCGCATTGACGAGGAAAATCAAACGCCTGCGACATGCGCTCCTCGAAGCACTTGACCAGACGCTGATGTCCTACGAGGAGAGAGCGGGCGTGCCGCGCTGAGATTCGCGAGCGGCCGGAAGGGCGGGGCTTTAGCCCCGCCGCAGACGCGGCTATCAATATTCTCCCGTTTCGCGCCCCGCGCAGCTTGCAGCCGGTCGCGGCGGCGACCGCGGGACACCGGAATAATGAGGAAGCCATTGTAACCGCGGGGCTGAAGCCCCGCCCTTCCCCTCATTGATTAGAAATCCCGGTGCCCCTCGATTTCAGGAGGCGCTTACCCATCCTGCGAGGCCGACGTGACACTCTTTCTTACTGAATCCGACGTCCGTGAGCTCCTGCCGATGGAGCGCGCGCTGGAGTGTGTGGAAGCGAGCTTTGTGGCGCAGGGCAATGATCGCGCCATCAACCGTTCGCGCGAACGCATCCTGTTGCCCCACGTATCCTTACATTACATGGCGGGAGCGTTGCCCGATTCGCAGCATATGGGGATCAAGATCTACGCCGCCACGCCTGAGGGCGTTCGATTTCTCCTTCTGCTTTTCGACACCGTGAGCGGCCGGCTGCTCTCCTTGATGCAGGCTGACCATCTGGGGCGCATTCGTACCGGGGCTGCGAGCGGCATCGCGACCAAGTACCTGGCGCGCGCGGATGCCTCCCGGGCGGCGGTGATAGGCACGGGCAGGCAAGCGCGCACGCAACTCCAGGCCATCGCCCAGGTCAGAAAGCTCGCGGGGGTCAAAGCCTTCAGCCGCAATCAAGATCGCCTGCATGCCTTCTGCCGTGAAATGTCGGAGGAGCTCGGTGTCCCTGTGGAACCTGCCTCCAGCGCCGGGGAAGCAACCCGCTTCGGAGATATCGTGAGCACCGCGACCACCGCTCAACAGCCGGTGTTGCAAGGCGAATGCTTGCAGCCCGGAGTACACATTAATGCCATTGGGGCCAACATGGCCAATCGCCGCGAGCTTGATGACGAGGCAATACGCCGTGCCACTCTCATCGCGGTGGATTCTTTGGACCAGAGCCGGAAGGAATCGGGGGACCTGATTCAGGGGCTGGCGAATCTGGGGAGAGGATGGGATCGTGTCGTCGAGCTGCACTCCGTTGTGGCCGGAAAGCACCCCGGGCGGTCGGCGGCGGACCAAATCACGCTCTTCAAATCACACGGAATCGCCTTGTGGGACGTGGCCGTCGCGGGCTTTGTCTACCAGCAAGCTTTGCAACAAGAAAAAGGGAGAGAATTGGAAATTGATTAACCTGAGTTTTCTCAATGAAAAGACTCATTTCATGCAGTGTTTGGGCGATTATCTTGCTCCTTGCCGCTGTGGTTGTTCATGATTACGGCTGAAAATCTACGAGAATGAATGACCCGCCCCATTGGGCTCCGGGCTGGTCACTCGTCACTTTTCATTCGTCACTGCTTCTCAGAGCGTTCCGGCTCGATCTCGATCTTCTTGGCCGTGATTTCCCCGCTTTCCGCCAGATCACCCGCCACCGATATCCTTAACCCCGTATGCAGATCCTGGGCGGTGCCCAGGCTCCCGTCCTTTTTTCTGATTTCAGTTTTGTCGTTGTAAAGCACGTGGAAGATCATGTTTTCACCGCTGCTGACCGTTAGTTTATCCGCAGTTTTTTCGGTGATTTTACCTTCCAACGTAAAATTCATTTCTTGAGCGGAGGCAGTGGGCATTGCCGCTGGGGGAGCGGTGAAAGTCGGGCGGGGGAATTGCAAAGTGCAAAGTAGAAAGCCAGCAAGGACGGCGACACTGCGCATAACCATGGGCGAATTCCTCCCCTGATGGAAACATGTATTCTACCGCTACTTGCGCTGCAAGTCATGATTGCGGTGAGGAAATCTTCCTCGACAGGATTCCTCGCCAGGCCGAACTGTTCTTGTCGAGCGGTTGGAAGAGTGGTGAAAAGAAATGCTCGGAGCGGAGCTCGGGCAACGCAGTGCTACCCTGCCTATTTTATGGGTCCGTTCGGTTGGGGGAAATTAATACCCAGAATCTTGGCAACCTCCCTCGCGTACTCGACTCCCACTTCACCTGCGCGCGGCGTGCCCTCCCGGCCAACCCAAACGACTTTGAAGACCCCGGAGTTTTTCCCCAGCAGGGGCTCTACCTTTACCTGCATCCCCACTTTTAGCGGGATACGAGTCTTCAACTTCGCGCCGAACTTGCTGACCGTTACAATCTTGGCGTTCTCCGCAAAAGGCACGTGGTTGGCCAGCATGCCTGAAATCCTTACCGGGCACCCAATATTCACGCGCACGCTACGGCGTCCCGGGAGGGAACTGGTCGTCTTGGGCATGGTGCACCTCTTTAGATGCTTTGCCTGGCGGGCGTTAAAAAGCCGCAACCGGGCAATACGAAGCAAACCGCTTTCGAGCTTGCCTATAGTTTAGCATAGCCGGCTCGCCAGGACGACGGGAAGCAGATTGTCGCCGGGAGGCTGGCCGGGGTGGGAAATCAGCCGGTTTCTTCATGGCGGATTCAGTATAGACTTAACGCATTGAGGATACCCCTCAGTGTCCTGGACGCGAAAAGGAGGGCCTTCCCGGCGATGCGAGCGGTAGTGCAGCGGGTCAAGGGTGCGGAAGTCCGAGTAGGCGAAGAAATTGTGGGCCGGATTGGGTTCGGCTTCGTCGTGCTGGTGGGAGTGGGGAAGGACGACACGAAAGCAACCGGCGAGGCCTTGGCGGAAAAGATCGCGAACCTCCGGGTTTTTGATGACGACCAGGGGAGAATGAATCGATCACTGCTGGAAGCTGGGGGGCAAGCGCTCTGTGTGTCGCAGTTCACGCTCTACGGCGATTGCCGAAAGGGCCGGCGCCCGAGTTACGACCAAGCCGCGGCTCCCGATCAAGCTCTGCCCCTCTACGAAAGTTTCGTTGAATCCCTGCGCAAACGGGGAATCGCCACGGAGACGGGGCGGTTCCGCGCCATGATGGACGTGGAACTGGTCAATGACGGGCCGGTGACTTTGTTACTCGATTCGGATCGGTTGTTTTGAAAATGTCTGGGCAGGAAGCGCCGAGGAGGGTGCGCGCCACAAATTCCTAGAGTGCAATCTCCATTACTTCAAATGCCGCGCGGGTGTTGGGGAAACGAGCCCGGGCGCGTTCCTGTATGGCATCAATGGCGCGATCGTCGCGGTCGGGGTCATGGTGGAAGAGGATCAACTCTTTGACCCCGCTTTCCAGGCATACCTTCACCCCTTCGTCCCAGGTACTGTGACCCCAGCCTTTCTTATCACGCCCGATTTGGGAGCGTTCATACTGGGAATCGTAGATCAGGATGTCGGCCCTCCGGCAGATCTCGCGCAGGGTACGATCGCTTTGGGGATCTCCCGGCTCGTTGTCGGTGGCAAAAACGATCGATTTTCCGTTGTTCTCGATGCGAAAACAAAGACACCCCTGGGGATGGTTAATGTGGGCAGGCTGAATGCGAAAATCGTCCAACTGGAATGCCTCGGTGGCGACTTCCGTGTAGCTGCGCTTCGCGCGCATGGCGGTCATATCCACGGGGAAGTAGGGGTTGGTCATTTGCCCCCCCAAAGCCTCCTCCAGAGAGCCTTCATGAGGCCGGAAGGAGTAAATGTGGAATTGATTGGCCTGATTATAAAGCGGAACGAAAAAGGGCAAGCCTTGGATGTGGTCCCAGTGAAAATGGGTGATCAGAATGTTGGCGCGGATGGGGCGGCCTGCAAACTCCTTCATCAACGAGTTCCCGAGCATTCTCAGACCGCTACCACAATCGACGATGAGCAGGGAGCCTGCGTCCGAACGAAATTCCAGGCAGGGGGTGTTTCCTCCGTACCGCAGATTCTCAGGTTGCGGAGTGGGTATGGAGCCTCGCACTCCCCAAAACCTTAGCCGCATAGATAAGTCCTTTTTGGACCAAAAAAGGCGAGTTCCATTAATCCCTATATCAGATTCTTATGATTACGCCAAGTGGAAATTTAGATGAAATGAAAAAAGGCAGGTACAAAGAGTCCCCCCGAAATCTAGCCTCGCCCCCCGCCAAGCGGGCTTCAGCTTGCATTCCTGGAAAAGTATCAGGCAGAAGTGGCGCCGGGGATTTGGTGGCGAAAGAGGACCTTGATATCTTTGCGCCAGGAATCGTTTATTCCTATGAGAATAACTTCGATCTCACGATCGAAGCAACTCAGGAGTTTCTCCGTGGTGGAATGGAAGCGGAAGGCGGGTGAAACCAGATACAGCAGAGGAGGCGCAGCGGAAAGCACACAGTTCTGGAAGTATCCGAATTCTTGAAACTGATTGCGCTTCTGAAGCCAGTTCACGCGCAGCCAGTAATCCAGCCCTTGGAGTGGGAGATTGATTTCTTCCTGGACCTTGAGTTCCACCACCGCCAGCCGTCCCCGCCGCGTCGTCGTGAGAAGGTCAATGACCCCTCGATCGGTCCCTGAAAACGCCGGAACCTGCGGATACACATGCTCGGGCGAAAGCGCCGGATCAATCCGGGTGATGTCCTGGAAGAGGAGGCTTTCCAACCATCGCTCGGACTGAAGCCGGTAAAATTCGTGTCGAGGGTCGGGGCTATCCGCGCATCGAATCCTTTGAACCTCGCGGAGAAAGTTTCTGAACTCATCTTGGCTCGATTCGTCCAGCCGGCGAAAGCTGCCCTCGAGGCCGAAATAGATGCGCGGCGCCAGTTGACCCTCGAGGCGAGCCACTTCCAAACCCGCGATGCGCAGCGAGGAAAAAGTTCCGGCGGAGTCGGGAACGATTTCGATTCCCCCGCTCAGGCCGCCCAACAGGTCGTGGAACAGGCTGGCGTGGCTCTCCTTCAGCAACTCCGCCTGGCGTCGCGCCGCCAGCCGAGTCTCAACATTGCCGTAATCCTTCAGGTCGACCGGGGCGGCAGAGGGCTGGCCCACGCGCCATTCATAGATCTCTACGTTCAGGGCGCGGGGGTCAAGATACGCAGCCCGATGGGCAGTCACGCTGACGGCAGCGGGCGGCAGAAAGAGCTTCAGTTGCGTAATTGCCACCCTGTCTGACTGGCTCCGCAGCCAATCCAACCAGATGAGGCCGAACGCCAGCACGCCGTCCGCGGCGGCGGTCCCTTCCTCTTCGCTCAACCCCAGGAACGCCCAGGCGGAACGGCCTTGCCTCGCCATCCCCCGGGTGTACCAGGCCGAAAAAGAGTGCTCGCGGTCGGAACGGTTGCTGACACGTTCAAATTTCCACCCTCGATATTCGCGTTCCAGCAAGGCAGTGAGTTGCTGGCGGAACCCCGTGCGGCCGGCGGCGCGGCTCCCGCCTGGGGGCGCGCGCAACTCGCGAAACTCCAGCGTGGTGGTTTCGCGCCCCCCGGGCTTGCGCACAAAGACCCCGAAGCGGTCCCGGTCGCGGTAGGCCAACTCCTCGACGCGCCGGGAGAAGGATCTTTCTGAATTCCAAGCGCTGAAAATCAGTTTGCCGAATTCGATGGTCAACCGCCACTGCGCGGCGGTCAGGTCCATCAGTTCGACCTCGTTTTCCACCAACACGGGATGGCGAAGCTGTTGCACGAGAGCTTCGATTTCGCTTTGGAGTTCCCGGAGAAGTTCGGGTTGGGGGGAAGCGGGCATGGTTCGCGCCTGCCATTATAGCCGCAGACGCATG
>Ga0326728_10012799_pt1 | contig 18475 bp, 19 predicted proteins | sample MB3enrmetagenome_FD_207602 | JGI IMG/M metagenome (GOLD analysis project Ga0326728, IMG submission 207602) | Lab enriched peat soil microbial communities from McLean, Ithaca, NY, United States - MB31MN | ecosystem: Environmental > Terrestrial > Soil > Wetlands > Peat | place: USA: New York... | reverse complement strand
GGAAAGTACATACCGGCCCCGAACGTTTTCCTAACCGGGAATGACCGCCACAAGGGACGGCTCTGGAAGGATCAGCCCCCGGAGAGCACCGAAGCCAAGGCGGCAGAGCGAAGCGCGAAGCGCTCGAGCGACGGCACGGACCCGAATGCTGAATGGATCGCGCCGTGGAAGGAGGAGGTAGCGTGATCGATGCCGATCACGTGAAGAAGGCCGCGGATATTGCGCAGGTCGTCGGGCAGTACGCCGAGCTTCGGCGCGGCGGCAATGCGAATGAACTGATCGGACTTTGTCCGTTTCACAAAGAGCGGACGCCGAGCTTCACTGTAACGCTCGACAAGCAGCTATTCCATTGTTTCGGATGCCAGGCCGGAGGCGATGTCTTCGATTTCGTAATGAAAGTCGAGGGGCTGGCAACGTTCAAGGATGCAGTGGAGCGTGTTTCGGAGCTAACCGGGATCAATCCAATTCATCTGGAAGTGCCACGTCTGCCACGGGAGCAGAAGACAGAACCGCAGGTGCTCAGCGAGCCGCAGGGAAAGATCGTAGCGACGTATCCCTACACGGACGAGTGCGGGGAGCTTTTATACGAGGTCCTGCGGATCGAACCTGGGCGTGACGGCAAATCGAAGGAATTCAGGCAGCGGCGCCGCCACCCCAGCGATGGCGCGTGGATGTGGGGCATACGGAAGGGCGCCTACCGAAAGTCACCCGGCGGCGATTGGTATCCGGCAAAGGGCGAGCCGGTCCCCGGAGATGAGGAGCTACCCGACGTCCGTCGTGTGCTGTACCGGCTGCCTGCCATTCTGCAGGCCGATACCGTGTACCTCGTCGAGGGCGAGAAGGATGTTCGCACGCTCGAATCTGGCGGGCTGGTTGCCACGACCAATAGCGGCGGTGCAGCCCAGAAATGGTCGCCGGAGTATACGGAAGCGTTGCGCGGCCGGCATGTCTTCATCATTCCCGATAATGACGATCCAGGCCGCAAACGGGCGAAATTGATCGAGCGTGACTTGACGGGCAAAGCTGCCGAGGTCCTGGTCGTCGAAGTCCATGCCGGAAAGGACGTTACCGAGTTCATCGAGGCGGGCAATTCTGTAGCGGATATCGAGCACCTCGTCCAGGAGGCACGCCGAAGAATCCAGGCCGAGGAGATCGAAACGCGTGGGCTGCTGAGTCCGGTCGAAATTGTGGAGTGGTTCGACGGGGGAATCAACGCCTTCCTCGATCCATCGCAGCGCAGTAAGGGCCTGCTGACGGGCTACTACCGGTTCGATGAGATGACACTCGGCCTCCACCGGGGCGAACTAGTGATCCTGGCAGCGCGGCCCGCCCAGGGCAAGACAGCGCTTGCATTGAACATCGCCCATAACTGCGCTGAGCGGCGAAAGACGGTCGCCGTTTTTTCCCTGGAGATGTCACGCGAGTCTCTGCTGAGCAGGATCATTTGCGCCAGGGGCCGCGTCGACCAAATGAAGTTTCGGGCGGGTCGCCTCGATAGGGAGGAGCGCCGCCGAGCGCAGCAGGCGTTTGCAGACATTTGCGAGATGCCTATTTTCGTCGATGACAAGCCGATCGCGACATTGCAAAGCATCCGGGCGAAGCTGCTGGCGCTCGGTCAGCGCCAGGGAGGCCTTGACCTGGTGGTGATCGATTACCTGCAACTGATGACCGCGGCAACGAAGGAGAATCGGAACCAGGAGGTCGGGGCGCTGTCGCGAGGCTTGAAAATCATGGCCCGCGAGTTCCGCGTGCCGTTGCTGGTGCTCTCTCAGCTCAGTCGCGCGCCGGAGCATCGGCAGGGAAATCACCGCCCACAATTGAGCGACCTTAGGGATTCTGGCGGCGTCGAGCAGGATGCCGACGTGGTGTCCTTCATTTTCCGCGAGGAGATGTATAAGCCCGACCAGCCCGAATTTCGTGGGCTGGCCGAACTGATCGTAGCGAAACAGCGCAATGGCCCTGTAGGGAAGGTAAATCTGGTGTTCCTCCACTCTTTCACGAAGTTTGAAAATCGCGCAGAGGACACACGGGAGGCCGAATATGACGTGTCCTGAGTGCCACGAGCGAACCCTCGTTTCCAATGCGCCGATTAGCGCGAAACGCACGGGCTGGACTGCCGGTCCCTACGAACATTGCCGCGACGACCAGTACCAGTGTTCGGCATAGGACGAGATGGAGGATGTTGAATTAGTGGTGGCAAGCCAGTGGGCCAACGGGGAGTGGCAACGCACTCCGGTAAATTCCGGTTTACCAAAGTTAAGCTAAGCCCTTCGATTTCGGCGATTTATATTGAAAATGATTTGAAATATTTTTGGGCAATCTCGTACTAATTCTTATTGCAGGTGCCATAAATGGCTTTCTCCGGTAAAGCAATTCTCTCACGGTTGGGAATTTATTATCCGAAATTGATTGTAATTTCGGTCAAGCCCGGATTAATATATCGGTGGATTTTTCAACCTTGTAAGTAAGACGATTGCGGAGACGCGGGCCACATAACCTCTGCGACAGGACTTTGTGACCCGCAAACAAAGCATCTCGTTTCTGTCGGGATGGCTATGTCTGTCTGCATCCTGCCATAAACCCCCCCGCAAAAGCAAGAGGAAGACCATGGTTACCAAGTGTTTTTGTGGGCGTTGTCCCGGATGTAGACACCGGGCAGCAAACCATAAGTACTACGCTGGCAGGCGCGCCAACCCAGGTCCGGAGACAGAGCGGTGGTCTCGGATCTATGAACTGAAATTCAAGGACCCAACTTACTACGAGCCCATCATCCATGGGCCGCAATCCTCATTCGCGCTCGTCATAGAGGCGCTGATCGGCCGCGGCGAGGCCAGACACGTGGCCAGGCATCCGGGGTGCGAATAAATGACTGCCACAACGGATTACGCGGTAGTCGACTGGCGTGTCTGCACCATGTGCGGAGTACGCCAGAGCGGGCAACACAGGACGCCATTTGAGTGCATCGTCGCACTCCGCGAGGTCATCGCCGTCTATGAATTCCGCATCGAGCAGCTACTCCAAAAGAAGCTCGATCGTGGCCGCACGAAGCGCTCCAACAACCGGTTCGTAACGCTCGATGGGGAACGCATGACGTTGTCGGAAGCGGCGCGCGCATTGGGCATGTCGGCCCCGGCACTTTTCGGCCGCATCATCCGGCGCCTGGGTGAAGTTGTCGAGGATATCGATCTCCGAGAGCTCGGCATTGACAAGCCATGCGGCAGGAACGGCCACTCAGCGGGGGCTCGCGGGTGATGGGAAGAGAGACCAAAATCTCCTGGTGTGACTCGACCATCAACCCTGTCGTCGGTTGCGATGGCTGCGAGTTGCACCGCGCTGCCGCCGAGGAGAGCCACTGTTACGCGGCTTCCCTCGTCGGACGCTACGCGAGTCTTCCGGGCTGGCCGGCTTCGTTCGATAAGCCGGGACTCTTCGCCGGGCGTATCGAGCAGGCATGTCACTGGTCGGATCTCACCGGTACAGGTCGTCCGGGGAAGCCATGGCTGGACGGCTACCCGCGAACCATCTTCCTGGGCGATCTCGGGGACGCATTCACGGAATCTCTTCCGATTGACTGGCTTGCGCCGTATCTGGCGGCGATGGCGCGAACGCCGCACACTTGGATTCTCTGCACCAAGCGGCCCGGCAGGGCACGGGAATTCTTCGATCAGTACTCCTGTCCGCCGAACTTCTGGCTGTTGACCACCGTCACAGGGCCGGCAACCGCCAACCGCGTCGCGGAACTGCTACGCGTCCCCGGCGTCAGCGTGCGCGGGATCAGCCTGGAACCGATGCTGGGGCCGGCCGATCTCAATGCCTGCGGAGCCACGGGGATGGAGATTCCCCATGGAGAAGGCGGTCTCTGCGAGCGCGCGGTCGATTGGCTGATCCTCGGGGGCGAGTCCGGCCCCGGCGCGCGGCCGATGTACCTCGAATGGGCACAGGCGGTTCGCGACCGGTGTGTCGAGGAGGATATCCCGTTCTTCTTCAAGGGATGGGGAAGCCAAGCCGCGGGCTGCCTTCTTGACGACCGCGCGTGGCACCAGATGCCGGAGGTGGGCTTATGCAGGGCAGCGTAACCGCTCAGCTCGTGGTAGACCATCTCCCGCTCGCGGCAGCCATCGCTCGAAATGCGACCAAGCGGTTGCCCCGCCATCCCGCAGGCTTCGTGGATGCAGAGGACCTATGCCAGGAGGCTCGGATCGGATTGCTCCATGCAGCTGCCAGATATGACCCAGGGAAGGCCGTGCCGTTCGGCGCTTACGCGTGCAGGCGGATCGCTGGCGCAATCGGCGATGCGCTGCGCTCGAACGATCACCTGACCCGTGATGCGCGGGCCAAGCTTAAGGCGTCGGGGCAGGAAGATTACGGGGCTCCGTTCCCACTTCTGGAACCGGAGCGCCTCCGAAGCACAGGCCCGTGGCCGGATCGGAAGGCTGCGCACGCAGAGAGCCGTCGCTTACTTAACGCAGCTCTTTCGACCTTGCCTGCGCGATTGCGCGTACTGGTCCATTCCTATTACCAGGACGGAAAGACGATGCGCGAGATCGGACTGCAATTGGGCGTCAACGAGAGCCGGATCTCCCAACTACATGCTGGCGCGCTCTGCACGCTGCGCCAGTACTTCCGGCTGCGCGGAATCAGCAGCGAGGCATTTCAGTGATGGGGGTTGTATGACGAACTTATCCCACAACGGCGTTGCACCGGGAGTCCGCACTTGTGACGAGTGCGGCGTTGAGATTCCACGCAAACGTCTGGATGCAGTGCCGGGCGCCACACTCTGCATTGAATGTCAAAGCAGAGCGGATACTCCCATCAAAGCGGCGGACCGGCGTGTGATGAACGCACTCGTCGAGCACGCTGAAAACGACGAAGAGATGTTCGCACCGGAAGCACACGAATGATGCAGGACCGTGAAATCACCCAGGCATTGATGATGGCCCAAGTTCGCCAGGAACTCCGTCGCGCCCGGCGGGCCTTTGTCATCGCCGCCGCGATTGCCAGCGCGGCGGCGATGTTGGCCGCATGGGGCTGGCTGAGATGAAGCTTTCGGCGGCGATTCGCCGGCCCCGGTTACTGGCAATGCCGCCCTTAAGAGATTGCCGATGATCGCACGCGAACACATCGCGGACAGGGGTTCGACTCCCCTCGCCTCCACCACTACACGCCGGCGTGGGCCAGGATGCGTGTTGGCGCCTGGCTCCCCGGCGCCATGCGGGGGCGCATTGGTTTCGACGGGATGCAGCGAGCGCGCGGGAGGCAATGGGCAGGCGACCGTCCTTACAGGCGCGAACCAATAAAGGCCAATCAACCGATGGCGCTGCCAATGGCTGCCTAGCGCAGCCGGAGGCCGCGCTGGCCGGGCGCGCGTGAAACGAAGCCTGGCATTCACAAGCAGGAAATTGATCGCTGGAGGTGTCCCATCTTAACGTTCAGTGGAATTCACGTCATGCGCGACTTCGGAGCTCCGTCGATCCGCGATATCGCCGTCCAGAGCATGCGTCTCGTGCGGTTCTCCGGCGCCGCCGAGATCTTCTGGCCCATAGGCATGCACATGCTCCTCGTTGCGGACCTCATGCCGCGCGCCGTGGATGGGAGACCGCCGGACGCGCCCACAAATCCCTGGATGGAAGTCTACGGCCTGCTCCATGACGCCGCCGAGGTGTGCGTGGCGGACGTGCCGCGCCCGATGAAAACCGCCGAAGCCCGTGCGCTCGAGGATCGCGTGCAATCGCGAATCTACGCTGCGCTCGGTGTGCCGGAACCCACTCCCCAGATCACGGCGGCCATCAAAGAGGCCGATTTCCGCGCAGCGCTGGCCGAGGGCGTATGTGGATGCGCCGGCCGCGGATATGCGGAGACCCAGACCGGATTCCGGCACGACAAGGTAGCCGAAGAAGCGTTGCAGCAGTACATCGCGGACCCAGCCTTCACCAGAGACGATCTGCTCGATGCGAACGGATACTGGCCTCTGCTATATGAATCCCGACTCCGCGCCGCACTGCGTGAGGCGCAGCACGCGGTTTCCTACACGCCGGACGCGGAGGTCTCCATACCAGCAGCCGGCACAGCGCCCGAGCTGCGCCGGATGTTCTAGGACGAGCCGGGCGTGCTGAAACACAGCAAGCGGCGCCGTCGATCACTGCCACAAGGGGCGCCAGGTGGGAGGGCGAATTGATGGCTGGAGTGTGTCTGCTGGCTCCTGGTCAGGTCGCGGAACGCCTTCAGGTCTCGGTCGCCTGGGTGCGCGACCATAGCACCCGCAAGCATCCGCGCCTGCCGGTCGTCCGCATCGGTGGTCTGCTGCGCTACGATGCCGCCGACATTGATCGTTGGATCGCCGAACAGCGGGCCGAAGGACTCCGGCGCGCTTCGTAGGCGGCCTTGATGATTCTCGCAACAGGAAGGTATCGTCACCCTTCGAGGAGACTAGGCATGCCACGTGAACGGCACCAGAAGGGCTGGATCGCGGTTTCTGGCAAAACGGAAAAGAAATGGATCGGGCACTGGATGCCATGGCGTGCGGACGGCACGCGCACCCATGCGCGCGTCGTGCTGGGTCTCAAGTCGAAGCTGACCAAGTGGGAGGCCGAGGATAAGCTTCGCGCCCACATCGCCGAACAGGAGAAGCGGCCGTTGACGCCGGAGGGCGAGCCAACGTTCCAGTGGTTTTGGACCAACCGCTTTGTTCCGACGAGGACGTGGTGCCCGAAAACCGAAGCCGTGATCACAACGATCTTTGATCGCCACGTACTGCCGGTGGTAGGCGCACGCCTGCTGCGCCGCGTCGAGAAGTTCGAGATCGACATGCTCGTCAAGAAGATCGCCGAGTCGTGGTCGGCCAGCATGGTGCAAAAAGTCCGGATCTACATCAAAGCCGCGCTCGAGGAAGCAATCGATCAGGACTTGCTCGAGCGCAATCCCGCACGCAAACTGATCCGGCCGGCGACGCGGGCGACCTGCCGGCGGTTCCTCTCGCTGGATGAGATCACACGCCTCCTCGACGCCATGGAGGGCCGCGACCGGCTGGTCGCTCGCATATGTATCGTGCTTGGGCTGCGGCCAGGCGAGATATTCGCCACCAAATGGGATGACTTCGATCCCGAGGCCGGTCGGCTGCGCATTGACGAGGCGGCGGTGGATTCGCAGATCAAAGACACCAAGACTCCCGGCTCGCGCGCGTGGGTCTGGCTTCCGAAATCGATCACTGACGAACTCCTAAATTGGCGCGCAACCAGTTCATCGACGTTGATCTTCCCGGCTGCCAATGGGCGGCCGATCAGCACGAGAAATTTCCTTAGGCGCCACATCTGGCCGGCGGCGGTGCGAGCTGGGATCATGCCGAAGAAGCCCAAGGATTGGCCGAAGGGCAAGCAGTGGGTGGACCCGGCGACCTCGGTCAACTTCCGCGCCTTCCGCAGGACCTGCGCAACGTGGTTTCACGAGACCGCTGGCGCGAAAAACACCCAGGCACTCCTGCGGCACACCACACCGACCACGACTCTGGGCGTCTACGTCCAAGAATTGCCAGACAGCGTCCGCACGGCGGTGGAAGCGCTGGACCAGAAGCTGTGCAGACTTGCCGTCGCGAGGCCAGAGGGCAGTATCCAGTGACCTACCCGGCGCGAACTGCACACAACTGCACACAAATCTCGGCAGCGCGCTTTGGCACGGCAACCGCAAGCTGCTGAAGAATCAGGGCGCTTTGTTTCGGGGCGGTCAGATTCGAACCGTCGACCCCCTGCGTCTGCCGCAGGGGGCCAGGGGCATCTGGCGCGTTAGGCCGGGTGCAATCGACAGCCGGCGGTTCCCCATTCGAGAACTCCCTGTCCCCCTGTCCCCAGGGGGATTCGAACCGACAGGGTCCGGGCCCTGACGCACGGTAGCCCTCCTGGCTCGACCACCAGTGACAGGGTAGGCATCCCTCTTCTCGACCAGGGGGATCACGCCGCCTGGGGCGTCATGCATTCGGGATCCAGAACGGCCAGCAGTTTTACCAGCAGCAGCGTGTCGCGCACGGTACCGCCGACATTCGTCGCCAGCAGCCTATGGCCGTGGTTACGCGCCTTGGCGTATGCCATTACGAGTACACCGATGCCCGTGGAATCGATGCGCCGCAACGACTTCAGATCGACCGTGACCTGCGCGAACTTCTCGACAAGCGGGCTCAGGCATGCACGCACCTTCGCGGTTTCTGCTCCGATGACCAACTCACCAGATAGCCGTAACTCTATATGACCTGGAGTAACCTCGTGAGCTTCATAGCTGATCATGATTCGTTCCTCTATACACATTAACGGAGCGGTGTCACAAAATAGAGTTGACGGTTAGTCTGAATTCCTCGCGATCTTTGTTGCGTGATCCGTTCGAGACAACAATCACGAAGTGATCGATTTCTGGGTCTGTCACCGGCCGTACTTCGGCTCGCAATCTGCCGGTGGCGATAGGTCGGAGTTCGATTCTCGCGCTCCGGCGGCGGCGAAGGTCGCGCTGTACCGCCGCGATTTCGCCCCGGAGTATCGGAGTCGGGGCAACCGACTCGAGGCTGCATTCAATCGCCGCGACGCCCTCATTGGCGCGCACTTCAAAATACACGGACGCGAGATGATCGAGCGAGCCAGGAAAGGTCTTGCCGTTGTCGGACGGCAGCACGAACCGTTCCCGAATCTCCCTGAATCCCCAGAGAAAGTGTATGTCGGGAAAAAAACAATGGCTCGCGTAGTCGCAGAGAAAGTACGCATCGCGGGTGTATTCGGTGAACAGGTCGTCGATCGTATTGCCGGTAAGACGCTCGATGGTATCGAGGGGCGTGTCCGCTTTGCCTGCCTTTTCCCAAATATCGCCCAGGGTCTGGTTTGAGAAGCGGCGCGCAATCCACCGAACAAACATGCAGGCTGAGTAACTCTGTAAATCTAGCGGTTTGTCTGGCGAATCCAGCCAATCCTGGAAGTAGAAGCAGCCTTCCGCTCCGCCCCGATTAACGAGCTGCTCGCAGGCCACCGCCATGGCGTCGTTGAAACGGGCCCACTCCCGTCTCTTGATGTCGTCCACCGGGGGACGCTTCTCAAATTGAAATACGTGACACACCTCGTGTGTGGCTTCCGTCCGGGCACGATCCGCGCGCGCTGAAACCGAAGTCTCGAAACTGCGATTGGAGAGCAGGATCGTCGGCCCCGTCTCGGATGAGACCGTGGTAGGCGCATTCGCCCGCCCGAAGATCCAATCTGGTATGTGGCAGACCGCCACTGGGATCTTAAGGCGTGGCTGCGTCTCCCGGAAGACGAACCTCTGAAGCCACTCGAAACTGGCTTCTAGTCCATCGGCGTAGGCTGTCACTAGGCCCATTCCGCGATGGCTCCGATATCCGCCTTCTGGGCGTCCACCGACCACATAGGGACCGTAACGGATCGCGAAATGCTCAGTTTCCAGGGGAAACGGGAGAAGACTGTAAATTTCTTTGAACTGCATTCCCGGCGGCATATCGCGCTCCTATTTCGGGTAAACAGTCTCGACATCGGCTCTTGCGTTCAGGCGTATGTCGCACCAACCCTGAAGTTCTTCCTGAAACGCTGGAGTCAAATCCTTCCAGAATCGCTTGATATCCGCGCAAAGTTCCGCGATCAAATTAGTATTAGATGAGTCGGCCGGATCCGGTCGGAAGCGACGGGCCAGGACCGACTCGCTCGCCCCCACCTGGAGCGCCGCCAAGGTCGCCTTGATTCTCCGAGTGCCAAGTGCCTGAGTCACCTGCTCACACAGATCACCGATGAACCCTGGGGTCTTCGGAATCATGGCCCGGAGCTCGTCAGGGGAGTGGTACCTCCTGATGTGCTCCTCGACGGTGCCACCCTCCTCGTTGAAGTGTGCGCTAATGTGCCAAACCAAAGCGCAGGGCCTCACATCCCGACAGAGGGTCTCGTCGAGTTTCGGCTTCCTGTCCTCGGCGTTCCGGGGCAGGAACAGATCGATAATCGCCGCATCGTAGCTCCAACCCTGGGCGTGCGCTCTATCGATGCCCTCCTTTGCGGATTGCACATCGCTGAACTGGTCGATCTGCCAGTCGTCGGCCCTCAGCGCCGCTTCAATCTGCTCGCGGATGCCCCCTTCGTCTTCGACGAGTAGAATTCTGCTTGTTGATTCACTCATACTCGGACTCCTTCTGAGCCAGCGGTATTGTTAGCACGAAACAAACGCCCGAGCCGAATACGGACTCCACAATCCGAACGTCGCCTCCATGTGCGCGAAGCACTCGCCTGATCCAGCCGAGGCCAAGTCCCGTACTTCGATTCACGCCGGCAGGCCAAGCAGTGGCAAAGTCGTCGAACACTTCCTCGCGCTCCTTCGCGTCGATTCCGCAACCATTGTCATGAACGGAAATCGCGGCGCAGTTACCGGCAGCTGCCAGTTCAATCGAGACCCTCGGAACGGGCGTCGCTGCCACCGCCTTTCTTGCGTTGTCGAGAGCCTCAGCCAAGGCGAGCGATAGCAGTTCGGGATCCGCACTGGCGTGCAGTCCCGGCACACCCCGGTATTCAGCCTGCACCGTGGGCGTGATGAAATGGCTCGACACAACCTCTCCGCACAGTGTGCTTAGATCAACGTCACGAAACTCCGCCTGTGGGGGCAGCAGAAAGTCTCTGGCTCTCTTCACTGTCGCTGTAATTATCTTTAGGAGTATTCCGAAACTCCGGTTTAGGCTTGGCAGTCTGCCGGGGTCATTCTCAGCTTTGAGGTATTGGTAGTGAATCCCATCCAGCGCGATTACGCGGTTAAGAAGGTGATGCGCGATCGTGGCTAGGGACTTCCTATATCCCTCGTCTTCCCATTTTTCTCTCTCTTCCTGCTGCTGCTCGTGCGTGCGGAAAGTTTCGATTACCACGGCCGCCAGAGCTGCCAGAATCTGTAGCACCCAGAATTGCTGCGGATCCAAATGCTCATCGATGTGCGTGGCGAGTTTCCCCAGGGGGCGGCCATTCTCCGCGAGCAACGGCAGATCAAGCCAAAAGTCCCCCGGGCACTTACCTACTTTGTGCGCCTGATCCGGGTCGGTAACTACTACTACGTCCAAGCCGCTTTTCGATTGAATTATCTCGCCTTCGTTCCCGTTCGGTCTCCAAGTGAATACCTTTCCCTGTCTCGAGTCGATGCACGCCCAAGTGTGATGATTCGGCCGGCGAGCAACAAGGAGGACGTTACCGGAGTTAAACACGGCAAGTTCGGACGGGCTCTGTCCAATCGCGAGATGCGAAACCAATCGCTCTTCACCGCCAACTTCTCGAAGGAGGTAGAGCCTGGTCTTGTCGTGGCCAAGATCGCGCATCGCGTCCAGCAACGCTCGCAGGGCGGCGTCCACATTGCCTGCGCCGATGATCTTTCCGAGCATTGCGACCAGCGTGTTGACCCTTGTGAACTCGCGGAGGGTCAAGACTGCCCCGACCACCCCTCCGCCGGCGTCCCTAAGAGGAGCTGTCGATAGGTGGTAGTGGTCGCCTTCAGAACAAAAGCTGGTCACCTGTTTTGCCACCAGCAAGTCCTCTTTCGGCGGAGAAGCAAGCGATCTCACGAGGTGGTGCTTGATATGCTTCTGCGCCCCGTCGGCGATTGTCCGCGCGTGGCCCCAACGCCTCCATCCTTTCGGGATGTCCAACATTTCTTTAGCAGGTGTGTTGGCGTACCGCCACCTCAAGCTCGGATCCGCAATGGCTACCGGGTCCGGAATGCGGTCCAGCGCCTGGTCGATCAAGGTTGTCCTCTCCCCGTGAGCAAGCGCGAGCGCCAGGCGCTTCCCGAACCGCGCGAGTTCTTCTATCTCCAAGGCCGAGGGCTGCTGCCCGTCGTCACGCTCCACATGTATAGTGCCCACAGCGGTTTCATCCGCGTCGATCATTGGAATGACCGCCATAGCGGTCAGACCAACGGCTGCCACGACCTCGCGGTTTGCGAGCGGCTCGCGGCTGGCGTCGGATGTAACGAAGGGCGCACGAGAGACGATCACCACCGGCTGAACATCATTCGTATGCGTCAGTGGATAGTCGGTCATGCGGGCCACATCGTACTGCGGTTGGTCCGAGTCGTCGCAGATGCCCTGAATTCGCTCGCGTTTGGCGTCGACGAGACATATCAGTACTCGCCGATACCCAAGTCTCCGCAACGCTCGCGCGACATGTCGGCATACGACCTTCCGGTCCATCTCCAATCCATCGATGGATTCCAGGATCGCATCAAAGACTGCCATCCTCCGGCCGTGCAGATCAATTTGGCGCTTGAAGAAATTGCCGCGCCGCGCGCGGCCGAACCCCGAGAGGAATGCCGCCATCAGGGTGCGGGCCATCCGGAGGCGGTCCTGGGAGATAGAGCGGTTCCTCCCAGCGTCGCTCACGGCGAGGATCTCCGGCCTGTCGCTTCCGGGCACCTCCAAAGCAGCGGCCAGAGCAATCCTGCTCCATGGGGCGGGCAGGTCAATCCAATAAAATCCGTTCTCGGGGTCGCTCGGCAACACCTGAGAAAAGGCGTAGATATGCTCCTCGGGTAAGCACGCGGCGGGAAATAGGCCCGGATCTCCATCCTGATCGACGGTTTTCTCCCGGATCATCTCCCAGCCGCGATTCCATCGCCACCAGGTAACTTCGTCGAATCCTAGAACGCAACGGACCGCATTTCGGAACAAGAGATAGGCCTGGCCCTCCGACGGGGTTGCCGCGATGAGTGATGCAAGCGACTGCAAAACGCGATCCACCTCGCTCCGATCGACGGCGGAATCCGGCCGCACCCATTCTTCTTCATCCAATCCACGATACTGCTTAAATGCCTCAACCCAATCTCCGGCAACCGCAAACAGATCCGCGCGCCGGCGCGGTGTGAAGTGAGTCTTGAAAAACGTAGCTGCAAGAGGCGAGCCAAACTGCAAGCGCCCGTCCTGCCGGACCGCCACCCCGCCCAATTCCAGAGCTCCCGGTTCGAGAGGCGCCTCCGAGGAACCCACCCTCAATAAGTCCTCCATCCCGAACCGGCATTCTGGGAAATTCCAGATGGTCTCCAGGGCCCGCCCATACATGCCTCGCGAGGTAGCCGACGATACCGTGAGCAAATCCGGCAGCGAGCGGGCCTCGTCCGGCGTAAGGGGGACCGCTTTGGGCCTCAGCGATCGAGCCCTTTGTTCGACCGCCCGGCTGATCAGGGGACGCAGCAGCGGAGCCTGCCCGCTTGTCATCTCCCACAAGGTCTGAACCGTAGCCTCCGGAATGTCGAAGCTCACCAGAGACCTGTACTGTTCGGTCAGCACGTCGAACTCTGCGCGGTCAAACCCTTGAATCACTACCTGAGTCGCGCAATTGAAGTCCGAGTTTTCCCCGTAGACGAATTCCCGAAAATTCTGGTCGCCGCCCAATAGTACAACCATTTGTCGCGCCTCGACCCTCGTTCGGACGCCCTGCAGGAATTCCTGGACGAGAGCGTGTCGAAGCACATCCAGCTTCGGAACTAGCAAGATTAGAGGTTTTTTGTTTTCGAACCAGTAGCGGTTGACCGCATCGAAAATCCCGGCCGCTCCGACCCGGTATCCGGCGGCTTCCATGATGGCAGAGCCTAGCTCTTCGCGTTGCCGGACTGCCGTGTCAAGATTCAGCACAGCGATAGTTCCGGCATCTCCAGACCGCTCCAGGTGTTGCGCAACCCGGCGTACGGTATAGCGCTTGCCACTATAGGGCGGACCCAGCAGCACGACGCTTTCGCCGGACCGAAGCCACTCAGCCAAACGCCCGAAAAGTGCCTCACCAACTAGTTCATAGTAGTACCGAGTCATGTCTGGCTCAATTCCGCACTGGCGACTTGCCTAATCGCTGCTTGGCTTCCTCCAAACCCCGCGTCAGATAACCCATCTTCCCCGCATACTCGGGCAGGGCCTGGTTTGCGATCCGATACCCCGCGCCGTCAGCCCAAAGCAGGACGTTGTTAATCACCAAGATGTCGCCTATCTCAACAGCCTCACTGTGGGCGATTGACACTCCATGCATCCTCGCCACGTCCTGGATCGTTACCGGAGTGATGGATGCGGGGCCCTCTTTCAACAGCGCAAGCGCGACTACGTGCGCCACTGGAACCCGCTTTAGGTCGTCCAAGGGACTGAGAAAAAAGCACGCGGTCTGGTGGTCCCATCTGAGCAGATCTATGTGTTTGGCGAGTATTCGTCGCACACCCTGTTCAGCGGCCAGTTCCACTAGGCGTTGCCCGAAGTACTGGATCATGTGGGGCGAGCGCCCGGTGTACCGGTCCACCATTCCGAATACTTGTTCAAAGTCCTCGAATTCCATCCCTAAGTCGCGAATTGGCTCCGAAAGAAGCTTGCGCGCGGATGCGGCATCCAACTCCCCAAGCTTGATCATTCGTAACCTATTCGCCAGGGCCCCGGAAGCGTCCTTGGTGAAGCGCAACAAACCAGCCTTGCCAACTAGAATGAATCGTGCGAAATCGTCCTTGGCGGGAACGGCTACTTGTTCTTTGAACAACTTGCTGTCGCAAACTTCATCCACCTCGTCGAGAATGAGAGTCGGTCTGCTGTGTAGGCGGTGTTGCTGGTACTCGATAAAGCCGGCCAGATCGTCCGCCGTCATACGGTCCGCTCGGCGTCCCGGCTCCATGGTCATGGCAATCTTCCGCGATAGGGCTGTGGGAGACTTATCGGCGCACTCATAGAAGTCGACATAGAAGACCGTGATCCAGTCCGGATCGCCCTTCGCCGCCAGTTCTTCTTTCAGCCGCCTCACCAACGAGGTCTTCCCGATTCTCCCTGGTCCGGTCACCGCGAAGCTCTGACTGTCTTCCTGGAGCAGTTTGCTCAACTCCGTATCCCGCCCGTAAAACATGGGGCCAGACGCAGAAACGGTGATGTCGTAAGGCATGAGCATGCGCGCCGGCACGCGCGCTCGCACCATCTCGTAGCAGGTTCCGAGCAGATGTCCAGAGGACCATGCTTCTTGGATGTGCCGACGGAGCCATATGACACACCGGTCCGATCGTACTTCAGCTCGCGCGGCTGTCTCGGCCGCCTCGGACAAGCAAAACAGGAAGAGGAGCCGGCCCGGCCCGGATTGGAGCCGCACGAATTCCCTCACCTGCATCCTCAGATCGGGCGAGTCTCCTCCCAGGGCAAGGCATTCGAGCTCGTGGCTGCCTCTCAGGCGGCTCTTAGGCAGGCCGCTCTGGAAACAGATCGCATCGCGATCTCCGTTCTGAATGTGTATCGAAGCGACCTCCTCCTTCCAGACCGCTAACAGTTCATCCAGTGGAGGATGGGCGAGCGGAGGCCACCCGCCGCCGAGTTTGCTTAACAGATCGGCTGCCCGCGCTGCCGTCAGGGGCATGGTCAAGCCTCCCGAGAGTATTCGTGCCGAATCGCCTTAATCACCCGAGCGAGTTCTGCGGCCTGGTCCGCACTGTACGCGCTCTCCTGAGTTTGCAGCGCTATGTCTAGGGGGACCTTAGCATCCGGGCCGCGGCTGAGCGCCAGTATGGCATCCGAACGATCGGAGTCGACGCCCTGCAGAAAGGTCCAGCGTGCGTACATCTCGGTGTCGGCGCCCGGAATCCCAACCAGCCGGGCGATACGGGCCAGTATAGGCGCTGTAACCGCCGTTACGCTGTCCAAGGCTGGTAGACTGAATGCCGATTGGACTTCCGTCAGCGCCACGCCGGCCAACTCCGCCAGACCGCGGAGATAGCGGTCCAGCGGCAAGTCCGCAATGTTGTGGTACGTCCGCTCCCGCCGCATCTTGGCGATGACAAAAGCGGCCCGGCTGGCTAGCTTGCATCGCCGATCAAGCTCGGCAGGCAGCCGAACGCTGGATATCAACGTCTTGAGCCACATGGGAGCCTCCGATTGCCCTTCCGTCTCTCTACGGGGTTCTTCCATAATTCCGATTCTCCGTGTCCGGGGCGGCTTCGCCCTCTCCCTCGGCTTTCTTAAGGACGTGAGCCATCCTGGGGTCGAGGCGAAGCCGCCTTTCTACCTTGGTTAACGCGCGCGCGTGACGCTGGCGCAGCGACGACTCCTTGAACTCGCGGCCATATCGCCGACTCAAGTCCTCCGCAATCTCCGCGAACGATTCTTCGACCTGGCCTCCGTGACGCAAGAGCAAGAGGTCGCGGTCGATCGCATCAAGAGAGTCCAAAGCGTCCCTGACGGCGGAGAACTCCACGGGCTCACTCTCGAATTCCTCTTCCTCTTGAGAAGTTTCAATATTCGGGCTCAACCGAACCGTTGGGAAGCGGTTCTGCTGGCGCCACCAGTCTAGCGCTGCCCGCTGCCGCAGCAAATTGACCCAGGCCTCAAAGCTCGGATGATCCGCCGGGAAATGGTCGCGAACTTTGAGTGCGATGTCGGCGACGCAATTGGCACTCAAGTCGATCGCATCAGCCTCCGGCAAACCCCTGCGAACAAAATAACGATAGAAAGATCCTGAATAGCGAGTGCGGAATTCCTCGAACGCGCTTTCCTCGCCAACGCGAAGCCGCTCCGGAAGCGAACGCTCGAACCGCTGCCCATCTTCGTCTGCGTCCATTTAAATAACCTTAACGCGACTGCGTGACATCCGCCGCATATTCGTGTGCACGCTGTCTAAGCGATTCTTCGGCTCGACAGCACGGCAGCCGGAGTGCGGTGCAGATCACTGTAACGTTGACGCGTTTAGTGGTTGTGGGTTACAGGGGCTTTTCAAACCTGAAACTGAACATTCCGTCTGAAAAAATCGGTCGGAGGAGAGACGATGGGGCTTGAAGAGGTCCTGGCCGAGCTCATCGAACGCGTCCGCGCTGGCGGAGCCGAAGCCCTCGATGAGTTCAGCCGTTTCGTGGGTTTCTTGTCTGTTTTCTACCTTTTAGGGTCGGGGGTGGGGTTGCATGGATTCGAGGCCGCAGAATGGCTCCAACTCCAAAAGTGGCTCGTCACAATCAGCATAGAGGCGCTGGCCGCGACGGCGCCATACCTAGACTGGCTGGAGCGGCAACTGGACCGGTTCATTGACCAGGAGTTCTTCCGCGATGCTGGGCATCTACAGAATCGGGTCATGTGCGAAATACCCACCCTGCCGAAAGGCCTGAGGGTGCATGCTATATCCCGTCCGCGGCAGCGCGTGAGCGGTGACCTTGTCCTAGTGACACCAGTAGGCCGGGAGGCATGGTTCGCCATCGGCGACGTTACTGGCCACGGCGTAGCGGCTGCAATCTACAGCGCTCTATTGCTCTACGTCTTCCAACTCGCTCGGATGAGAACGACTCGGGAGTCGCGTAGCGAGCCGCTTGTGGCGGTTGCGCGCATGATAAATCACGAAATCATCACCCACAAGATGGGAAACGTGAGCTTCCCAGTGATCTTAGGCCGTGCGGTTCCGAGAAAGCGCTTGATAGAGGTCATTAACTGCGGTTCACCTGCCACGCCCCTGTTGCTCCGCGATGGGGCCAGCATCGAAATCCACGAAGGTAGCGTCGCCCTTGGGCAGTTCGCGGGAATAGCGCCTACCATCTGGTGCCGTATGTGGGAAGAAGGCGATCTACTAATTCTACCCACGGACGGGATTGTGGAGCAGCGGAACGCCGAGGGCGAGATGTACTCTAACAAGCGGCTCGCCGCGCGGGCTAAAGCGCTGTCGGACCGAGAGCCCAAAGAGGTTGCGAACGCGATCTTCGACGCGCTGGACCAATTCGCCGGGGCAGCGCGGCAGGGAGACGACCAGACTCTTCTCGTCGTAAGGCTGGGAGGGTAAGCTGCCGACGTGTTCCGGACTCGCTATAAAGGAACACTACCGCTCTGCCACCAATAGTTATCATGCGGTCCGAACCGGGGTTAGGGGAACGCTCTGTGAGTTCTGCCTAATCGATCTGACCCAGGGAGCCTCAAAACCCCCAGGGGGTCCCAAGCGCCCCAATGCCCACGCCGCGCTCCTGAATCGCAAGCCTTGGCCTTCATCGAGTCCGCCCAATAGCGCAAAGAGCAAGACTTAGGAATCCACATGTCCATCCTGAGCAGGCGCTATCCAGAAGCCGGGATGATCCCGAGAGGCTGAATTTGCCGCCGCGACAAACCATACTGGAGCCCCCTGCAGCCGTGAGGGGAATTGCAAATTCCGGGCGGAACGGCCCCGAATTGCACACAAGTGCACACAAATTCCCGGCCCGATCAAAAAGCGAAAGTTGTAAACTACTGAAAAATAAATGGCTTATTGGTCGGGGCGGGGCGATTTGAACGCCCGACCCCCTGCGCCCAAGGCAGGTGCGCTACCAGGCTGCGCTACGCCCCGACAATTGCCGCTCTCTTGATTCTAGACTAGCGGGCGGCGCGGGGCCAGCCGGCATGGGCGCAGGCAGCAGTTTCGGATACTCCTGGCTGTGAAGATGGTCCGAAGGCAGCGGAACCGGGCAGCGGCACGGTTGAGGAGCGGTGGGCGATCAGGGGCGCATTTTCGAAGAGGGATTTCCCGACGGGCTG
>Ga0326728_10012798_pt1 | contig 18476 bp, 18 predicted proteins | sample MB3enrmetagenome_FD_207602 | JGI IMG/M metagenome (GOLD analysis project Ga0326728, IMG submission 207602) | Lab enriched peat soil microbial communities from McLean, Ithaca, NY, United States - MB31MN | ecosystem: Environmental > Terrestrial > Soil > Wetlands > Peat | place: USA: New York... | reverse complement strand
ACAAACTTCCCGCTCATATACCTATAACGGTTTATTCCACTTTAAAATATGATTAAATATATTATATAACCAATAGAATTAATTATTCTGAATACCAGTTCGAAAAAGAAGTGGTAAAAAGATTAAATTAATTTGTAGAATCAGGAAGCTGAAAAATGGAAACAAGTAAGCAACAAGCGATAGTCTTACTTCTTATAGTTTTTCTAATAGCATGCATACCCCTGGGAGTAGCAGCTCCTGTAGGTATATCCGAGTCCGCAGTAGTAGAAGCCGCAAAAAGTTGGATTGGAGTTAACTCCGTGCATGGCGGCAATGACAGATTGGGGATTGATTGCTCTCACTTAGTATATTAAGTATACAAACAAGCTGGAGCCAAAAGTATAGTCTTCCAAACTGTGCCTAATATGAAAATAAATACAAATTATGTTAACATAAGCTCTCCAACTCCTGGAGATATAATTTTTTGGGGAAAAGATGTTACTAAAAACGACAAAAAATATTGGCTTTCCGTTCATGTAGGAATATACATAGGAAACGGGCAATTTATACACACATCTTATGACACAAAAAAAGTCGCTATAGATAACATTACTGGTCCATATCAGGATGGAGCTCCCTACTTTGCAAGATGGTCACATAGTCAAGATAATTTTGATTTATCTTGTATTTTTTCTTCGCAGAAATCAGGTTTAAATTTTTCTCAATAGTTTCTGTATTTAACCTTATTTTTTTCTTTCCCGTTCATTACTCTTTGTGGGAATCGGGAAATGATATAAATCGGATATCATATACACAAACTGAAAAATATAGAAAAAAGAATGAGGTTAGATCTGAAGACTTCACAAATACTAAAAAATTATTATTTATATATATTTGTTTTTTGACTCAAAAAAATCTTATACGGGATTATTTTTTGTTTAGAAGCAAATTTTCATAGAATTAATTTAAAATAACTATGCAGATAATTATGTATTGTACCACAATAGCATATAACGAGTAAATCTAAGTGCAAGAAACAACCTGCATAATGGGGTAAAATAGCGTCGTAGAATTGCTTGGAAGATGTTGGTCTTACTTCAAAATAAATATACTTGCTAGGGGTATATATTCGAAGTAGACTGTATTTGGGCAGACAGTAGACACAACTCTTCCAAGATATCATTCTTTTTTTTTAAATTATCCAATAATTCTTTTTTCTACACTAAGTACAACTTCGATACATTTAACTAAATTCGGTTTCAACATTTTCATATACTACAGGGACTACAGCACCGCCATAACCACCATTGTTAGGTCCGTCATTGTGAGCTATGTTGTTTATAAAGAATTGTCATTTTGTAGATAGCTGTTCCTGTAACGCTTGAACTTGGACTAAGGATACAACTTGTTTGCACAGATATCGTATCAGTCTTAAATAAACCAATACACATAACTAAAATAAAGTATAATGATTATTGCTAAAACGAGTATATCTATAAGCATATATGGTAATACATTAGTAAGTTTAACTATAAAAAATTATTTAGCAATACAGAAGCAAATTTTGTAAATAGAAGTGAATCTGTAGAAACCCAGGTGATTTATACAGCTATTTTGATAAAATATATTTATTATTTCTTAAATTTAACTAAAAAATATCTTATAATTTAGGCTGAAACTGAAAAAATACAGAGATTTAGCCACAAAAACTGTGCATGAATCTTTATGAAAATTTAATAAAATAATGAATGTGCATTTTTAAATAAAACAGATAAACAAAAATATAGCAGTTTCGTTAATTAGTTGTAAATTCAAAGTTAAGTTTTTGGATAATATGTTTAGCGTATTATTTCACAGACAAATCGATACACTTCCGTGATTACTATCAATTTTAATTTATAAAGAGAATTTTGATGCAGAGAATTGATTCTTCTGAGTTTATATGAATCAAATTCATTATAATTATCGATGAATATATTTACAATCTATTAAGAGCATCTCTTCATCTGTATTGATCTCATGAAAATATAGATGCTTACTTATAAAATAGAAATAGGTTTTTGTTCCAAGGTTTGAGCACGAAAACTGAAATAAATATCATATTCCAACTTTGTGCCAGTAATACTTTGAAAAACTTTGTGGAAATATGTGTAATTTATCATGATTCTTCGTTCAGAAACAGTTTAAAAAATCAATGGTATACTATAGAGTTACAGAGAGATATAATAATCGAGTGCTTATTCAGGTTTTGCATATTTTTTCAAATTTTTTGGTAGGGTACAAAACTTTTTGGATCGCTCTTAACCAAAGATATGAAATTAGGTCAAACACTAAGCTACCACTTCTATGAGACTACAGGAAAAAGGAATTAATTAAATGAAAGAAAATCAAGCTAGCTTTACTGCAATGATGCAAGCCTACATGCATGCCTACCATGCTATACATAGCACTGAAAAAATATTTGATGACTTTCTGGCTTACGATTTGATACCCAAGGAAAAGCAAGCACTAATTGAACAATATTTGATTGAACACTATTTGACTTGTGATAAAGGATTAGATGATCCTGATCATACCAAATTGCCCTTCGATCAGGCTATTACTTCGACGTTCTTAATGCAAATAATTAATGGCATTATCAGCCGTGCAAGATATGCGGAAGACACATTAAAAAAAACTGTCAAGCTGGGAGTAAATCAGTATATCATCCTTGGAGCAGGGATGGACACATTTGCATTTCGGCGACCAGATTTGATGGAGAAATTGGAAGCGTTTGAAGTTGACCACCCAGCCACACAAGAATTTAAGCTTTGTCGACTTGCTGAGTTGAAATGGAAACACCCAGCAAAATTACATTTTATTCCTATAGATTTCACGAAAGAAAGTCTTTTAAAAGCACTTATGAGTTCATCATTTTATGACCCTAAGGCCAAAAGCTTCTTTAGCTGGCTTGGTGTCACATCGTACTTAACCAAAGAAGATATATTTGCAACACTGAGTTCCATCGCTGAAGTTGCCCCTGCAGGCAGCATACTTGTTTTCAATTATGCAGATACTACTGTATTTATCCCTGAAAAATTATCTCCACAAATGCAAGAATTTTTGAAGCTTTTGCGAGCGATAGGTGAACCAATGAAAATGGGAGGTTCCGATTCTTCAATGTTGGCTGAAGATCTCGAAAGTTTAGGCTTCCAGCTTCATGAAAACGTGAGCCCAACAGACATCAAAAGATGTTATTTAAAAGGACGCAAGAATGGATGTTCTGAGTATGGGTACTTTGCATGTGCAGTTTTCGAATAATTAGGCATATAGGATAGTCCTATGCTAGCTTAGTCAATATTTTATACCTGTGGGCCAAAATTTCTGTAAAATATAGTCAGATGAAGAGTTACTAGTTATACTAAAAATTTCTGTTCTTTTGTTCTATTGATAAATTGGTTTTACAACAAAAATATGCATATATGATGATAATGTGGAATACAATTTAAGGCATTTAAATTAGAATTTATAAATAAAATTTCAAATATAACTAAAAAGGTTGTGTTTGTTATGGAAACAAATGAAGTACTTAAAAAAGCATATCTTGAGGAGATAAAAGGGGTTAATGTACTACACCTTAAAGGCAAACCATATGAAATGGGTTATCAGCATGGTTATTTGCTAGCGGATAAAATAGACTTGATGATTAATAGGACTCTTTTAGCTACTACTGCTTATATTGCTTCACAGACCGGTTTAAGTCTGGAGAAGGCAGAGAAATTATTATGGATAGGTCAAAAGGCGGCTGAATTTTTTTTACCGCCAGAATTCAAAGAAGAAATGATAGGAATTGCTGATGGAGTGAAAAATGCTGGAGTAAATATTACTCTAGAGGAGATTTTGCTTTGGAACACTAATTATGATCAATGGTGTCTTTATTGCCATCCTGGTTATTGGCAAGGCGACCATCAAGCTGAAAATTATGGAGATTTTCAGTCATTGAACGAGATCAAAACACCTAGTGGAGGTTGCAGCAGTTTTAGTGCGTGGGGAGAATGGGCGGGTGGTGATGGAAAACTAATATTCGGTAAAAACGAAGATAATTTTAATATGCCTGAGCAATTACCAAATCGAATGTTGGTCATAGCTAACCCTGATAGTGGGATTGGTCATGCTTTTTTAACTTATCCGGGAATGATCGGGCTAGATGGAGGTATCAATGCGGATGGCATTGCGATGATGACTCAGTTGAACTCTATGCAACATGAAACCATGAAAGGCTGCGGTATAGCCATATTTACTCGCTTGCTGCTGACTTATACGCGGACATTAGATGATGCTGTTGAGATTTTCAAAAAACATCCCCATTGTGCAGGTATTGCATACCATGTAGCTGATGCCAAAGCAAAAAAAGCAGTTGTAGTAGAAACATCTTCTAAGAAAGTCTGCTGCCGTTACCCGATGCAGAATGTTGAAGCACTATGGCAAACGAACCATTCCAACTGCTATCCGGGTTGGATGGGCTATTCTGGTTATAATATGGTAGCCGATCAAGTTCTTGTAAACCAGCTCAAGGATATCTCAACTATAGAAAACTGGCAGAACAGTCTAAAAGACCCTTATAATTTTTATGTCCAAGCTCCTAGTCGCTTTGAACGCTATCAACAGTTAATTCATGAATTTTATGGTGATATCAAGGTTGACAATGCGATAAAAATATTAAGTGACTGCTATGATCCTTATACACATCTTACTCGTGATAAGCTTTTTCCTTCTTGGACAAATAATATCCTTTGTACTATTTGTGCATTGTATCCTGATTTTACTTATAAAGCGAAAGAACCATTGGGAACATTTAAAGCACATATAGCTAATATGTGGAGTTTGGTGGCGTATCCGGAGACTGGAGACTTTTGGCTCGCAATCAATGGGTTTCCTGCACAGTGTAGTGGGTATGTGCATTTTAATTTAAAAGAATTATTGCAACGTTCGTGAGAAACGCATGAATTTACTATTGCTTTATGCTAGAAAGATAAGCACATTTTAAAATTTGGTAAGATTTCTCAATTTTTGACTATTTTTTAAATGATTCCATCAGTCCAGAACTTATATGAATATACGAGTTTCGATCGATCAAATGCCAAGTAAATACAAAAAGTGTTATATTCCACAGACTATAAGAGCAACTTTTTGGGACGAAAATTTACCATTCTACTGGCATCAGGATATGAAAATTTAAACAGTATAGGAAAACATATTAAGAATTTCTGTTTTATTGAAAGCAAAAAAAGATGAAGAAAAGAGTCATAGACCAACAACCTTTTTTTATTGCGACTGAAATTTAGGAAAATCAGAAATTTTGACATAAACTATCTGTAATGTTATTAAATTATTTTTATCCAGAGCCACTCTATATAAAAAAGTAATCTGTTATGAAAACCATGAAATTAATTGCTGGAATGCGATACTTTGGTTTGATTCCAGTTATCGGGTTGGCAATTGCAGCTTGCATTCTATTTATTAAAGGTGGCTTTGATCTAGTTAACTTATTGATAGAAGTGCTTGTCGAAATAGAAACGAAAGGTACAAAAGGTATTATTATTGTTGGATTTGTGGAGATTATTCATTTTTTCCTAATTGGTACAATACTTTTCCTTACTTCGCTTGGTTTCTACCAGTTATTTTTCCAGGTGCTTCCTTTACCTGAGTGGTTGAAGATGGACAACATTGAGGATATGTAATTGAGTCTAATAGGACTTACTATAGTTGTGCTTGGAGTCAACTTCTTGAACGTGATCTTTGAACAGAAAGAAATCAACCTGGCTGTCTATGGAATCGGCTACTCTTTACCTATAGTAGCATTGTCTTATTTTATAAAAGTACGTTCTGAGTCAAAAAATCATGAGAATAAACACCCGATGGTAATCAAAGAAATATTCTCTCAGGCTAACGAATCTATACAATTACCAGACAAAAAAAGAAGTTGGAAAGGAAATAACTAAATTATTTATCAAAGTTAAAAGGAGAGATTTGGAGATATATGCATTGTTTTCCAAAATCTATGAAAGTACATATTTATTATATTTTGATAACTCAATTAATCTATACGTCATAGAAATTTACAAGTTTTGATCGGTTACAAGTCCACTAAAGTCAAAGGAAGTATTAAAAAACATATAAGTGATTTTAAATAAATTTCTTTGCAATTGATTTTCAATGGTAGTACTCAAAGTTGGCTGTGCACCATTTGAAAACGTTACTCAAGCTTAGTTTTTCAGTTCTCGATGACTAAATATGAAATAACGACAATCTAATCGAAAAGATATTTCTATTTTTTTAATTTTTTATGATGTAGTCAAATATATATTCTTCCAACATCCTATATAAATTAATAATGTTAAGTTACTTCCTAAACATTTGCATTTTTTATATTTTTGCCATGCTGTCGCTAAATGGTAAAATTTTAAATCCGAAGCGAATTGATGAGCAGGAAGATAACAAAAGGAGAAAATACATGATAAATAAACAAAAGTTGTATTCGATAGCTTTAGTTTCAGCAGCTATGATTTTAATGATGGTGAGTATCGCAGGCGCTGCGCCATTTGCATACATCACTAACGAAAAGAGTGGGGATGTCTCTGTTATCGACACAGCCACAAATACAGTTACAGCCACAGTGCCTTTAGAAGATAAAGTTCCTTTAGGAGTTGCAGTCACTCCAGATGGAACAAACGTATACGTAGGAAAGGTTTACAATAACAGTGTATCTGTGATTAATACAACTACAAATACTGTAATAGACGAAGCGACGATACCGTTGTTGGGTGGTACTCTAGGAGTCGCAATCAACCCAAATGGAACCGAAGCATATGTGACTTGTGGTTGGGATAGTCAAAATATCGCTGTAATTAACACAACAAATAATACTGTTATTAATGGATGGGGGGAGGTGGCACCTTTTCTTACCGGAATTGTAGCCGCTCCAGATGGAACAAAACTATACACAGCAAGTTTTACTAACGATGCTGTTTCTGTAATAAACATAACAAGCCGAACTATTGAGGATACGGTAAATGTTGGCATGTATCCTTATGCCATTACAATCACCCCTGATGGAACAAAGGTATATGTGGCAAATTCCGGCAATAGCAATGTATCATCAAATGATTATCCAATTAACCCAATCACAATTAGAGACAACAACAATGTTCCAGGAACTGTTTCTGTAATTAACACAACCACAAACACTGTTGCAACTAATGTGATTGTAGGACTAGATCCTTATGGAATCGCAGTTACTCCAGATGGAACAAAAGTATATGTAACAAATTCGGGAAGCAACAATGTATCTATAATTGACACAGCTACTAACAATGTTACAGCCACAGTGCCCGTTGGACTTAATCCATTTGGAGTTGGAGTCACACCAGATGGAACAAAGGTGTATGTGGCAAACTATGGTGACAATACTGTCTCAGTAATTAATACAGCAACAAACACTGTTATAGCCACTGTTCCTGTCGGAAACGGTCCCGCAGCCTTTGGAATTTTTATGGAGACTGATAGACCAGCGTTAAATATAACAAAGGTAGTAAATCCAACAACTTATAATACTGCAGGGCAGGTTCTCACATACACATACAATATAACAAACTCTGGAAATGTAAATATTACAGAACCTATTACTGTTAATGATAACAAGATATCTGGTGGACAACTTACTATCGGTACCAGTGGCAACTTGCTTGCGCCTGGTCAAAGTGTTATTGGACATGCTGCTTACTCTGTAACCCAGGCAGACGTTGATAATGGCTCTGTGACTAATTTAGCAAATGCAACATGTTCATACAATACAAAATTAGTTTCTTCAAACAATACTAGTGTAACAATATCAGCTATACAGAACCCAGCTTTGAAAATAGTAAGTTTAGTAGATCCAAAAGTTTATTTTGCAGTTGGAGATCTTCTTGATTACGACTACACTGTAACCAACACAGGAAATGTGGATATTTCAGGACCTATAACTATTAGAGATGACATGTTTGGATCAAAGCAAATAAGTCACAATGGTCTTGCGCCTGGTCAAAGTGTTATGGGAAAAGCTAGCCATCTAGTATCATCACCAGACATTTATGCCGGTTTTATATCTAATTCAGCGTATGCAACAGGTTCATTTGGTAACAAAGAAGTAACTTCGAACTCTGATACTGCAACAACTAGATTTTTTGGACCTAACTCAAATCTGTATCCCACAATATATTATAGTTAAAGCGAATAAAAAAGATTACAAAAATATCTATATAATATATCTCTACCATAGACTTAGTTTAGACTTGAGATATTTCTTATATAGATAATACTTCATTTTTTACATAAGGTTCTTTTGCGTTCTGTTTTGCATTCTTACAAATTTGACTTTTCTCTTTTCTTAATTCCATAATCTATTTTTTTATCACGAAAATTTAGTTCTGTATCAACTAAATAGGATGAAATTACCATATTAGAAAGATATTTTCTGCAGCAGTATACCAAAGGATCTACCAGTGGCTTGGGAGCTGTCAGTAAAATATAGGGTCAAACACTATCAGTCCTATAGTGCGTTAACTACTAAAAAAAACATATTCATACTAAAAAGGACAAATCGCAATTATTACGGAATATATTTAAATTGTCAACACTTGTTAACAGTATGCCACAAGAGAAAATTCATGTTGGCGCAAGAGTCCCTAAGGATATTGTTGACAAGTGTTTACAGAAATATGATAATATGACTAATGCTATTAACATTGCTTTAGAGTTACTAATCAGTCGAGATGAGAACAAGGCTATTGACAGCTGTCAACAAAATGAGATCATTTGTCAACATAATGAGAACAGCATTGAGCTAATCGAATTAAAAATTAGAATGGAAGAAAAGGCTAGTAGACTTCGGGAACTATATGAACAGATCGCAGCTAAAGATCACCTGAATGAAGCTAGAATACATGACCTTTTAGATCAACTTAAGGTTAAAGATCAACAGCTAGAAAAGAAGGATATACATATACAAAATTTAACCGAGACAATGCAGTCACAGGCACTTAATATTCATAATTTAATTAATCAAAAGGCTATAGAAGCACCTGGGTCAAAGAAACCGTGGTGGAGATTTTGGTAAGTTACAATACAATTATACAAAATGATAAAAATGAGTAATAAGATATTTTATGTTAAAAATAGATTAAGTTAGGATTCAAAATATCAACTAGTTACAGACTCATTACTTTCTCTAACCAGATCAAACTTTGCTAAAATTTGTTTTCTAATTTCATCTGTATCATTGACAATTAAATCTACGTTCTGATTCAGGTTTTCTGAAACTGAATTTTTTTTACGATATTGTCTTCTGTCGAAATCTTCACTGAAACGTCTTTCTAAAATCCACATACAAACCGTACAGTTTCCTGCTTTTGTTGCTTCGTTTAGTTTTTCAAGACATTTCTTTGCCGCATCCGCGTTGCATTTTTGGATATATTTATAAAATTCAAAGTATCCGCCCGATTTTGAATTTCTTCCCCGCTGCATCCACTGATTAAAAGTCTGGTATGTCACACCGGCTAAATTAGCAGCGAGAGCATAAGTCAATCCAAGCGACACACCATCGCCGATTCGTTTAGTAATATCAGGAGACAGTTTTGATGGACGAACCATAAATTCACCGTTTTTTACTCTTAAAAATAAATATCAATGAATCTTGTATTTATCATTTTCTTAGTTTCTTTTGATACAAAGCCGGGGTTTATACTAGATCAATAAAAAGAGCCATTCTCAGGCCCACAGAGCGATTGTTTTGAGTATGGTACTAATATTCTATTAGACTCGCTACAAAAGTCTCATCAGTGGTCTTAGAATAAGTCGTTTTTTGACCATTTTCATTCTCCATGATTTAAATGTTACAGCACGGTAACTAACCGCGAGATATTTTTCATATACTTTTATTACTTTAAAATTATATAAATTAAGTTTAAAAAGATATTTACTTAGCTTTAGGATCGAGTTTCAAATCGTTCCGTGCTATGTAGCTTAAATTATACTATATAGAATATGTGGAAAAACTATATAACAAATTAAATCTAGTTCTAATTCAAAGGTCTACCCTACCTTCAACCAATCCTTCTATGGGCTGTAGGCATTGAACTCACCTGCAGTCCACAAAGATTACCTTTTTAGTAACAGAAATCAGCTGAATTATCTATAAATAGGGGTATTGAATGGAAACAGACGCGGTTACAATAGATGTTTACGATATGAATGGCAAGAAATTAATCCAAGGAATTACACCAATAAATCCAACCAACCAGACACTTCCGAGTTTAAATACTATAGCAATCAATAAAAATCACACTATAATAGGAAATAAATAGGGATAATTTTAATTCCCAGATTAATAACTTTAAATAAAATGCGAATTACTTGACAATATTTTAAGATGTTTGTCGCTAATTAAATATACCTGCTTAAAAATATCGCCTATTTTTGATATGACCCTGTATATTTTGATACTATTTAGTTTTGATATAACTATCTAGAATATATACACAAAATATATAATATATTAAATTTCGTTATAAATTAAGGATATTCCAGTACCCAGCAGTCTACTTCCTATAGAGCTGCAGGCATTTCCTCCCCTGCAGTTTAGATAAATCACCTTTTTTGACATTTTAGATCAACCTAATCCCTAAGCGAATTAAATAAAGAAAAAGAAAACGGATTGTGGAACTATGTAATGTATTTTTTTGAGTAGGATAGGGTTATTCACTTAGTGGGAATTATAAGCGTGTTATAGGGCCTGAGATTAATTCATTTATTGACTGGTGTGGAACGGCTTGCGGTGTTATAATTCCAAAAATTTGGATTGTGTAATATTAGTACTACATAGTTTAAGTTCGGATAACATATTCTCAATAGTATATATTTAAATAGATTTAATTATAGTTGTAGCATAACCCCAATATCAAAGTAGATATCCGATCTGGCTGCAGGCATTTACTCATCTTCACCTGCAGCTGACAAGATCACCTTTTTGAGATCTAAGGGCATTACTTCCAGCCCTTAGCCTTCAGTTTTTCGGCGTTGTATAAGACCACCTGCTGTCCAAACCGCATTTTGTACTCAGGGGTTCTTTCGTTGAATACATTTACAAAGGCGTGTATGTCTTCTACTATACCATTATATTCCTGAGAATTAGCAAGCTTGTTTAATGCTCTTCTAAGCAGCGATGCTAAACCTTGATTATCGGCGGAATTTTGTTCATCCGTGTTTACAATTGCATCAGAAGACAAAATCGGGGTACTGAAGACATCAGAAGACACCAAAAGACAATCGGGTTGTATTCTGCTTTCCGCTATCTGTTGGCACATTTTTTCTTGAATTTCACCAGAAGACAGATTTTTTTCATTTACGTGTAAGAAAATATTTTTTTCATCTTTTTTTTGTTCATTACTTACAATTGCTGGGGGGTATTCGAAAATATGAGTAGAATTTTGCTCTCTTGCATTCTCTGCTATTTCTTGTCTTCTGGTATCTTTATTTATATATACTATATTATTATCATTTATACTGCACTTGTTTATACAAAAGTCATTATCGTTTGTCTTCTGATGTCTTCTGTGTCTTCAGATATCAAGGGACATTGTCCACCATTTTCTCTCCATTCTCTGTCTAACCTTTCGGCTTTTTCCATGTCTATGGTAGCAATTGTCTGAAACAGAATACAATCTAATTTTACATGATTGTTTCCTGGCAGCTGCTTGAATATATCCCCATCATACTGGTATTTCTGAACCTTTCGGGATGTCGCTTTAGTTTTGTTGTCTTTGGGATCTAATGACGTTGTTTCAATATCTATCCATTCATTTAAATCATTGACCTTAGTTAACATCCCAGTGTTGCCTTTATCACCTTTAATCGTCCTAGTCATGGTTCGTTCAGCCTTGTTATAACCAAAACCTTTTGCATTTGTATAAAGCTGTTTTGATGTCAATTCCTGTCCACTTGATAAAGCCCATAATATCATTTGCTCATCTTCGTTAAGGCATAAGGCATTACTTTTTGCTGTTCCGTTATAGATTCTTATAGCTCTATCATAATCGTTGATCGTAGAAACTAACATGCCATTGATAGAATCTCTCTGTATAAATTTAAATACTGTTATTCCTGCAAGCATGTCTAAAAATTTGTCATGGTTTCGCCTGTGTTCTTTATCGTTCCATGAAACAGCATCAATATAAGGAGCAGCAACATTGTAAACATTCTGAAATATTATTTCAAAGATACACCTACAAGTCAAAATATCCGGATCTTTCTCTAGGGTTGTAGATTGCTTCATCCGTTCTTTTTGTTTTTCGTACACTCTCTCATCCTGTTCCGGGCTTTCGTCAACCTGGCCAAAATAGAAGCGCGTAGCTAATTGTTCGTCTTGGATACTACCAACTGACGAGAGCCAAAAAGTAGTCCTAGGCGGGATACTATGCGTTTCAAATTTTCTATCCGCATTAACGGTTCTGTGTTTTGTCTCTGCCTGGAAGTCAGAAGTAGCTTGTTTCATCATGTCTACTACTTCTGAACTAAATTGTGCATCATCAGTGTATGTGATGGTTCCAGGTTTGAGATTTGGGTCATAGAATAACGCCTTTGAAGACATCGAACCGACTATGCATTTATGAGCGGGTAGCAAAAGTATCATGTTCTGAAAGGCACTACTTTTTCCTTTCCCGCTTCCACCGCTAGGTTTTTGGTGTGCTCCTAATTTTGCGTTTGTAACCTGTGTGCAGCCGATAGAGCTCAACAAATTCTCCCCTATGTTGGTATCACCTACATGTAACCGATTCCAAACACTCAAAATAAAATCAAATGAGTCTCCGTTACTTAATATATCATTTGCTCGGTCGATGATGTTTTCGGTATATGTGCTTAATCTATCTTCTGCTTCTGTTTTTCTACCTGCCCTTCTATGTCCAGATTACCTATTTCGTTCTTGTTTTCGTTACGCTTTTCCTTTGTTATCTCTACAACAGTTGTTTTAACGTCTTTTGCCTTCAGGTTATATTTTTTGGCTACGTTATCATTTACAAAAACTTCCCATTCGTAGAAGGCCATTCCAGCAAGATCAATTGAAATAAAGATCCTAAATGCCCTGAGCCTTTCTAAGCGTGTGGCTTCCTTGCTTATTAATTGCTCATCTAATTTGTATTGCCATAGTCTTACACTTGAACCCATAAGCCTTTTAAAGTCTTCCAGGCTATGCTCCTTTATGTAATCGGCGATATCTATTTTATCTATACCATCCGGTTTAGGCAATTTAATAAGCCGAACTTCTGTCTTGTCATTTTCAAGTACTTCCGCGGTACGTAGTGCTCCTTTCAGGCCCGCTTCATTCGACTCATTGTCATTGCAGATATAAACTCGCTTGAGTCCTTTTGTGAGACTCAGTAACTTCTGATGATCCTTCTCCCGGAACTGTACTGTCACAGGAGAAATACAAGGAAAGCCCGCCTGTAGCATTACGATACAATCTGTTACTCCTTCAGTAATTATACAATAGTCAGCACCCCTTAAACTGTCCTCCCCGTAAAAATAAGAGTTTTGCACGCAAGGACTTACATATTCGTGCTTTTCTTTATGGACTAAAAGTTTTTTATATTTCATTCCCCTTTCGCTTTCAATGGCTGGGGTTTCCGGTGTTTCTCTCCCGATTAAGTAAACAACTTTGTCATTATTCCAATATGGGAAAATGATCCTGCCATTAAATATTTCACCGCCTATCTTCCCATCATTGACATAAACCAGACCTGATTTTTGTATGGTTGTTTCGTCCAGACCGTTCAGATCCCTGCTCGTTGTGGCGTACCCTATTTTTAATAGATCTACCGTCTCTGGAGTAATCGCCCAGTTTTTCAAGATATAATCGTAGAGTTCGGGCTTTTTTGTTAGATTCGTGTGATAAATCTCCACCGCTTCACTGAATAAGTTATGAATCTCGACTTTTTCTTTTGCCGCTTCAAGTTCACTTTCTGTCAGTTCTGCCAACTCTATTCCTGCCATCTCTGCGGATATCCGAATAACTTTTGGGAAATCATAACCCCGTGGATCATTAAAATCACATCCTATCCAATCAAAGACATCACCACCCTTCCCATTTTTGGTATCGTGCCATAGTTGCAACTTCTGATCTACTTTTAGACTCCGACCAGTATTCCCAACTGGTGGAACTGATCCAACATATTCACCATTCCCAACGAAGTTCAAGCTGATTTCTTGTCCAATCACGTCAACGATATCAAGACGACTTTTGATATCGTCTATTTTGTCTCGGTTTTTGCAGGTAGGTGACACTAGTATCCACCTTCCACTCTGCAACAAGCAGCCATATCTTCCCAATCGCAGTTATCGGTCTCATCTACTTTACGCCACACGTTGATGAAAATGGCTCTACCGTTCTTGCCGCTGATCGTATCAAAACTGACTAGAAAATTTAAAATAGAATAGAGTGCTTTAAATTTCATTACAAATTCTCCCGTTGAAATTCAGGAGAACAGAAAAGGTATCGTGCGCTATACGAATAACCATTTTGTGATATACTTCATACCAAATATAAAACTGTGTAGTTCATTTTGGTTATCGTTAACCGCAAAATATAAATTATTAAAGTTCAAATGATACATGGTTAAGTGTACCAAATCGTCATTAAAAACTTATACTTGTGACGATACTTATCCCGGGACTGTTAGAGCAATCTCGGGTTTTCAGTTCATCCTTTTATTTGCATTTGACTATAAACTATAGTATTTCCGGCTAATCTGCACATTTCTGTAACAACAAACCGCAATTGATATGGAAATTTGTTATCAACCAATGCTATTTGTGGAATGGCGATCAGCCAAAATAACATGATAAATGAATTTTTTAGCTAATAAAAATTTTGCGGTCGACTTTTCTTAATTTTCATACAGTTGTATCCTTGAAATAGGTATTTAGACACGTACATATAATACACATGTCAATTAATTGCCTTTTTGTGACAGTGAACAAACAGTTTGAGTTTTATAAGGGTGAGTTGCGCACTCCCAAAAAGAGTAAAAGCTATCCAGAATATATGCACTTTAACTGGTTACAATCTTATGATATGTGAGACCAAATCTCCCTCTCAAATTCATAATCCACTTTGATTTCCATAATAGTTAACTTTTACAACTTTCATACCTATACCCCACATCCCATCATATTGCAATTGAAAATTGATTGGATGGCCTTTTACCAGATATACTATTTTTTGTCAACATCTCCACCGTTCATAATTTCTATATTCTGATGTCCTAGTGAACCATTGAAAGTATTCCTATCATTTTATACTTCAAGCTATTATTAATCAAGTTCCAACTACAACATACTCATAACCAGCTGGAGCGCTCAAATATTCAATATTAGATGTATTAGCAGACAGTTCATCCTGAATAGTGCTATGAGACCCTGAATAAAATCCTGAAGAATACCTGAAGAAGTATGAGCATCATAAACCGCAAATGATCCTGCTAAAAGGACTATTACTACAAAAAATCTCACTGCCCCAGATACTGAAATATTCAACTCGGATTCAATCAAGTTTGAAATCGGGGAAAGGGATACAAAAGCTGCCAAAAACCAAAATACTGCTGAAAAATATTCATGCTCTATAATCATTCCTAAAGCGATTAATATAAAGAACAATCCAAATATCCAACAGAGTATCCCGCTAAACGTTATTTCTAATGGTTCTTTTTGATCCATTTGCATGCCACAACGCAGTTTACAGGTAATATATCAGAGAAAAATATAAATAAGCTAGTGAAAATTCCGAGACTAAGCTTGTACTATAACGAAGATAACAAAAGAAGATTACATATATATCTAAAATGTATTCATTAAGTGAAAAAAGATAATTTGAAAGGTCTAGGGGTACCAGCCCAAGACCCTATCCCCATAGCAGGAGAAAACAACATGCTAGAAAATGTATTGCTTAGTAGTTACTATGTAATCTTAGATTTTAAATGTTTCGTTCGTGATACGAGTACTAGATCCTTCCAAAAGCTTACAGCCCAGGAAGTGATTCTATGAGCACTGAATCAATTATCGGGTCTTCAAAAACTGAAAAAATTAATCAGTTTCTAATGCTGATGAAGGATCCAGAGGTCCAACCTTTTTTCCGGAATTATATCGAGAATATAATCGAAAATGTGCTTGCTACTTCAGATTTACAAGTTTTAAAAAGGCTATCTGCTGTCGAAACTGTGCTTGGCCTAGATGATTTTTCGGCCGACGGTGATGAAGATCATGAACTGACGGTCCCAAAGCAACTGTCCTTGTTAGCTGAAAGAATCGATGATATAGCAGAGATTACTAAAAAAGAACCTATTCCAGAATCGGTTCCAATATTGGCAACTAAAACGGAGATAAGATCACATTTACTGGTAGAACACTTAAAAAACAATGTCCAAGAAAGATCTGGGACTAAGTTTCTAAGTTCCAGAGAAATTGTTTCCTTCCTAAAATATGATATTGACGAACAATATCGAGTGCTAGAAGGCCAGAACATCAGACAAACGAAAAAAGAAGTATTGGACAAAGCAGTTAAGTTGTTTCCTAATAATGTTTTTCTTAGTCAAAAGTCGCATGGAAGGAAAAATGTAAGGATAATTTGTCGACCGTAAGAAACCGTAAGAAGCTTACGGACAATAGTGAAAATAATATTCTAAGAAACCTATGGATCTCATGCAATCTAGTTTATAAATAAAAACGTTTGACAATAAAGAAGAAAGTCAAATGTTAAATAGACTGCACTTCTTTGAGTAATATCTATAGACAAACATGATTAGTGGTAAGTATAAAAAATAAATGATGTAATAATGGATATAATTATGGTTCTTGATTATGATTTTTCATTTTATCGTATGTAAGCTCTTACGTTCTCTTACGTTTTCTTATAAAACTCCTGCTCTGGATCATAATGTGGATCGGTAGGCTGTGTTAATTTATTTAATATGTCTTTTTGCGAATTACGGTATTTTTATGCGAATTAATCTATTTATTTAGGTATTAGTTGGCATTTTTCTGATTAAATTAAATTAATTTTGGTATTTATTCGTCTGTTTATATCAATAATTGGTATTTATTTGACAATTAAATTTGATGAAAAAAATGAATAGGTACTGTTTCCTAATAGCATCCAGTATATAAATTTGGACATAATAATAAATACTTTTGAAGGCTCAAAAAAGAAATAGAGCAATATCGATGATCAGAAGGAATATCTTTATTGCCCTGGAGATTAGGTGACCAACCCTTATATTTTATGCATGGAGTTTGTATCTACCAACATGAAATTAACATCAATAAAATATTGTTTATGTAGTTAGTAGGATGATCAACCTAATACTTTAAAACTTATTTTTCCCTAACAGTTTAACTCGTTCTGCTAAAGATCGAGCAATTTATGTTTTTAGCCATGTTGCATATTCCTTTCAAATAATCACTACTTATCGAACTTGATTGCTTAAGCTTGAATTATAGCATTTGCTGAATTTATCAGTAACTGACCGTTAGCTTGCGAAAGTATGCCACTGTCGATGTAAATATCTACTTCAATAATAAATATATTTAATTGAGTAGTTGCTCTACTTGTTTTGCCATCATTTAGACTGCTTTCGGCAGCGTTTAGTTCAGATATCAATGGACGACTGACTCCACTAGATAGAGTACCTGAAGTGACTAATTTTTGTATCGAAGTGGTCATTTGATTGATTTCCTGCACAGGAGTTATTACATTGATTGAAGCAGCAGCAGATGCTGTAGTATAATCAACAGTATCTGTTGGCTTAAAACTAGTAGTTAATTTATGTGTACCTGGGCTTAATACAGTTCCTGCTTGTGGATTATATATGAAACTTCCTGGTACTGAAGGAATTGCATTTAGTGGATTGCTCTCACTTAGTATATCAAGTCTACAAACAAGCTGGAGCCAAAAGTATAGTCTTCCAAACTGTGCCTAATATGAAAATAAATACAAATTATGTTAACATAAGCTCTCCAACTCCTGGCGATATAATTTTTTGGGGAAAAGATGTTACTAAAAACGACAAAAAATATTGACTTTCCGTTCATGTAGGAATATACATAGGAAACGGGCAATTTATACACACATCTTATGACACAAAAAAAGTCGCTATAGATAACATTACTGGTCCATATCAGGATGGAGCTCCCTACTTTGCAAGATGGTCACATAGTCAAGATAATTTTGATTTATCTTGTATTTTTTCTTCGCAGAAATCAGGTTTAAATTTTTCTCAATAGTTTCTGTATTTAACCTTATTTTTTTCTTTCCCGTTCATTACTCTTTGTGGTTCCGTTGCAAAAATCCTTTCTAATGATACAATAGAATAAAAAGAAAACCAAAGATAGTGATATGCTATCTCATTCCTTTAAATGGAAGCATTATGAAG
>Ga0326728_10012794_pt1 | contig 18481 bp, 16 predicted proteins | sample MB3enrmetagenome_FD_207602 | JGI IMG/M metagenome (GOLD analysis project Ga0326728, IMG submission 207602) | Lab enriched peat soil microbial communities from McLean, Ithaca, NY, United States - MB31MN | ecosystem: Environmental > Terrestrial > Soil > Wetlands > Peat | place: USA: New York... | reverse complement strand
AGGTGCTATGCTGATGGTCATTGTGGCGTTCGTGGCTGGCTTGCGGCTGTGGCCGCCATTCATTAACGATGTGCAGACGGCAGTCCGATTTGAAGTCAGGCTGGTGGGCAGAACCCGTTCCCTCGTCTGAAGGAGGCATAGGCAGCAGGCGAAGGACGTTCGGTTTATCTCCACAACGAGGCAACTGTAACGAACAGTGACATCGCACGGGCGAAAATCATTCCGCGGCCCGGCGGATCTCAATACTCGATCTTTGTTACATTTAATCCTGCCGGCGCCCGGAAAACTCATGCAGCCACGGTGAAACCCATCGGCAACCGGACAGCGATTCTGATCGACGGCAAAGTCATTGTCGCGTCAACGGTTAGGGAGGCAACCGACAAATCCGAAAAGGTCGACAGTTTCACAAAAGAGGAGGTCGAGAAAATCGTTGCAGGGATGAGAATCCAGTAAGCTCGACAAAGGCCAGGATCGCAAACGCCGGCCAAATCTCGTTGGCCTCAGCGGTCGAGATCTAAGAGCAGCAAGATGTGTGTAGTAGAGTCGGGCCGGGAGCGCCATCCTTCTCGTATCCTTTCGCGTTCAGCCTGGCAGATTTAACTTTTTTTAGAACTTGGTGCGCTAACTTTTGGCTCCAATATTGTACAATGAATGTTTCCTAGGTAGGGCTCTTTGGCCGACGATGCCTTGTTGCCGTTGCTTGTGACGGTCCGCGATTCTACCAAGGGAACAGCCATCAATGAGCCCAGGAGGTAGTTTATGCAGGTATCCCGCGTGATCGTATTTCTTGCAATGGCAGTTGTACTGGCTTTTGCCCAAGCGCAGAAGCCATTCACAAACGTCGATGTGGAGAAAATGGTAAAGGCGGGCTTTGATGAGGACACCATCCTCAAAGCCATCGAGGCTAACAAGCCAGGTTTCGACACTTCAGTGGAAGGGCTAGTCGAGCTAAAGGACGCGGGGGTGAGCTCAAAGATCATCAATGCGATTCTCACAAAAGCTGCCCAGCCTGCAAGTTCAAATTCATTGACAAAAGCCCCGGGCCAGCCCACCCAGCCCGATCAGGCGATCACCCGGACATCGACAGCGCTTTACAAAGGGACACTGCCAAGCGGCATCGGAATTTTTTTCAGAGATGGCGAGGATTATTTCCAAATACCATCGACCAACGTCGAGGGGAAAAAAACCAATGCCCGATATATGGCGCTGGGAACCATCCCAATCAGGGAATCTTTTAAGCTCGACGGCTCAAAAGCCAAGATCTTGTTGTCCAAGGACAACTGCCATATTTTGGTACACCTTCCCAGCCAGGACGTCAGCAAATTGCAGTTGATATCCGTTTTGGAAAAGAACAAAAATGACCGTTTGCTTTTTGAAATAAGCGGCCGGCTCACCCGAAGCCTGAAGATGATCCAAATCCCGACATCTCTAAACGATCTCGGCAATGGGTATTTTGAAATCAATCCATTGTCTCCCCTGGATGTTGACGATTATGCCATCGTCAGTTTCGATGCATCTGGGAACTTACCCGGGACCTCACAAGCCAAAGTTTGGGACTTTTCAATCATTAAATAGGATCCGTCAGAGCCATACTGTCAACGGCAGAGTAACAGCAGCTTCGAAAACCAGCTTTGCCTTTCACCCCGCGGCTGTTTGATAAGCTTGCTACCACCAGTTTAGGAAACTCCGGAGCCATATTCATCTAGCACTGACGTCAAGGATTGGCTGAAAATGGTGAAGTAGCGAATGGCTATGCGGGACGCCGGGTTTTTTCATGAGTCCCGGGTCTCCCATTGAAAGTCATTGGCGAAAGTTGCTCCAAGAGATAGGTCCCATAAACCTTGATGCGAAGCGTACGTGAGCGCGTAGCGCGGGAAATCCGCACGGTACGTGCGATCCGGCGGGAACTGGAGATGGCTCCACCGTGATTCTTAACCCGGCACGAAGGGGGAAACCCCGGAAAGTGTGACAGGGAATCCACCTAAGGGCCACCACACCAGTTCTCGATCCTACCGCGATTCTGATTCGGCGCGGAGATCAGTTTCAGCGTTGGTAGCCTTAACAATGGTCCGCGTCTCCATGGGCAGTCTAACACTTGCCTAGAGCTTTCAGCACTTTGTCCGGCGTGACGGGCGGATCGATCCACTTTCCTATTGCATTAGCTACCGCGCAAACGGGAAGCAGAGGAGCTGCCATGCAGTGACTGATGCCTGTTGCCCCATAACAGGCGTTCCCTGATCGAGTCTCAACGGCGTAAGTTTCGATCGGCCCCAAATCCAAGATCGTGGGTTTCTTATACTCGAACATGTTCATGCTGAGTTTTACGCCTGTCGCCTTGTCGTAAATAAACTCCTCTGATAATCCCCCTTGGCTGAAGAACATCGCCTGATGCAGCTGACCTTCGAATGACGTCATCCTCAGCACCTTGCCCGGATCGCAGACGACCACATATTTGGTCACCTCTACCCCACCGGTCTCTGGATCCACGGCCACTTCGCAGAAACTCGCGTTCATTACATCAAGGACTTTCCCGCCCAGGCTCCACGTAGTGGCCGGCGGCCGGCCAAAGAATGTCGCGGCGATATCCAAATCGTGATCGCCGAATCCTTCGCTGGCGATAAATGTCCCGAACGGAACGGATTTGCCGGGATCCGACTTCAGATAAACCATTGTGTCCTTTGTATCAAGATCTTCAGGTTTGGCTTTGAACCTGGCAGCGGCCAACTGCAGAAGCTGTTTTTTGCAGGCCACGGCCGCCTCTTTCATTACCCAGGCGGATGCGGAAGTACCATCGCTTCCTCCTCCAACAGGAGTGAAGAGAGCCTTGTCGTCATAGAGGAGAATCACATCCTCGACTTTTGCTCCCAACTCCTCGGCCACAACCAGCGCGCAGGCGTCAGCAGAATAGACGCCGCACCAGGGACCCTTGAGCGGCACATACACTTTGTTATCCGCTTGAATTGTAACCGTCGCGGTGTACGGTTGTTGGGCGTGCCGGGGCGACAGTGCATATCTGAAACTCAAGCCGTGCATCCTGCCGTCCGGGAGTTTTTGGGTCCCGGCGGGATGCCATTTCCAATTCATGGCTTTCCTGCCCTTTTCAATGCACATCAGCAACCCCGGAGGGACACCGGGATCGGTCTGGGATGCCGGTCCGTGGACATTCTTGAGCGCAACATCGGTCGGGTCCATATTGAGTTTTTCGGCGATGATCTGCTCCGCTATGGTCATGACGTCCCAGTTAAATGGAGAGGTCTGGCTAAGAGTATTGCGGCCCGAATTAGTGAATACTCCCTGGAAATAGCTCTTTTGATTAACGCATCGGGTTGTATTGAAAGGACTGAATCTGGCTTCGAATCCCCCGGCGGAAGCCGTTTCGTCTGGAGCTCCCTGATCCCCGATAGTGCTCTCTTCGACCGCCATAATCGTTCCGTCCATTTTGAACCCAATCTTTGCGTGTGAATATCGCTGCGGATTCGCAGGATAGTAGTCGTTTTGTCTCTCGTTGACGCATCGGACAGGCCTCCCCGTTCTCCTTGCCAGCAAAGGCGTAATGAGCTGTGCGCGGCGGATGATCCAGTCGCAATATTTGCCCCCTTGGAACAGCGTGCTGCGACGGAGCTTGTCGAAGGTGACCTGATACATGGGGAGCAGCTGAAATGCGCCCCACGTAGGAGATATGCCCTCGACGTAGAGGGTTGGGCCTTCGACTCCCCATGGATCTTGCGCCCACCAGGCCAAGCTCCCGTTTGGATTCGGCACGTGAGAAGCTGTACGAGAGTGAGCCCAATCGAACTCGATGATCTGATCCGCCTCTTTGAAACCGGCTTCAACATCCCCCGTGGCGAAATTGGACGCCAGGCGCCTCGGGTCGTGCTTAATGACCGGGGCACCGGGCTTCAAGCCGTCCAGGGCATCCACAAGGCTTGGCAGCACATCCCATTCCACGTTGATCAATTTTAGGGCCTGATCGCAAATTTCAGGCGTTTCGGCGACAACAACTGCGCCTATCTCCTCGTCTTCCGTCTCCGCCTCGCTTGGGATCAGAGGCCCATGGATTCCAGCCATCGTCCTGACCTCCGGATTGGTCAGGCCTCCGTTGATAGACTTGACCTCCGGGTCGTCCCAGGTAACGATTTCCACCACACCTTCCAGTGCTTTTGCTTTGCTGATATCCATGCCCTTTATTTTGGCGCGGCCATGGGGACTTCGGAGGAATTTGGCGTGAAGCATGTTGGGTACAACAACATCGTTTCCGAACTTGGCTCCGCCGGTGGCTATGGTATACGACAGCCTGCCGGGCACATTGGCTCGACCGACGGCCTTGAATTCCGTTCTTTGTCCGTTGCTACCTTCAATATCTGCCATGTTGTCGCCTCGCGATTGGAATTTTTAACCCTGATTATGAGAGGAATTGTACTGCCAAATGTCAAGTTTCCGATCATTAGCTTAACTCGGCATAGCCGGAATCAGAACTCTGGATCTTCAAATAATATGATTGGGGCCCTTATTCCATGAAGGTTTCCAAGTACGGAGAAAAATATTTTGCAAGAAAAAGGATCAATTTAACTTCCTGGCTCCCACTACGCCCCCTTCATGCTTCCCTTGCCGAGTTGATCGGAAATTTGATAGTGGCCCAGTCGTCTTGGTTATCATGAAAAGCATCCCCTCCACGTCGGCATCCGAAGTAATGCGATGAAAAGCGGTTCAGAAGTCGGGCTTATAAATAACGAAATTGACAAGTGTTTGACAGCCATGTTTCAGAGCCACCAGGCGGATTGTTCATGGAATGGGCTGTTCAATAGTTATCTGGGAGAGCTAACTATTGTGGAAATGCCATCACTCGCCTTATCAGATCCTAAAGCTGTTGCAACACGACTGATAAAGTGGATATGGGAATACGGCCCCGATTGCCCTGAGTCAAACGCCCAGCCTCCGCTTGTTCGCCATTGCATCAGCGACCCTCTCCAGGCCCAATCCTTCTAGAGTCTTCCGGGTCGGCCATCCGGTGTCGACCTCCCACCCCTCCAGTTTGTAAAAATTAGTTTTGAATAGCTCCACACCAGCATCATCCAGATACATGTCCACAAGAGTCTGCCAACTCCATTTCCCATTTTCGTAAACAGGCACCCCGCCAGTCATAGTCGTGTAAGCGGCTCCGGGCATATACATGAACGGGGCAAACTTTTCCTGATTCCTGTGCCTCCCCTGCGCCACGCGAATCGCTCGTTCGAGGTTCCATATCCTCCTTCCGGTTTCCATCGTCTCCGCAAAGGAATCTTTTTTCCCGGTCACGGCTTGATAGTAGCGCATCTCCACATCGGGACTGGGACCCTTAAAATCAGTCTTTGATCTGCTTATCAATGAAGGCATCTGTGTCTCGCAGAATGCCATGGATTCATTCCAGAACCCGGCATAGTGCCGGGTCCATGCGATCTGCTTGGCTTTGTGATTGGAGTATATGCCGGTGGTTCTGGCCTCATCTCCTTTCCACGAATAACTGAACATAAAGGGATCATCGGTGTAAGGAATGAGCTTGGAAGACATTATTTCCAAAAGCTGTTCGATCGTATAGGGTGGACCGCCTTGTGCCGAACCAGACCCTAACGCGGAGAAGAATCCATGCCATGTAGGATCGCCAGCTCCCAGCAGACTGCCGTAGGCCCACTCTACACAGGGCAATGTCCAGTGAAACAAGCTTCCCCATGCGGGAAAGCGCAAGGCGCCGGACCTCATATCTTCGTCCAATCTCCCCCACTTCTTGGCGGCCTCCAACGCCCCTTCAGCCAGAGCATCACCGATCCCTGCCCGTCTGGAAATTGCATCGCACAAGGCTTCCCTAAAAATCAATTCATCCCATTGGTCCATTGGCAGCGGGTCTGAATCTATTTTCTTGCCCGGGCCCAGAACTCCAAGATCATAGAGATATTTTATGTACCACCCCAATCCAGGCTCGAGCGGCACCTGTTTTTTAAACAGCGATGGTGCTCCAGGGATATCCTCTCTGAAGATGCTCTCAAAGCGAGCTCCCCAGGCACTGATTCCCCATCTCATTATGATGTCGGCGCCCTTCATTTGAATTTCCTGGCTCTTCCCATAGAACCATAGCGTATCGGTGCACATGGATTCGCCGCCATAAAAGGAGTTTCGCTTCCGGTCGTTGTTCATGCAAGGCATGCATGAGGCTGTGCCTGCGGGAGCGTTCATTATCCTCGGGAAGTTTTGTGCATGCCAGAGTCTCGCATCCACGACGCCTTTGGGATCCGCTGCCTTTACGCTCCCGGTCCCCGTAACGCTGATTGCCTTCAGGTTCTTTGCACCGAAGACGCCCCCAAAGCCGCCGGTACGGCCACTGACCCCACTGCCGTGAATCAGAGCGGCAATCCGCGCTCGCGCTTCTCCCACGGGGCCGATGCAGACTATCTGTGGCCTTGCTGTGGTGTACTCATCCCCGATCTGCTGCCATTCTTCGCCGAATCGGGTTTTCCCTCCCACCATCGATGTAATTCGGTTTTGTGTTTCATAGGTATTGAGACCCCACAAATCTTTGCCGTCCTCGATGGTGACCTTGTCATTGATGATATTGATCCAGACGGGATTGTCCGCCTTGCCTTCAAGGACAATCCCGTCCCAACCAGCAAGCTTCAAGGTCGTCGCAAACCTGCCTCCAAAGTTGGTCCTGTAGAATGAATTCGTGGGAAATACCTCCGGGGATACGCCGGATACGCTAGTCCTTCCAGCTGCGGGAACACCTGTTGCGGCGAGCGGCCCGGTCATCAATGTGAGAACATTCCTCGGGTCATATGCATCCTGCAAATCCCATTTTCCAGGCGAGACCGCGAGGTCCCAGAACAGCGCAGCACCAATCCCAAAGCCTCCCCCAAATTCTTCGTATTTGGCGGTGTCGATTGTGCTCATTGCTTTGGTCGTGAGATTAATTCTCAGTATCTTGCCAGTAAATCCGTTCGTCATTTTCTACCCCTCATCGGTAATGCTTTCCCTATCATTTCACCGACACCTATTGCTTTTATTCTTCAAACCAATTGAGACCTATTAAGGCAGTTTCAGCCCTCATGATAAGAGGATTGAAGAGCTGCCTTATTTAGAAACCCCAGGATACACTAATGTATTCCGTCCGAATCAACATCCACAAAAATATGAACGGCTCCCGGAATGACGTACAACTCAGCATGGGAGATTCAGCCTTCGATGATGTGCGCGTTCTCGACCGGGACCAGTAGATCCCTATTGCCATGTACAATTAAAACCGGGCATTTTGTTTGAGGCAACCGATCATAGGCATTATAAGACAGAATCCCAGGCGTTGTGTGTTCAGCAGTCTCCTGCACTGTCGCGGGCCAAGACCGCAGCTCCCTCAGCAGCGCTTTGAGTTCCGGATGAGTTGGGATGAAGTCCTCCGGACAGCCCGGCGCCATAAAAATGTCGCGGCCCTTGTCCGTGTCCACTGCCATCATCTTTGTGCCTTCCATCAGCTTCTGCCCGGTTTCCGGCGGAGCCATTTTGGAATTCGGCCCCCTGGCCGTGTGCCTCCAAGCACAACCCTTTCGACCTCCCCGGGGTGCCACAGCGTGAGTTCCTGTGCAATCATTCCGCCCATCGAAACACCGTAGACCTTGACCTTTAGCACGTGCGACGCTTTAGGCAGATTACTGGCGTCGTCGGCCATCTGTTCGATTTTGTAGTTGCCCTCTGGTTTTTACCCGAAAGGTCGGTAGTGAAGGCAACCAGGCTGCGTCCGGCGCCATAAATCCCATGATGAGCAGCAGAGGTTCGCCTGCTCCAGCGATTTCATAATTGAGGTTTATCGATCCAGCCTTGATTCTAGGCATTATGATGGACTCCCCGAGAAGCGGAGAGAGAGTTAAGCTGCACTCGCACGGTGCCCGGCCCCCGACCTAGTAGACAACAGCTGTCCCGCCGCTGCCGAGTTTTCCGCTAATCCGATGATAACTGAAGGCCTTGCCGATCATGAGGGAACCTTCTCCAGGTCGACAATCTGTGTAATGCAATACAACAGTTAAGTTGGGCCAATTGTAGCGAAAGTGGATCGTGTTTGAACAGTAAAGAATGGGGGCGATGCAAAGAGAGTGTAAATCCCCCATCCGTGAGGATTTGGTTGCTGGCGATTTGGCCTGTTCGACATCTATCCGAGAGCAATGACCGGAGATTCCCGAATACACTCAGAATCGTGTCTGGCGTGGGTAAATGCGATACCGCCTTCGCCAAGGTCCGTACCAACGCCGGTATCATCCCCATCCAGGAAATCATGATGAGGAAGATGAGATTTCGGAGTAAGATCTCACTTATTAGAGTATTGGCAACTTTTTTAGCATTAGATCTGTTCAACAGCCAACAAGATTGGAAGACTCAGAGGATCTAAGGCACTGGTGTGGGGGCTCCAATGCGGCAAACATCGGACAAAGGATTCTGGTCTTACGAAATGATGTTGATGGTTCTGTTGAGCCTCAACTTTGGGATCGTGTTTTTCGACCGCAATGCCATGAGCTATCTGGCACCATTCGTGCAGCCGGATCTCAAACTCAGTAATGAGCAAGTGGGCTTGTTTGCCTCAGGTCTATCCTTTGCATGGGCCATATCGGGATTTGTGATCGGCACTATTGCGGACCGGGCGGGACACCGGAAGGCTTTTCTGGTTGTAACGGTAGTTATCTTTTCTCTTTGCTCTGTGGTCTCGGGGCTAGCTGGTTCTTTTCTGATTTTGCTTGGTGCTCGAATGATCATGGGCACCGCGGAAGGCCCCTTGATGCCGATCTCGCAGTCGTTCGCGGCTGCAGAGTCCAGCCCGGACCGCCGGGGCCTCAACATGGGATTTGTTCAAAATTTTGGCTCGAATTTGTTTGGCTCCTTTGTCGCTCCGCTTGCCGTTGTCGCGCTGGCAAACGCATTCGGATGGCGAATCTCTTTTTATGTCGCCGCCATACCCGGCTTGCTTTCGGCATTCTTGATATGGATGCTAGTGCGGGAACCCAAAATGGAGCGGCAATCCGCGACCGAGGATCGCGAGCGAATGCCCCTAGGCGAAATGCTTCGTCACCGCAACATATGGGTGTGCATGCTGATGAGTATCTTTGTCGTCGCATGGATGGTGCTCGGCTGGACTTTTCTGCCGTTGTACTATGTCAACCAGCGCCACTTCTCAACGCAGACTATGAGTTACCTGATGGCTGTGCTGGGCATGTCTGCAGCCGTGGGGGCTTTCATATTACCTGGATTGTCCGATCGGGTCGGCCGCAAGCCAATTATGATATTCGGCTCCCTGATCGGCGTACTGGTGCCCCTTGCCGCCATGTTTTATGGGGGATCTGTCTTGATGCTCGGGGTGCTGCTATTCATCGGCTGGTTGACCAATGGAGTAACACCGCTTCTAATGGCCACGGTACCGTCTGAGACCATTCCGGCCCGCTATGTTGCAACCACCGCCGGATTGGTCCAGGGATTAGGCGAAATCATTGGCGCCGCCGGAGGTGCATGGGCAGCTGGCAAGGCCGCCGACGTTTTTGGCCTGTCCGTCACAATGTGGAGCATGGGCGCATGTGCGCTGATCGCTGGAATAGTGGCGCCCCTATTGAAGGAAACCGCTCCCGTCAAAATCAGAAGAGATGCGCAAAGGCGCGATTCCCAGAAACTGCGGAAAGAATCGGCCGCATAATCGACCGCGGCTTCAAACTGGTTGCGAGCCTACTGCGAGCTCCCGTGCTCGAAGGCTTTCGACTCATCAATTCAAAATCATAAACCTCCTGCAAAGCCCGCCTGGAAACCATGAACCGCTCAAAGCGGTTATGGTGACCCACCCGAGCTGGCAAGTGTCTATTGGAACGTTTGCAGCTGATCCAGCCGCTCGTCTTCCTCTTCCTTTTTTCTTACGTATTCCCGAACCGTAGCTTCGTCTGTCGCTCCTCATCAAAGAAGAAGTAATTGACCGCCTTTCATGGGAAGGCGAAGTGCTTAGACAGCCATAGCCGCATCAAACGCGCTGGTTGTGGCGTTCCATACAGTGCCTGACTTTCCATTACTGTTTCCTACGACGTAGCACTCGGCCACCGCAGATCTCAACTGGTTGATCGCCTCGATGTTAACTTTGGTGCCGAGAGAGAGAACGAGCGTGTCGAAAACCAGTCCCGCCTCTCTGCCATCCTCGACGACTATTGCATAATCCTGCGTTACGTCCACCAGCTTTGTTTGGGTTCTCAATTCGATGCTGGATTCTGCCAATATGTTGAAAAGTGCATATGCATTAATGGACGAAGAACCCGATCCAAGCTGCTCTCTGGGCAAAGCATCAATCAGAGTTACTTTTTTGCCTGATTGAAGAAGGCTCAATGCGGCTTCGCAACCCGTCAAACCGGCGCCTGCAATCAGAACATTGTTGCCCACCTGGGTGTTACCGTTATCAAGATCTCCAACCCAAATAACCTTGGATTCATCTTGATATGTCAGCTTAGGGATAACAGGCGAGCCGCCCATAGCCAGGATCAGAGCATCTGCATTCTCTTCAGCGATAAGCTTCAGTGTTGCTTCGGTGGCGATTCTCAAATTGATGTTTTTGTTGCGTGTGGTCATGCGAACGGACCAATCAAGATATTTTTTCAAATCAGCCTTCAATGGCGATTTTACGGCTCCCCACAAAAGTCCTCCCAATTGAGAAGCTTTTTCAAATAACACCACTTCGTGTCCACGTTCAGCCAGAGTCCTGGCTGCTTCCAGACCTGCAGGTCCACCTCCCACAACAACAACCTTTTTCTTTTTTTTTGCAGCCGGATGGTGTTCGTAGTCCAGCTCACGTCCGGCTATGGGATTTACAGCACATCTCGGTGGTTTCGATCCAAAATGACTTCTGCTAATACAAGTATTGCACCGAACACACGGCCGGATCTCATTCTCCAGCCCCCGCTGCAGTTTGTTGACGGTTTCCGGATCGGCGATCAACTGGCGGCATACGGCGACCATATCGACCTTGCCTAAAGCGATTGCCTCTTCCGCTTGCTCTATAGTGACAGCACCCACGACGCTTACCGGGATATGCAGAGCTTTCTTGAATTGAGCCGCGTATTCGATATTGATTCCGTGATCCATATAGGCCGGAGGGAAAATAAAGGGGGTTAATTTATTGATGGCCAGATTCCCCCTGGAAATATGCAATAGATCGATCTTGTCTTGAATGACTCCTGCAAACTCGATCACCTCCTGGATGTCGGGTGATCCGGGGACCATATCGATCGCGCTGATACGATATTCAATCGCCAATTGGTCACCAACCTCGGCACGAATTGCGTCCAAGATCTCCACGGCAAAACGGCACCGATTTTCAAAAGACTGGGGACCGTATTGATCGGTTCGCCGGTTAAACGCCTTGGAAAAAAGCAGAGAGGGCAATTGACAATGGGCGCCGTGGATTAAGACCATATCACCTTCGGCCTTCAGGACGTTGCGTGCGGCCTTCGCGTAGTCCTCGAGAAAACCCTGAAGTTCTTGGAGGGACAAGAGATTGCAGTCAATTTCCATCGGAATCCCTACAGAACTCTCGACTTCATGAGTGCCGAAATAGGAAGCGATAGGAACCAGTTCAACACAGGCTTTCGCCCCATAGCGTTTGACGGCTTCGCACCACTCTGACAGATAGGTGACAACCCAATCATCACTCAACCCGATAATGTGATGAGCTGCGGGTGGTAATATTCTATTGATAAACCCGCTGCCCAGCGTAACGGTCGCCGAACCGCCTCGGCCGACAGGTTTGGAAAATTCGATTCCCTCTCTGGTGACGTGATTGTCGTAGGAAGCCAGGAAGTTGTAGGTCGGGGCATTGGTGATGCGGTTCTTGAGCGTCAGTTTTCCAATTTTAATAGGTTGAAACAAGTGCGGATATTTGCTGAGCGACATTTCTCCTACCTTTTCAATGGGTTGAAAATGACCAGGTTCCTTCTTCGCAGTTTCCCTAGATGCCCCCGACTATAGCTCTCGGGGAAGGCACTCCATAAGATCTTCGACTCGCGGCATTACGTGTCGGACTGCCGATGGATATGCCGTGCCCGTGCAGGCACGTCAGGTCTTCGATCAGCACAGCGCGTGATGGAAGAGTCGCGATACGCCCCTGGTGCTGGCAGTCAATTGATGTTAGCAGGATTCCCCCGATGCAGACAATTGAGAATTCCCGAACCATGATTCCTCCGACCCGACAAACGGCCCGTGGGAAAACGGACCATTTTCAAGAATGGGTTCTCCAATTGTTTAAGGGCGTGCGGTTGATCTGCTGCCATTTTGCCGGCCGCAGCGACTAATATAATGTGTTTTCAGGGGAAGGGCCGGAACGACGAGCACTCATCTTCTTTCAAATCCGGCTGCGTTCTTCGTGTGAAAATTCCCATCCGAAGGTGAGAACATAGATATTGGACATGGCAAATGACAGTACTCTCATTGTAAATTGGATAAGTTTGTTCCAGCATGCATGGAACAAAGCCGATTCCTGGAGGTTATATGGCTCTTGATCCTCAAGCGCGTGCCGTGCTCGATCAAATGGCCAAGACGGGTGGGCCACCCATTAACGAGCTATCGGTGAATGAAGCGCGCGAAGCTTCTGCGGCTTTGGCTGTAATGCAGGGTGTGCCGGAATCAGTCGCCAGCATTGAAAACCAGATTCTTCCCGGGCCGGGCGGTGCTATCCCGGTCAGAATCTATGTACCATTCGGCAAGGGACCATTCCCGGTGTTGGCATACTTCCATGGCGGCGGGTGGGTGATTGGCGATATCGAATCGTCCGATGGGTTCTGCCGAATCCTAACCAACGCTGCGGGATGCATTGTTATCTCAGTCGATTATCGGCTCGCCCCTGAACATCCTTTTCCGGCTGCGGTAGACGACGCTTATCACGCAACACTGTGGGTTGCGACGAATGCCTCCAGTTTTGGCGGCGACCCAACGCGGATCGCCGTCTGCGGCGACAGCGCCGGGGGCAATCTCGCCGCCGTTGTCGCCCAGATCGCACGCGACTGCGGGAAACCAGCGCTACAGTTTCAGCTGCTCATCTACCCAGCCATAGACGCTGCGTGTGACACGCCATCCTATACCGAAAACTCCGAAGGTTACTTCCTGACGAGGGACATCATGCAGTGGTTCTGGAATCACTACGTTCAACGCGATGCCGACCGCAACCATCCATACGCGTCCCCACTGCGTGCGAGCAGCCTCGCAGGCTTGCCGCCGGCCTCAGTGATTACCGCGGAGTTCGATCCGTTGCGCGACGAAGGTGAGCGCTACGCCGAGCTTATGCATGCCGCCGGTGTTCCGGTGCAACTCATTCGCTACGATGGCATGATCCACGGCTTCTTCACAATGAGTGCGATGCTCGATCAGGGCAAAATTGCCATACAGCAATCAGCTGCGGCCTTGCGCACCGCCTTTAAATTGCCGCCGACAGATCGTTTTTGAACTCCGGGGTTTGCTGCAAGCGATGCCTTATTGTTGAGCATCGTGCATCGAATGCTATTAGCTTTTGCAGGTCCGGCAGAGGCTTGGCCCTTGCTGCTGTATTATAGAACACCACTTTTTGCTGAGAGCTCAGCCTCGGAAAATCAAAGCGCCCTGACTGCCGATTCATATCGATAGCTCTCCTTTATCTTGTATAATGCTCCTCGATAGAGACAAGTACTGCGATCAAAATGCTGGGAGTGGTCTATCCGTCATTGTGACGACTCGTCCGACACCAAATATCACGGAAAGCGGATTAGAACATGACCCTGATCCTTTGGAGGAATGTTGTGAAACGGTTCTATATCAATTTCGGAATCCTTCTTTTTATCAGTTTCGCTCAAATCGAGGTATTCGGCCAAGTTCAGCCGTCTGAATCCGCACCTGTCCCTAAAATCGTTGCGATCCCAAGACCGACTGCGGAGGAGGTTCAATTAGCCGAGCGCAGCCTGGCAACGTTTCTCGAAACTGCAGATCCCTCAGTTAAAGAAATCAACCAGAAATATCCCGGCTTGATCTCGGTACGAGTCCCGCCTGTTAATTCCGCAACCATTCCAAACCTGGCCCCGTTCTTTCAGAGCAAACACGAAGCCAATCTCGAGGTGGCCAAACAGGGTGACATCGACGTCCTGTTCCTGGGAGACTCGATTACCGACTTCTGGCGTAATCCCACCGGGGCATATGCAGGCAAGCCTGTGCTTGATAAATACTTCGGCAATCTGAAGGTCGCAAATTTCGGGATCGCGGGGGACACAACGCAAGGTGTCCTGTACCGGCTGCAGCATGGCGAAGGCCAGGGTTTCAGTCCCAAAGCGGTGATGCTGATGATTGGCACCAATAACACCGGGCAAAATTCAGCGGCCGAAATTGCCGAAGGAATCGGCGCCATCGTCTTGGAACTGCAGAAAGACTTTCCAAAAGCAAAGACCCTTCTCCTGGGCATATTCCCGCGGAGCAGCGTAAATGAACCGGTTCGGGCCAAAATTGCCGGAATCAACAGTATCATTGCCAAGCTGCATGACGGGGACCGTGTTCAATATCTTGATATCGGGTCAAAGTTCCTAGATGCCGGGGGAAACATATCAAAGGAGGTAATGAGCGATGCCCTGCATCCGACCACTAAGGGATACGAGATTTGGGCAGAAGCAGTTAAAGAGCCTTTGGCAAGCCTTATGAAATAGGATCCGGCAGCGATTAAATGGGGATCGGTCGCGGCGGCGTAAAAACAATGATGACGGGCATTGAGGCAGGAAGTGTATTTTGAGAAGCTGGATCCTTCTATTCCTCATCATCGTCGTCTTAGGTGGCTCTGGAATAGCTCAAGCGCCGCCAGCCATATCCAAACCAGCCGACGATTTGGGGCCGATTATTGTTTCTGCCAAAGGACGGCAGGCCGTTTTTCTGGTTTAGGGATGTGGCCTGGAACCTTTTCCAGAGGCTCAACCGCGAAGAGACCGAGCGCTATCTTGAGAACCGCAGCCTCAAAGGGTTCAATGCCATCCAGGCTGTCGCTTTCAATGGCAGCGGCGAGAAGAACGCCTATGGCAGCGAAGCGCTTCTCGAAAACAATGCCGGTCGACCCAATGTCACGGCCGGAAACGATTTTTTAAAACCGGGGGAATACGATTATTGGGACCATATAGATTGGGTGGCTGATCTTGCCGCAAAAAAGGGACTTTATGTTGCGGTAGTACCTGTAAGGGGCAGCAGCGTCAAAACCAAAACCTTGAACTTGGGAAATATCGAAACCTATGCGCGTGGCTGGCCACGCGGTATAAGGACAAACCAAATGTGTTTTAGATCAGCGGAGGGGACATCCGCGGCGATATCAGCCCTGAAGTCTGGAAAGTCCTGGGCCTTATGCTGAAGCAGGAAGATCCTAATCACCTGATCACGTATCATCCATCTGGAAGAACACAATCGTCGACATGGTTTCACGATGAGCCCTGGCTTGATTTCAACATGTTCCAGTCCGGGCTCCGTCGATGCTGTCAAGGCGATACGCTGGACGCTAAGGGCGAAGACAACTGGCGCTACATCAATGAGGACTGCGCAAAGTTGCCGCCCAAACCGACCCTGGACGGCGAGCCTTCCTACGAGACTATCCCCCAAGGACTCCATGATCCCAAGCAACCCTATTGGACGGGCAAGGAATGCCGGCGCTACGCCTACTGGTCTGTTTTTGAGGGTTCCGCCAGCCATGCCTATGGGAATAATGCGGTCATACAGATGCATAAGCCCGATAGCGGCCCAGGAGCCTACCGTGTGCGCAATTACTGGCACGAGGCAATCGATGAACCGAGAGCTGGCCAGATGCAGTACCTGAAACGCCTGATTCTTTCGCGCCCCCACCTAGAGCGTGTCCCGGAACAGGACTTGATTGCCGGTAAGAACGGAGTTCGCGAAAACATCGTCACGACCAGTGGAAGGCCCTATCTGCTGGCTTATAGGTATACGGCTGTAGCTTCGAAATTCAGTTGGGGATTATTTCCGAATAACAGGCACATGCGTGGTGGTACGATCCTCGTGACGGTTCTGCCCGGCAGATGGCGTTTTCCGCAACAAGGGCATTCGCGCATTGACACCACCCGGTTTGCCGACGCCGGAAAATGATTGGGTTCTGGTTATGAACGACGTAGCGAAAAAGTTCTCCGCGCCTGGTGCCGCTAACGGGCACCAGGGGAAATAGTATGTATCAATGGAGCAGCAAAGAATAATGCTCTCATGACCCAGCTGAGGAATTGCCAGTGCGGCGTAAGCTTTTTTACCTGGTTCTACCTATTCTGCTCGGCCTATTTGTTGCAGGCGCAACAAAACCAGGAACCTTCTTCAACGTGCGGAATTTTGGGGCGACCGGCAACGGCATAACGAAGGACACAGCAGCCTTTCAGAAGGCGCTCGACACCTGTGCCGTTTCCGGTGGCGGTGAGGTTGTTGTTCCTGCCGGCAGATACCTTATTGGCAGTATCCAGATAGGCAATCGCACAATCCTGCGCATCGAAAAGGACAGCGTCCTGATGGGCAGCCCCGATCTTGCTGATTATCCAATCATGGACATCCGCTGGGAGGGACGGTGGCAGCAGGGACATCGGGCCCTGATCTATGCTGCCAATGTCGACCATACCGGGATCATCGGGCCCGGGAGCATCGAGGGCAATCGTGCCGTTGCGTTTGGGAAGGGGATGCGCGGCGCCCCTGTCCTTGAGCCCATCTCCTGTACTGACCTCCGTTGGGAGGGGTTTGCCGTCACACACGACGGAACGTGGGCTATACACCCTACTTACTGCACAAATGTCGTGATCAGGAATCTGCACATTCGCAATACGCGTGACGGAATCGATGTGGATTCCTGCAAAAATGTGCGCATCGAAGACTGCGACATCGATACCGGCGATGATGCCATCAGCCTCAAGTCAGGACGCGGAATGAACGGAGCCCGAATCGGCAAGCCTACGGAGGACGTTCTGATTACGCGATGTGTGCTGGGAGGCGGCTACTTTGCCTGTATCGGCATCGGCAGCGAGACCTCCGGCGGCATCCGGAATGTGCGCATTGAAAAAACCAGGTTCACCCACAGCCGCACCCACGCGATCTATATCAAAACCCGTACCGGGCGGGCTGGAGTAATCGAAAATATATCCGGAGAAGATCTGGATGTCGCGAATGGCGGGTTCTTGTGCATCAATACTACAAGCGGCGGGAATCAAAGTACTCCTGATGATACTGTCGAAGGAGACATCGGATACCCTGTGGTCCGAAACATCCGGTTCGCAAAGGTCCGCGTAAAAAATGTCACAACTCTTGCTGAAGTGATTAAGGTTGCTCCGGAAAAACCAATTTGGGGCTTGGCTCTATTGAACATCACCGGGACCTGCCAAAAAGGCATGAGTTTAGCCAACATTCGTGATGTTGTCTTGCGTGGCATCCAAGTAACCGGTTTCGCCGGCCCGCTGCTGGCAATTGACAATACTACGGGCTCTGGTCTCAAAGGAGCTGTTCCGTTGAAAAAGTAATGACAGGTCAATCCTGTCCGAAGGCAAAATCGCGTAAGGCAAGAGATTCAAGCATTTAAGCGCAGCGCCGCCAAAGATCACTGTGATATAAATCCAGCCCCATTATCCGTTTTTTCGCCAGATTCCTCACGGGTCTCAGCGTGTTCTTCCCTTCCAGTCACAGCCTCAGTCTTGAGATCCTTGCACTTGAAAACATCCTCGCCCTCGGCTGCAAACTGGAGACAGATTGTTTTGGGTCTTGCTTCACCGGCTTTGGCCTTCCTGAAGCAATGCTTTTCTCATCGTCAAACTCGAAACCGTTTCGGAATGCTCCATATAATTACAAACCTTCGATCCGCCATCCGAAGACTAAAATAGGAAAACGCGACCCGGGGCGCTCCGCGGATCCATGGCGAAATTCTTGACCTCGGCTTCCAAGTGTCGGAGCGTAACGCGTCTCGCTATCTTCGCCGAATATCTCCTTCCGATCCAGCGCGCACTGCAGTTGACGCCAAATCGTTCTTCGAAACATATTCGATTTTAGAAGGTCGGAATTCATTGCGATGAGGTTTTGGCGACGAACAACCCTCCTAGCAAAACCCAAACTGCAGAATTGACATACACAACTGATCGGCGCAAATTCCAGGGCTCCGTCATAGTTAGTCTAACTGATCTAAGATCAATAACTTGTTGAACCCTCTGGGAATTTCGTTCCGATTCTGGTACTGTAGGGGTCGTGGTCCGGCTCGCGCATGATCAGAACCCTGCCCAAAGCACAGTCATTTTTCACTGCGCATCTCGCAAGATCACCAAAGAGGATGTGCTGCAGATTCGACAGCTGATTGCCAATCATCGCGATTGGAACCGGCAAAAACTTTCGCTGCAGATATGCAAATTGTGGAACTGGCGAAGGTCTGACGGGGCTCTGAACCATCGAACCTGCCGCGACCTGCTTGCGCGCCTGGAACGACAAGGGCAAATCG
>Ga0326728_10012793_pt1 | contig 18481 bp, 18 predicted proteins | sample MB3enrmetagenome_FD_207602 | JGI IMG/M metagenome (GOLD analysis project Ga0326728, IMG submission 207602) | Lab enriched peat soil microbial communities from McLean, Ithaca, NY, United States - MB31MN | ecosystem: Environmental > Terrestrial > Soil > Wetlands > Peat | place: USA: New York... | reverse complement strand
AATGAGCATCGTTCGGCTCCTTTCTCCCGAGCTGTTGGTTGGCTTTAGCACCACCAAACTTTACTCGGGCGTCGGAGCCGACATTGTCATGGAATCAATTACACTCAATTACAATTACACTCAATTACACTCATCGTCCCGGCGACGGGGCACTTGAGTGTAAACGCCTGATAGCGTCAATTGACAATTCCCACTCCTTGTCTGGCATAGACGGGACGCATCGGCGAACGAGAGCGCTATTGCATCTTCGCGTACTCGGCCTTAGCCTGCTTCAGGATCGGGATGTCGGGGTCGGCATCCTTCCAGAGGGTTAGGAAGTCTTGATAGGCGGACTTCGCCTTGGATCCCTCGCCCTGCAAAGCGTAAGCGCGGGCCAGACCTAAGTGGGCGAGGGCCGCGTTTGGTTGGCTCGCGATCAGTCCGCGATGCCGGAGAATTTTTGCAAAAACCAAGCCTGACCCCGGATGCTCATTGGCCCAAGTAAGTTCCCGCTGCATGCCTTCGACATCGCCGCGGAGGAACATAATCTGATACTGAGCATAGTGGATGTACTCTGGATCGAACTTGCGCGATTTGGCACGGTCGACCACGGCCTGTGCATCATCGAGACGATCTACAGCCACATGGATTGCTGCGAGATTTTCATAAGCGACTGAGTTACCGGGATCAAGCTGTATCGCTTTTTCCCCCGCTTTGACGGCATCTGTCACTTGCCCAGTCCATTGAGCGAGTGCGCCCATTTCCACATAGGGAGTTGCATCTCTGGGATAAGTCCTGGCCCACAATTCGAGCAAGGGTTTGGCTTTGTCCGGCTCGTCAGTGATTAGGCCGAAATAGTTGAACATTAGACGATACCTCTCGCGTTCACTGATGTGATCGCGGAGGGCATATGCTTTCTTTACGTTCTCCTCCTCCAGTTTGCCGTCGCCAAGATTCCCATAAAGAGCGCCAAGACGCATGTAAGCGTAAGCAAACTTCGGATCAAGTTCGACCGCGCGCTTGAAGTAGGATGTGGCAGCGAGGTCGCCCTGTTCGTCCAAAGCCTTGTTGCCCAAACCGTAAGCTTGGAGGGCCTCCAAGGATGAGGTTGTCACCTGTTCTGTAGGTGTTCGTCGTCCTGTGAGACCAGCTTGGCCCAGGGGCCAAGCTACACTTTCGACTCCAGTTAATAACTCCCGCGAGGCCGGGTGCTGCCATCGCCTCGGCGTTCCATTGCGACCGAGCAAGTCTTGCCTGTCTGGATTTCATACTTGATGTCCAGGAATCGTCTCACAACAACGCGACTGACAATCACAGCGTCAGAGGACTAAACCATTATTCTTGAAAGAGATTGATGGGATGACTCGTTATGGCACACTAGTTGCCCTAGTCTTTCCTGAGGATTCAGAAAAATCGCAACTTAAGGAAGGGTCACATGAAATCACTATTTTGCTGTTTGCTACTTCTCACGACCATTTGCTATGCCGCTCCTGATACCTCGGCACTGGTTTGGTTTGGAACACCGCGAGCTCCCCAGAAATCTACTTTTCACGTAAACGGTGTTCCAATGACTATCTGGGAGGTCACGATCAGGCTCCACCAGATGGGCTGTTCAACCACCAGTAGCGGGTGCTCCGGCCGAGGAAGTGCCAACTTCTGGATCCAGGATGGGACTCAAGGGAAAAGCTGTTCTCAATGGCAAGAAGCGGTTTCGCTGCTGGAGAAACGAAACCCAAAACCGTATCCCTACCTAGAATTGCTGGTGATCGACTCGAATCAAATATTGACGGACGAGGGGGTATGGGTTTATCCGGCGGGCTCGGTGAGCTGTAACGGGGCGCTTGACTGGAATTGATGGCTTGTTTCACTAAGTCGATTACGGCGGAGTAACGGTTGAAGTTCGCAAACCAGGTCGTGCGCAGACGTAAGGACGCCACGAGCGATGACTTCGCTCGACCTGGTCGGGCCGAGACGAGTACGGTGAAGTGCACGAGCAAGAAACCAACTTAGTCCGGGAATTCACAACCCGGAGAGGAACCGATTCCATGAATTATCTCGACCAGCCGCTTTCGAGCTACGTTGTCGCGCAACCGGAACGCCGTCGCTATCCTCGCCACTCCGTTCAGGTTCAGATCGAACTTCGCGAGGATGGCAGCGACGTTCCCATGCGTGCGAAGACCACAGATCTCAGCCGCGGCGGCTGCTACGTCGAATTGATGATGACACTTCCCGTCAATACCAATGTCACCGCCACGCTCTGGGTCAGCAATTGCCCCGTGCGCATCCGGGGACGCGTCGTCACCCGCCACCCCCAGTTCGGCAACGGCATCAAGTTCCTTGAATTCAATGACAATGGGGAAAACGTTCTGGCTGAATACCTAGATGCCATCAACCTCGTTCCCGGGTGACCGTGTCCAATCCATTAGTGGCGCAATGGGTGTCCTCCGCGCTGCCGAACTATCGGCGCGGTTGCCAAAATATCGGCACCGTTCTAGAACTCCCAATCCGCACCTGCTGCATGAAAATGCTCCAACATACTGTCTCAGTTTCTACTCTTTCATCGGTTTAGTATCGGCATGGCAGAGCGTCATAAACTCAAAGAAACCCCTCTTCCTCTGGTTTCCGACCTGCCAAATGCACCACGCACCACTCGTGAAACCATGACTTTGTGGGCCGATGCTTTCGATAATCATGTCGGGGCTCCCGGCTTTCAATCGAACAACGTCTCCGACCTTAAAATCGCAGTTCATAGTGATGTATTGAAGCGGCAGATACCAGACTGGCCTCAGTGCATTCCTGGCACTGCCCGCAGCCGCCTGTGCCATTTCGGTGCTCGCTCTGCGGTATGTCGCGGGCTACACGACACTGATCATCGTCGTGATAAATGCGCTTTTTGATCGGCTTTTTGGTTTCTTAAACGGAGTAGTACACGGGGACTTTCGCCATTGGTATTTTCCTCCCGCGCGGAAATATTATGATGCCTGCTCGCTTATTTGATGGGCCGTGAGATGTTTTTTACGAAAACCGAACAAAACGACTTCCCCGTCGGGACGCACCATTGACATAACGTCGGTGCAAAGGACTGTGACGGAGGCCGGGTAGTCGAACACCGGCCTGTCGGGAACCGCGGATCAAGTACGGATTAGCCAAAGCTTGGCCTAGGCGGTCTCATTGCCTGCTTTCATCCTCGACAAGATTTGGTAGAGGGTCGCGCGGCCAATACCTAGGATCTCGGCCGCTCGAGGTTTGCGGCCGCCGACCGCTTGCAACACACGCAATATGTGACGCCTCTGCAGCTCTTCCAGACTCAAGAACGTTTCGTCTTTGGATGAGTCGTCACTGAATGGGTCGCGAAGGCTTTCGGGTAGATCGTCAATGTCGACGACACTCCCCTCCACCATCATGCAGGCGTTCCCGATGACGCTCTCAAGCTCACGGATGTTCCCCGGCCAGGGATACGTTGCCATTCGAGTCTGCGCCCTGCGGGTTAGGCCAGCAATCGGCTTTCTGTATTCCGCAGCGAACTTCTCAATAAAGTATCTTTGCAGGAGTGGCAAATCCTCTCGCCGTGCTCCTAGATTCGGCAACGTTATGTTCACGATGCCGAGCCGGTAATAGAGATCTTCTCGGAACTGTCCGTCGCGCACCATATTTTTCAAATTGCGGTGCGTAGCGGCCACGACCCGCACGTCGACGCTTTTAAGCGTGGGCGATCCGACTCTCTGCACCTGACGGCTCTGCAAAACCCGCAGCAGCTTCGCCTGGGCGGTGAGCGAGAGCTCTCCAATCTCATCCAAGAAAATGGTTCCGCCATCCGCGTGTTCAAATAAGCCGGCTTTATCTTGCGTTGCTCCGGTGAAAGCTCCGCGGACATAGCCGAACAATTCGCTCTCGACGAGACTCTCAACAACCGCCGGGCAGTTGCACACCACAAATTCGCCGCGAAAGGAGGGACTAAGCTTGTGAAGAGCACGGGCTACAAGTTCCTTGCCGGTCCCTGTCGCCCCAGTGACCAATACGGTTCTGAAGTGCGGCGCAATTCTCCGTATCTTTGCGAAAACCTCCAGCATCAGGGGACTGCGGCCCACCATACCTTCGCATTGAAAAGCGCCGAGCAGCTCTCGATCCAAGTGCAGGGTTTTCTTTCGCTTCTCTGCTTCTGCAAGAAAGGCCGCGATCCGGGCGTGGAGCTTTCCAACGTCCAGAGGTTTAATCATGTAATCGCACGCGCCCTTATCAATCGCTTCGACGGCAGATTCCGGAGAGTAGTCCGCCGTCATCAGAATCACGTCAGTACCAGGATCGACGGCAACGATGCGTTCCAGCAATTCCATCCCAGTCACCTTGGGCATTACCATCTCGAGTAGGACGAATCTCGGCCGAATCCGTACAAACATTTCAAAGCCTGCCTCAGGATCGTCCGCGGTTAGTATCTCCAGGTTCTCCTGCTGCAGCGCAGCGCGAATGAGATCCAGGTTCTGGGGATTGTCATCGATGGCCAATAGCTTCAGAGCTCTCGGCTCACTCATTGGCCGCTCCCAACTCGGAGACGGCTAGACAGTGAACTCGCTGTTCCGGGCCGAACGGGACAGGAAGGAACGCAGAGGCTACTCACTCGGGACCGAACCGACTGATCGAGGAGCCAAGAAACTGGACACACTGTGCAATCAAAGCTAACGGAAGCGGAGGACGAGGGTCGGTCCAAGCTCGCTGTGGACATTGTGCTCCTTCCCCGCGATATGAAGACCCAAGGCCAAAGCAGGTGACAGACTAATGCCTGGCTGCCTATTTGCTATTGCGACTGGGGCAAACTATGTCGGCGGCAGCAGATGCTGATACACGACGCATATCGCAAAGGCAGAGTGGAGTCAAGAAGTAAGAAGCAATCGCCTCGTTATGAGTGTGGTGACCGGGGCATCCGACAAAATAGACGGTGCTTTCATTCTTTGCACTATTAGCGAGCTGCCGTAGGTGACGCCGGGCTTCCACGGTGTAGGCGTTCATCAAAAGCGCTTGCGCAATCGGCGGGCAATCTGTATCAGAAGGGAATCTCCTGCCGCGCGGCCCAAGCTGTCGTTGAAGATCTTGAATTCATCGAGATCAATGAATAACACAGCGAACCTATAGCTTTGGTGTCTCTGGGAAAGCGCTAGTGCATGTCGCACCCGATCTAGAAACAGGGTGCGGTTCGGCAAGTTAGTCAAAGTATCATGCAAAGCATTGCGCGCGAGCATATCTTCCGCCCGCTTACGTTCCGTGGTGTCACGATTGACGATGACCAGTTTCTCGGTATGGCCCTCTTCACTTGGAATCGCGGTTGCGACGGATTCGAGAATGCGCCATGTCCCATCCTTGTGGCGCATGCGATATTCGAGCCGCTCTCCTCGTCCAGTAAGTTGTGCTTTCTGCGCCGCTTCCGAAACCAGTTGCTGATCCTCGGGGTGAATTTGATCCACTGCCGAAGTTAACTTTAATTCCTCCGACGAATACCCGAGAACGTTTCTGGTATGCGGGGCTGTTATAGAGCCGATTCCCCGCGCTATCGATGACCGCGATCATGTCGGCCGCGTTCTCGGTGATGACCTCGAAAAGCTGATTGCGTGCGGTAAGTTCGCGACGGCTTAGTGTGAGAGCAATAAGGGGAAAGTGAAAGTCACGAAAGATGCAAAACAAACTTCAGTAACGCCGAGTGTCATTTTGATCACGATGGTACGTATGACCGACGTTCATAATGCCCATTAGTGTCTGAGTAGTTTTATGTCTAGTCGGTCTCAAGTGCTGCGGGCTTTGCGGATTGGACTCGTCGTGGCGGCGTGCGCGACGGCGATCTATGAGACGACAAAGTTGATATGTTTCTCTCGAATGTCCGTTGTGCAATCTCACACTATCACCATTTTCTTCGCAGGCTGCGTCGGGTTCTGCTTCAGCTGCATCATTAGTCAGCGGAGAAACGCGGCGCAACGAGAACTGCTGCGGCATGCAGCCATAGTGCAACAATCGGAAGATGCCATCATCAGCACAGATTTGGATGGCATCGTAGTGAGCTGGAATCGTGGAGCGGAACGGATTTACGGCTATTCAGCAGCCGAAGCGCTGGGTCGCCACATTTCGTTTTGTTATCCGCCAGAGAAGCGTGCGAAGGCTCGCGCTTTCTTGCAAAGGGTTGCCAACGGCGAAGCCATAGGGCGGTTTGACACGCAACGCCTCGCAAAGAATGGCACGATGATCGACGTGTCTGTGTCGATTTCTGCGATAAAAGACGCGACCGGGAAGATCGTGGGGGCTTCGGGTATCGCACGAGATATTACCGCTCACAGGCGTGCAGAAAAAGAGCTACACGTGCTATCAGCCGCCCTAGAAGCGACTGCAAACGGAATCGTGATCACAGACCGACACGGAACAATCGTCTGGGTAAATCACGCGTTTACGATTATGACCGGCTATAGCAAGGAAGAGGTGTTAGGAAAGAATCCTCGCCTGTTGAAGTCCGGAGACCAACCCGAAGCCTATTATTCCGGGCTCTGGTCAGCCATCTCATCAGGCAAAGTCTGGAACGGCGAGATCGTCAACAGACGGAAGGATGGTACAACGTACAGCGAAGAGATGACGATCACTCCTGTAATCCGAGACCGCGGCAGTGTGGTCGATACTTACTTCATCGCCATCAAGCAAGACATCACCGAACGTAAGCAGAGCGAGCACACCCTTCGGCAAGCGGAAGAAAAGTACAGGACTATCTTTGAAGATGCGGTGGTTGGAATTTTTCAGTCTACCCCTGATGGAAGGCTACTGGGCGTGAATCCCGAGTTTGCCCGGCTCTACGGATATGACTCCCCGGATGACTTGATGGTCGACTGGTCCGCCGATGCCCACAGGTCGTATGCCGATCCGCACGAGCGCGAGCACTTCAGGCGTGCATTGGAGGAGAAAGGGAGCATATACGACTTCGAGTTTCAAGCCTGTCGCAAGGACGGCAGCAAGATCTGGTTGCGGGAGAATACGCGCGTGATACACGACTCCAGCGGCGTTGCCCTGCGATACGAAGGCACAGTTACGGACATCACGGGCCGCAAGGCCGCTGAGGAACGGGTCCAATACCTGGCCTATTACGATGCTCTTACTGGTCTGCCCAATCGGACTCTTCTGGCAGATCGATTGTCAAAGGCGCTCGCCAGTGCCAATAGGCAAAAGGATAAAGTCGCGCTTCTGTTTCTTGATCTCGACCGCTTCAAGAGCATCAACGACTCGCTGGGACATTCGGTCGGCGACCTAGTCCTGCAAGAGGTAGCGGAACGACTTAAGAAACAGACGCGGGAACAAGACACAGTGGCCCGCTTAGGCGGCGACGAATTCCTTATTGTGCTCAACAATGTAAAGGAAATCTCCGATGTAGCAGTCGCCGCCAAGCGGTTTATGGACGCAATGAACGCTGAATTGGTGGTCCAAGGTCATTCCTTTGGCATTACCTGCAGCCTCGGCATCAGCATTTTCCCCGAACACGGTATGGATCGTGAAACCCTGGTCAAGAATGCCGATGCGGCCATGTATAACGCCAAAGAAAATGGACGGAACAACTTTCAGTTTTTTACGGCGGAGATGACTGCTCAGGTTGCAGAGCGATTGACCTTGGAGAGCAGCTTGCGAACGGCACTCGACAAGAAACAACTCTTTTTGGTCTATCAACCGCAGATGGATATTACCAGTGGAAAGATCATTGGGGTGGAAGCGCTCCTGCGCTGGCAGCACCCGGAATTGGGCCTTGTGCCGCCTGATAAGTTCATACGAATTGCTGAAAACAGCGGCCTAATTCTCCCAATTGGGGAATGGGTGCTTAGGACTGCCTGCTCTCAGGCCCGGAAGTGGCAAGACGAAGGCCTCTCCGCAGTGAGAGTGGCCGTAAATGTGTCAGCAGTACAGTTTCGCCAACCGGACTTCTGCGCAATCATCGGCAAGGTGCTCCACGAGACTGGCCTTGCCCCGCAATACCTCGAATTGGAGTTGACAGAAAGCCTCCTTCTAAATAGCGCAGACGTGATGCATTCAGTGATTCAGGAATTAAGGGACATTGGAGTGACACTCGCGATTGATGACTTCGGGACCGGTTATTCGAGTTTTGGCTACTTGAGGCAGTTTCGGGTGAGCAAGCTCAAAATCGACCGTTCGTTTATTCGCGATGTCGCCGTAAACCCTGATGACGCGGCGATCGCAAACGCAATCATCAGCATGGCAAGAAGCCTGAGTCTCAAGGTGATTGCCGAGGGCGTCGAAAACGAAGCGCAAATGTCATTCCTGAGGGAGCATCTATGTGACGAAATCCAAGGCTACTACTTCAGCAAGCCCCTAGCAGCGGACAAAGTTGCCGACAAACTGCGAGGCGATTGTCCCGAACCCTTCGTCCGAGCACAAGCCAGCGGGGGACTATCCTCGCAGGGAACTTTATAAGGAGCGTATTTCATTATGGCAATCGGACTTGCGCTTCTCGTATCCGCTGATCCAGTCACAATTCAGCAGTTCAGCCACGCCCTGCAAGAATTGTCTATTTCGCCTGATGTCTGTCGAGAAGTGCCAGCGGCGACTGGTCTATTGAACCACCGCAAGTTCGATGCTGTAATCGTGGATCTGCAGCTGGGAGAACAGGCCGGACTGATCTTGAACGAGGTGCATCTCTCCCCTTCGAACCGAACGGCGGTGACTTTTGCCATCAGCGGCAGTGATGCGGAACGTACCGCATTTCGGAAGAGGTCGGAGTTTGTCTTCGAGAGGCCTCTTTCCGCGGAGTCAATCCGCAACACACTCAAGCCTGCTTACGGGCTGATTCTGAGAGAGCGACGGCGCTATTTCCGGTGTCCCATCTCAATGCCGGTTGTCCTCCTAAGACGGACGATGCCCGAGGTTCGCTGTCAAAGCGTGAACATCAGCGAAGGTGGCATGGCCGTAAGTACGTGCGTTCCGCTCGTTGCCGGAGAAGACGTACAGGTTCAGTTCACCTTGCCGGGTCACGAAGTCCCATTTTTAGCAGAATCGAAGGTCTGCTGGTGGAAAACCGGGCATCTCGGAGTTCGCTTCATGTCTCTTTCCCAGGCGCATAAATCTGAGCTACAGGGCTGGCTTTCACGAAAGCTGGAACAGATTCTCCCGGAAGTCGTTGCCGGGAAGTTCCGCGAACAGCGCAAAAAGACTCCTCAAGACGAAGCTTACGTAGGTGATACGAACCGGGAAAATTGATATTGGAAGAAGAGTTTCATGGTTGATGTTGTTTGGTTTCATAGTCTCGCGTGCGAAAGTGGCAGGTTCGTTTACCGCGCGAGAAGGCGGTTCATGCTAATGCGCGTATTCGCCCTCCTCTTGCTGAGATCCGTGATCTTGTGCGCTCAGGAATATAACTTCCGCAACTTCGGGGTCTCGGAGGGCCTCGGCAACCTTGCAGTCCGGCAAATCTATCAGGACCGCGTGGGTTTCATTTGGGTGAGCACGGAAAACGTCGGGCAGGCGTTTATCGCCATGGAACTTCTGGTCGGCACGAAGGGCCCGACACGCCCAGCCTTACCCCACGGAATCCCAGACTGTCCAGAAACTGGAACCGAATCCGGGACCAGGATGTCAGGCTCCTCTCAGAGCTCCGGACAATTCCACGAAAGGACAATCGAATCAATGACTTAATCGAACATTTGACACTGGTTGCTCAGTTGCACTTACTCCCCTTGTACTGGAACTCTACCTGTTCAGGGAGCGATAGATGAAGCAACCAATCAACCACTTCAATCTCAAATGCACGATGGCTGAAAACAGTGTCGGCACGATAGTCTCAGCCATCTACCAGATGATGGAAGGACCCAGCAAAAACAAGGCATTGGACTTCGCAGAAGTGGTACGACAGTTCCTGCTTGATCTGTCTCTTCCTGAGCTGAGAGAGTTCTGGATCGAGCTCAAACGCCTGCACCCGCAGAACTGGCCAAAGGCCCCGACAGCAATCAATCGCCAAGACATGCCCCCCTGGACTCAAGAGCTCGACGACAAGGCTGCGACGGCCGGGGGCCTCCAGTCAAATTCGTAAAGCCACCTACCTGCTTAGGAAGTTAGTTGAGCGTAGACGACCAGAGACTTCAACAACTCCTGCTAATTGGCCTCTGGTCCAAAAGCAGCTCTTGATCGCCTTAAGCCGCGGCCGTGTAGAGATGATGCAATCCACCGAGTCGCGGGAGGGATCGAATCTTGCCTTTGGCTGAGCGCTTGGCGGTCGGCCGCCCCACGGGCGTGTCCTTCGCGAGACCCAAGTGCGTTCGATCTTCATGGTAGTAAGAAACGTACTCAGCCATGAGGCGCTTGAGATGCCGGGTGTCGGTTCGGCGAGATACTGGAGACTCGCGGGCACGATGAAATGCACTTCGCTCCCATCTTTTTCTCTCGGTCTCGACGGTCAGACTGATCCAATCGCTCGGGGTGGCTAGGCCTGAATTTCACTTTTTGCTGCGGGTCAGTTGGTCAAGAAGCATTCTTTCTCGAGAGCGCGCCAGATTATACGTCGACGTCGGCGTATCATCGTTCTTCCTCTTGCCGACCCGCTGATAGAGCAACAGTGCGACTTCCGTTAGTCCATAATCCTCGGCTACACGCGCAAAACCATACCAAACAGCTTCATCCGGTTGGCTCATGCCGATGGTATCCATGGCTTTCAACAAAAGCTCCCTCGCTTCCTTCGTCTTACCCATCTCCGCGTACAAACAAGCCAGAGTATGGATCTCATTGAAAGAGCTGTTGTCGGTGATGGCCTGTTGAAGGATCGAAAGGTCCTCGTCCGAAACCTTGCCAAGCAAGATTGCGTTCCAGGCGTACTGGTTAAAGTCCCACATGTTGGCGCGGTTCTTGTCGATGAGTGGCCGAATCAGGCTTCTGGCACCGGCAAAATCGCTTTTCCCATCGGCAAGTTCCGATGCAACGCGCGCCGCCATTTCGTCGTCGGGAACGCGGGCCAGCCTCGCGGCAATTGCTTTCTCCCCAATCTTCCAGTCCTGAGTGTGGAGACAAGCCCGGATCACTTCCGACAAGGCATGGTCCGATCCTGGGTTGGCAGCCAACAGCCGTGTCGAAACCTCCTGGAGCAAGGCCCAGTCCTCCACCGTCCCGGCCGCATAGGCCAGCAATAAATCGAGGCGTGCCTGCTCAGACTCCTTTGCCTCTGCCCGCGCCTGCTTAATGAACTCCATGTACTCCCGGATTCCGGATTCAAACGAGTGGAGAGCGAGAGCCGCCAGTTTCATCCGCGAAGGATCGGGATCGTCGCCTCGAGTCCAGAAACGCGGAAATAGTCTTCCGCCCAGCGGATCGTCGCCGTTATTCATGCGGAGTATTTCGCGTGTCCAATCAAGCCAGAGTTTTGCTCCTTTGAAATCATTCGCCGCCAGTCGCCGCAACACCTCCCGGCCAACCGGTGTCATATTGTCGAACCCAACCAGCTGGAATCCAGTGCCTTTTCGCGTGATCAGCAACACATCCGGCACGCGGTCAAACCCTGACGTCCGAATTCGAAATCCGGTTCTTTCATCTCCGTCCACCGACATCTTCAAATTCGACAAAAGCAGATCTGCAGCCATGGGTGCAGGGACGTCTTCATTCTGCAAGGTCCTGCGCAGCAGGTGAATCGCCCGGGCGTTTTCGGTCGCGGCGTCTTTCTGATCCTCGGGACCGAACTCCATGTACTTGAACAAATACTCGGGCTTCGATGCTGGGTTGAGGGAATCAAGCAGAAAGTTCTGCACCAACCTCCTCGGGTCGCTCTCGGGAAACAGCACTTCCTCATAGGGCCGGACGTTGTGTACCAACTCAATGCGCTTACGGAGCTTCGAGCTGTCGACCTGTCCGCCCGCGGCCGCGCTCAACAATTCAAGAGCTGGCGGATACATCCGCAGCCGGAACAATACGTTGCTTGCCGAGACCAGATCATCGCTCCGCGTGCTCTCGCTGGATTCGCGCCGCACCGCTTCCGTCAGTGCCGCTTGCGATCCATCCCCTGCCGCCAGTACCGCCAGTCGGATCGCCGTCCGCTCATTGCTCGATCCGAGCGAATCGCAAAGCGCGAGCGACTCATCCCATTGTTTCCTGTACACCAGGTCGTACAGAAGGTTGTTGTCGAAACGCTCGGAATGCGGCTTGTCCAGCTCTTTCAGAGCCTTATATTCCGCGATCGCGCCCTCCAGATCCGAGCCAGTGGAATAGCGCTCGCCGTGCTCGTCGAATTCCAGCAGGATGCCCAGATCGGCATAGTTGGTCCATTCTTTCGGATCGCTCTCAATTGCCTTGCGGTAAGCAGCAACGGCACCCTTCAGATCAAATCCCTCGCCGAAGCGCCGCCCGATCTCGTCATGTTCCAGAATCCAACCGCGCGCGCTCCATGCCTCGGCGTTCTTGGGATCGAGGTCCGTCGCGTGCGCCGCTTCCTTGCGTGCCTCCTCGCCAAAACCTGCCGCCAGCAGTGCATTCGCCATCTGGACATGATGAAGCCCTTCGCTGGGATGAAGCTTGATCAGGTCCGCATAGGAAGCCAGCGCCTCTCGCGCTTTTCCTGCCGCCAGCAGCGCCGCGCCTTTTTGCGGAAAATTAATCATGATCGCGTCGGCGTTTCCGAGCGCATGGGCCGCCTGTCGCAGCGCTTTCAGTTCGGCGGGCGTGTAGCGCGCCTTGACCGAGCTGAACCGGAAAATTGCGCTCACCGCTCCGTCCGCCTCCATCGAATAATGAGAGCTTAACTGCGCGGGCCCAATTGCCTGTTCCCTTTCCTTGGGCAGCACCGGCGCGTCGAAAGCCGGCGGCGGCACGATCCGGTAACGCCACTCGGTCGAGAACGGCTGGATCTCGATATCGTTCTTTCGCGGCTTCCAGCCGGGCTGGTCCGGTTTATCGGTCCCATCATCGGAGAGCACATGGTCTGGAAAACCCCAGAGGATTCCGTCCATGCGGATGACCGCAACCGCCTGATCCAGGTCAGAGCTGCCGCGTTTTGCCTTCGCCATGTCGAGCTTCAACTGAAACGGCTGGGTCAAATCGCTTCCCGCAGTGTGCTCGACGTTTGTCAACTCGTCCGCCAGCAATTGGCTCTTTACATACCGTGCCAGCTGTTCGCGGGTTTCTTTCGTCTCATCCTGCCCGTATTCGCTTCGCAGGATCGCCGCCTGATGTCCATCGCCCTCAAAAGTCTCGACAATATGTGCGGGTCCATATTCCGACAAAAGAAACTCACGCCTCACTCTTTGCACATTCTCTTCGGGCGCGTTGATCGGAATTCGTACCAGCTCTTTCGTTTCGGGAGCAATCAGCAGCGCCAGCCGTCCCTGGTCCATCCAGGGCAAATCGCCCGGCTCATAAAATTCAGCCGTTGCATCGATCCACGTAGCGTTCTTTCCAGGTACGTACACGATGGCGTGATTAAAGAGTCCGACCCCAGGCACCTCGGGGGCGATTTCCTCGTCCCCACGCACGTAAAGCAGCGCCACCTGAGCGGGGATTCCAGCCGCTTGCAGCGCTGACACAAGAACGACCGCCTTATCTTTGCAATCCCCATACCCCGTCTTGAGCGTGTCACCGGCGGGATGCGGTATCAGCTGCGACGAACCGAATTCCAGCCCTGTATAGCGCACCTTCTCGTGCAGGTTCGTGACGATGCGCCTCATCAGCTCCCGTCCGTGCAGTTTGGCGGTTCCAGCCAGCAGGGAGTTCACCTCGCTGGAGCGAATCGCCCCTTTGATCTCGTCGTAATAGCTTTTGGCGACTGCGTTCCACGATTCGCTCGTGCCATAGTCGACGGCTGGCCAGATCTCGGAATCGGCCGGCTCGTCGCCCTCCGCCACTTCAAACGCATCGATCGGTCCTTCCTCGAACCGGATCGTCGTAACTCCATCTTTTTCCTCGCGCGTTACTTTCACGGACGGCGCTTTGCGCAGGGTGTATTTCAGCGGAGTTGACGACGGAGCCTGCAATTCCAGCGATGCGTGCAGCACCGTGCCTTCATTGCCGAAGTAGTAGCGCCAAACCCCGCTGTTCGCGAGTTGCGGAGAAGAATCCCTCCAGACCTGCTCGGTTTCCACAATCGAACCGACTTCAATTCCTGGCAACGGCCCCGAATAAGACCGTATATCCTCATACAACACCGGCCGCTGGTCGTGCATGGGAGCCTCGGTCAGAATTTTCGGATCCAGCGTGACCAGGGTCCCGTCCGGCTTGATTACTCGCGCTCGAATCTCCGGCCGTGGTCCGCGCCATGGAGACCAGCTCGCTCGCGCCGTTCCCCAGCGCTCCATCGCCTCTTTGCTCTCGACGCGATAAACGGTCCGGTTAGTGACCGTGTATCTGCCATTGGGGTTGAAGATCTTGCTCTGCTCCTCCGTGAAGATCGTGACCTTGTCATACTGCTTGGGCTTGATGGCGGCCGCCGCGGCCATCAACTCCTTTGGATCAGCCGAGAAAGCCGCCGCAATCCACGGGGTCGCGGGGCTCGTCTGCCCGCGAAGAGTAGAGGCTAGAAATACAACACAAAGGACAGATAGACGATAAGACGATGACAAAACCATAATCTGTGGTACCTCGTTGTTGGGCGTCAAAATAAAACAGGAGAGCGAACACCGATCTCCCATCGGGCAGTCTGCAGAATTAACGCGGCGGCCGTAACTGCTCAGGAACGCGGACATTTGAGTTTACGACACTCAGAAATAACCGACTAGATAGTCCACAAAGATTGCTCCGAGCCAGACTACGCTGACACGATCGGCCCTCCGATTCATTCTTGAGAAGCGCCTTTGTCACCATGAACGCCCTGGTGAGTCGAGTCGCCTTCGCCAAATGATCGACTTTCGATCGCATTAGGTTCCCCGAGCAGGAATGCTGAAACCGGACTGCCAATTCCTCAGTCAGAGAAAAGGAAGACTGTGCCTCTCGAAAATTCGGAAAGCCTTGAAGGCGTTGGAATTATACTTTCTCCGAATTTCATCCCACGATGCTCGTTACTCTGGTCGCATTTCTCATTTCCCTGCGTTCGCTCGTCCGTTCACGCGTTGACCTCCGGCTCGAAAACCTCGCTCTACGCCACCAGATCTGCGTGCTTCAACGCTCGGTCAGGAAACGCCCCAAACTGACCTCACGAGATCGTCTCTTCTGGGTTTGGCTCTCCTGTATCTGGCGCGATTGGCCCTCGACCTTGGTCATCGTGAAACCCGAAACTGTCGTGGCCTGGCATCGCAAGGGCTTTCGCCTTTTCTGGACGTGGAAGGTCCGGCACGGCCAGCCCGGTCGCCCCGTCGTTCCTCGTGTGGTTCGAGATCTGATTCGCCAGATGTGCAGCGAAAATCCTACTTGGGGCGCACCACGTATCCATGGCGAACTCCTCAAGCTTGGCATCGACATCGGCGCAACCAGCGTCGGCAAGTACATAGTGCACTGCCGTAAACCATATTCGCAAACCTGGCGCACCTTCCTTGAGAACCATGTTTCGCAGCTCGCTTCCATCGATTTCTTCACGGTTCCCACGATTCGGTTCCAGGTTCTTTATGTGTTCCTCGTTCTGGCCCATGATCGCCGCCGCATTGTTCATTTCAACGTCACCAGTCATCCGACCGCGGAGTGGACGGGACAGCAACTGCGCAACGCATTCCCGTTCGATCAGCTCCCCCGCTACCTGTTGCGGGATCGTGACGCGATCTTCGGCCAGGATTTCCGAGATCATGTGCAAGCTATGGGCATCGAAGAGGTGTTATCGACTCCCCGGTCGCCCTGGCAGCGGGCACACGTAGAACGAGTGATCGGTTCGATTCGCCGTGAGTGCCTCGACCATGTGATCGTGTTCGATGAAAACTCATTGCGGCGAACTCTCACTTCCTATTTCGACTACTACCACCGCTCCAGAACTCACCTGTCGTTGGGAAAAGACTCGCCGGAGCCACGACCGGTTATGCCGCCCGAAATCGGCCCAATCGTGACCGTGCCTCAAGTCGGCGGACTGCACCACCGTTACGAACGCCGCGCCGCCTGAAACAGCAGCGTTCTATCGCTACTTGTGCAAGGTTTCCTGGAAGTCTCCGTCCGAACTGCGCCCCCTCGCTCACGCATGCCGCTGTGAATTTGCTTTCACAGAGTCGAATACGTGACAAACCACTCGTGAGATTCGCGATTCCTCGCACAACGAGGCCGCGAGTGCGCCGCACAGGATTTTCGTTAGGGACAGGTTTGGAAGGCCCAATTTTCTTAAAATTCCCTGTTAAATTCCCTGTTAGCAGGGAATTTGCCCGGAGAAAGGTTAGCGCGAGACTGCGTGCTCCGCCAGGTTTTCAACAAGTTAGCTAATTGCGTGATCCGTTCGTGATCCGTTTAGAGCTAACCCTGCTACCTTCGCACTAGCCACAGCCATGTCAGCCGTTGCCGCGGTCCCGTACACGTTCATCGTGGTTCTCACGTCATTGTGCCTCCTATTTTAGGTAGGCACGAACGATGCCGATGAGATCCTCCGCTAATTCAGCAGATGGAATTGTGCTCTTCTCGTGACCCATCATGTGCAAGAGGATGTGATCTTCGAGAACCTCTGCCATGAGGCTGTTGGTTCGGTGTCGTTCACCAGTTCGAATGCTTTGAGAGTGGGAAATCCCAGAATCGTCGAAAGAACCGCCGCGGAAGCCTTGTCGTTGTTTACCGCGTCTAGGTAGAGAAGCTTTGCCTGCGCCAGATTCACGTTGGCTTAGAGTCCAAGGTACGCGCGTCGCACTTCATCCATTCTTGCCACATCGTCCGAATCGCCGCGGATGCTGATTCGACCTTCGGCAAACACGTAGGTGTAGTCGCTGATCGCCAGCGCCAGGTGCACATTCTGTTCTACCAGGACGACCGTGAGACCCTCTTTCCGCAGGCTGCTCAAGGTCAGAAAGAGTTGTTGTGCCGCCACCGGGGCCAGGCCGAGCGAGAGCTCGTCGATCATCAGCACCTCCGGTTCCTGCATCAAGCCGCGGCCCATGGCCAGCATCTGCTGCTCTCCGCCGGAGAGCGTGGAAGACTTCTGCTGGCGGCGTTCTTGCAGGCGCGGGAACATGTCATAGACGCGTTCCATGTTCTGTTTCTGTCGCTTGCGGGCGCGCTTCGAGTACCCGCCCATCTCCAGGTTCTCTTGCACTGACATGTCCGGGAAAAGCTGCCGGCCCTCGGGCACCAGCACCAGACCGCGATCGGCTTTGGCATGCGGTGAAAGCTGCGTGATGTCTTCTCCGTGTAGCAGTACGCGCCCTTTCCATGCCCGCAGACTGCCCATGATGGTGCGCAGGGTGGTGGTTTTGCCAGCGCCATTGGTACCTAGGATGGCGGTATAATTCCCGCGCTTGACCTCGAACGAAATACCCCACAGGACCTGGACTTCACCGTATCCAGACTCGACGTTCTCCAGTTGAAGAACCGGGTCCATCATTTCCTCCATGTCAATTTGCTAGCCAGAGTCAATTTGTGAACCGCATCGGGAAAGCCCAGGTAGCATTCGACGACAGCCGGATTGTGCACCACCTCATCCGGTCGGCCTTCCGCCAGCTTGCATCCCAGGTTGAGCACCACGATGCGATCGGAAAGACTCATGATCGCCTGCATCAGGTGCTCGATCATGAGCACCGCGATGCCGCTATCGCGGATCTTGCGAACCAGTTCGATCATGGTCGCAATTTCAGTGGGATTCAGCCCCGCCAGTACTTCGTCCAGCAACAGCAGCTTGGGTTTCGCCGCCAGCGCCCGCGCTACTTCCAGACGCTTCTTGCCAGCGATGGTCAGCGAGCGCGCCATCATGTCGGCGCGGTCTCCCAATCCGACCCGCTGCAGCACCTCAGAAGCTACCTTGCGCGCGGCGGACATATCGAGATATTCACGACCGAAACATGCCCCCACGGTGACGTTCTCCAGCACCGTAAGGTCGTTCAGCGGTTTCACGATCTGGTGGGTGCGCGCCAAGCCGAAATGAACCACCTTGTCGGGCGAACAGCGGGTGATGTCTTTTCCCGCAAACGTGATGCTTCCCTTGTCGGCCTTGTAGACCCCGTTCACCACGTTGAACAATGTTGTCTTCCCGGCGCCGTTCGGACCGATGAGCCCCAGAATTTCACCCTCGGCGATCTTGAAACTGACATCGGAAACCGCAACCAGCCCACCGAAACGTTTGCTGACGCCGCGCACTTCCAGGAGGTTGTTCATTCGATCACCTTGCGCGCGCGCGGCACCAGGCGATACAGCCAGCCAATCAAGCCTCCCGGCGCGAACAACACCACCAGGAGCAACAGGCCGCCGGCGATCACCAGGTGAAAGTTAGAAAGGACAGGGGAAGTCAGCAGGTAGGAGCGGAGTTTCTCATAGAGGGTCCCACCCAGGGCTGCGCCGATAACGGAGCCCTGGCCGCCGAGCATGAGCATGACGATGCCTTCCAGCGACAGCATGTACTCGAAGGCGACCGAGGGATCAATCATTCCGTTCTTGAAAAACATCAGCGTGCCAGCGACTG
>Ga0326728_10012792_pt1 | contig 18482 bp, 14 predicted proteins | sample MB3enrmetagenome_FD_207602 | JGI IMG/M metagenome (GOLD analysis project Ga0326728, IMG submission 207602) | Lab enriched peat soil microbial communities from McLean, Ithaca, NY, United States - MB31MN | ecosystem: Environmental > Terrestrial > Soil > Wetlands > Peat | place: USA: New York... | reverse complement strand
TCACCACCGTCGAGATCATGCCCGCCGACGCCTTCGTCGACGAGCGGCATCTGCCGCCGCTCGGCCTCGCCAACGCCTGGGGCTATAACCCGGTCGTGCTCGGCGCGCCCGACCCGCGCCTGGCGCCCGGCGGCTGGGCGGAGGTGCGCGCGGCGACCGACGCCCTGCACGCGGCGGGCATGGAGGCGATCCTCGACGTCGTCCTCAACCACAACGGCGAGAGCGACGAGTTCGGGCCGACTCTGTCGTTTCGCGGCCTCGACAACGCCACCTACTTTCGTCTCGCGCCCGGCGACGCCGCGCGCTACGTCAACGACACGGGTTGCGGCAATTGCCTCGCGCTCGATTCTCCCGTCGTCATGCGCATGGCGCTCGCGGCGCTGAAGCGCTGGATGGTTTTCGGCGGCGTCGACGGCTTCCGCTTCGATCTGGCGGTCGCGCTCGGGCGGCGCGCCGGCGGCTTCGACGCGCAGGCGCCGATTTTTTCGGCGATCGCCGACGATCCGCTCCTCAGCCGCGCCAAGCTGATCGCCGAACCCTGGGACGTCGGCCCGGACGGCTATCGCCTGGGCGCGTTCCCCGCCAATTGGGGCGAATGGAACGATCGCTTCCGCGACGCGGCGCGCCGCTTCTGGCGCGGCGACGCGAGGATGCGCGGCGAACTGGCGACGCGCCTGGCCGGTTCACGTGACGTTTTCGGGGCCGCGCCCTCGCCGGGGAAAAGCGTCAATTACGTCGCCGCGCACGACGGTTTCACCCTCGCCGATCTCGTCTCCTACGCGGTCAAGCACAACGAGGCCAACGGCGAGCGCAATCGCGACGGCGCGGACGAGAATTTCTCCTGGAACCACGGCGTCGAGGGCCCCAGCGACGACCCCGCTGTGCTGGCGGCGCGGGCGCGCGACATGCGCAATCTTCTCGCGCTGCCGTTCGTCGCGCGGGGAACGCCGATGCTGACGATGGGCTCGGAACTCGGCCACAGCCAGCGCGGCAATAACAACGCCTACGCCCAGAACAACGCGATCTCCTGGATCGATTGGAGCAAGGCCGGCGCGGCGCTGATCGCCTTCACGGGACGCCTCGCCAAGGCGCGGCGCGAGCATCCCGCGCTGTTCCGCCAGGCCTGGCTGACGGGCCAGCCGTTCGACGACAGCGCCCTTTCCGACGTCGAATGGCGCGACGCCGAGGGGCCGCTGACCTCGGCCGAGCAATGGCAGGCGGCCGACGGCGACGTGCTGGTCGCGGTTCTCGCCGCGCCGGCGGCCGAAGGCGTCGATCGCGTCGCCGTCGCCTTCAACCGCGCCGCGCGAGCGGCCACGCTGATCCTTCCCCCGCCGAGAGAAGGCAAGGCCTGGCGCGCGCTCGTCGACACCGGCGACGATTCGATCGCCGACGCTCTCCTGCCCATCGCCGACCGCGCGCGCATCGGCGCGCGCACGACGCTGATCCTTGCGGAAGCCGAGGCGCCGGCCGGCATGACCCAGCTGCGCCCGCCGGACGCGCGCGAGATCGACGTTCTCGCCGACGCCGCCGGGATTTCCGCCGATTGGTGGGACGTCGCGGGACGGCGCGCGATCGTCTCCCCAGAGACCAAGCTGGCGCTGCTGACGGCGCTGCGGCTGCCCGCCGGTTCCCAAGCGCAAGCGCGCGAGAGCCTCGCGCGTCTGGTCGACGAGACCGGCGCGCGCCGGCTGCCGTTCGCGCTGGTGCGGCGCTTCGATCGAGCGCTTTCCGTCCCCGTGCGCGCCGATCCCGCCGCGCCGGAGCGCTCGATCGAGCCGACCGTCGTAACCGAGGACGGACGGACGATCGCCTGGCGCGCCCCGCCGAGCGAAGCGAGACGGCGCCTGCTCGCCGACGGGCGCACGATCGTCGAGCGCGAGATCGCCCTGCCGGACCTGCCGATCGGCCGCCATCGGCTTTGTCTCGACGGCGTGGAGTGCGCGTTCACCGTCGCGCCGCCCGAGGCCTACAGCGCCAAGGCGGCGCTGCGCCGGCGTTTCGGCCTTGCCGCCCAGCTCTACGCCTTGCGCCGCGGCGCCGGCGATCAGGGGATCGGCGATTTCACCACTCTGGGCCTCGCCGGCGAATTGGCCGGGCGCGCCGGCGCCGCGTTTCTCGGCGTCAATCCACTGCATGCGATGTTCGAGTGGGACCGCGCGCGGTGCAGTCCCTACCACCCTTCGGACCGACGCTTTCTCGATCCCATCCATATTGACGTTGTCGACAGCGCCGGTCTGCCGCGCGACGACGAATGCGACGCCGCGCTGGCGCGCGAGGCCGAGGCGATCGGCGCGGCGGCGCGTGAGGCCTCGGTCGACTACGACGCGGTGTGGAGAATAAAGCGCGCCGTGTTGCGAGCGCGCTTTTCCGCTTTCGAGCGCGCGCGCGTCAATCGCCCCGGCGATCCGCTCTACGCCGACCACGCGCGCTTTATCGACGAAGGCGGCGAGGCGCTGAGGCGCTTCGCGATCTTCCAGGCGATCGCGGAAGAGCGAAAAGGCGAAGAATGGCGCCGTTGGCCGCAGGCGCTGCGCGACGCCGAGGCCGGAGCGCTGGAAGCCAAAGCGGAGGAACTCGCCGAAAGGGTCGCCTTCGCGATGTTCGCGCAATGGCTCGCTGACCGGCGACTCGCGGGCGCGGCGGCGCGCGCCAAGGCCGCCGGGCTCGAAATCGGGCTCTATCGCGATCTCGCCGTCGGCGCGGCACCCGATGGCGCGGAGAGCTGGGCGCGCGCTCGCGAACTTGCTCTCGGCGTCAGCGTCGGCGCGCCGCCCGACCCGTTCGCGGCGGAGGGGCAGGTCTGGAACGTCCAGCCGCCCGACCCCGTCGCCTGCGCGCGCGACGGCTGGCGCGGCTCTGCGGCGCTTCTACGCGCCAACATGCGCCACGCCGGCATGCTGCGCATCGATCACGCGATGGGCCTGGCGCGCCTGTTCGTCGTGCCCGACGGGGCCTCGCCGTCCGAAGGTGCCTATCTTTCCTATCCCCTCGACGATCTCCTCGGCCATGTCACGCTGGAAAGCCAGCGCAGCGCCTGCATGGTGGTCGGCGAGGACCTCGGCACCGTGCCGGAGGGCTTCCGCGATGCGCTGGCGCGCGCCGACATCCTCGGCATGCGCGTGCTGTGGTTCGAGCGGCGCGGCGCCGAACTCCTCGATCCCGCCGACTATCCCGCGCTGTCGATCGCCTGCGCGGCGACGCACGATCTGCCGACGCTGGCGGGCTGGTGGCTCGGCGCCGACATCGCCGAGCGCCTCAGCCTCGGGCTGATCGGCCTCGAGGACGCGCAAGCCCAGCTCGCCCAGCGCGCAAGCGAAAAGCGCACTCTCAAGGCCGCGCTGGTCGGCCTCGACCTGGTCGGCGAAGAAGCGGACCTCGCGGCGCCGATGTCCGACGATTTCGCCGCCGCCGTTCACGCGTTCCTCGCCGGCGCCGGCTCGCTGCTGGCGAGCGCGCAGCTCGACGATCTCTCGGGCGAGCGAACCGCCGCCAACCTGCCCGGCACCGACCGCGAACGCCCCAACTGGCGCCACCGACACGCCCTCGACGTCGAGACGCTGTTTTCCACCCCGCGCGCGCGGGAGATTCTGGCGGCGCTGGCGGCGCGGCGGGGGTGAGCGAGGCCGCGATGCGTTTGATTCACGTCATTGCGCGAATGCGATTTTTCCGAGCGTGATTCAGCTTGAAAAGGCGGGAGCGTTTGATGCCAATCCGTGATGATCATTCGACAGGCAAGCCCACGACGCCAAGCGAAGGCGACGATCTCCTGCGGAATCGGATGACGATTTTGGGCCTCGATATCGGCGCGATCGAACGCGAGTACGGCGAACTCTTCGACCAACTCAGGCGACATTGCATGAGCTGTCGCGATCGGGCGCCCTGCGCGGTGGACTTGAAGCGCGATCCCGACAGCTTGGTGTGGGAGGCGTATTGTCCGAACTCCGGGGCGCTCCTTGGGCTCGTCACGATCACCGAGGCGAATCGTTGAGGGCGGTTCGAGCGGGAGGAGTTGGACGGAGGAAACGGACTTGGTCAGATCGCGAGGCTGCGGCGAGGCGGGAGCGGCGGTCGTGGTCGCGGTGTCCGCTTGCGCCGCTGTCTGGATGATGACGGCTCAAGGGCGCTTGCCAAATTATGGAAGCAGGTCAGCGAAGCCGCGCTATTGAGTAAAGACGGCTCGCTCAAGCAACAGCCAACGTCAATTGTCCGACCGGCTCGGCCGTCGGCTTCACCTTGATTTCAATATCGTATCCAAGGCGGTTCAAGCACTCCATCAGCTTGCGCTCGGACAGGTTGGCGACGTCGCCGCGCAGCATGGCCGATGCCTTGGGCTGGGGAACGCCCATGCGTCGGCCGGCCTCTTCTTGCGTCAGATCGAGCCGGCGCAGGGCGCGGGCGATCTCGATCACCAGTCCGGACTTGATTTTGAGCTTCCCGGCGCCCGGCAAGCCGAGGTCGGCAAATACGTTGCCGGAGCCGGCCTCAACCTCAATGCCGTCAACCCTTCGCTTCGCCATCTCGCATCTCCTTCGCGAGCGCTTCGGCGACCTTCAACTGTAACCGGGGCGAATTTCCGCGAGCCGGCGTCTTTTCGACGCGACCGGTGGTCGCCTCCGGCGCGAAGCGCCTTTCCTCGCCACCGACCCACCGCGCCGAAAGCCGACCAGGCTCGCCGGTAGGCGCATCGTCTCGCCAAACCCTCGAAGCCGCCAGAGCGCGTCGACAACTCGCCCGGAAATTTGCTGCGGTTGCTCTTCAACTTGGCTATCGTCCGCGCCGCGCGCGAGGGAGATTTTCGCGGCGCTGGCGGCGCTGCCGGGGCGAGCGGCGCCCTTGCCTTTCGCCCCACGCTCCTGTATCCACCGGCTCATTCCACAGGCGGATCTTCGCGCGCCCTGCTTATAAGGGTTCGCTCCGGTGGCGGGGATTTGCTCGCCTCATCGATCCGCCGAGGCTCAACCGGAGAGGAACCTTTTCATGGCTCTGCCTGAATTCACCATGCGCCAGCTCCTCGAATCGGGCGCGCATTTCGGTCACCAGTCGCATCGCTGGAACCCCAAGATGGCGCCCTATATCTACGGCGTCCGCAATTCCATCCACATCATCGACCTCGCGCAGACCGTGCCGCTGCTGCACCAGGCGTTGAAGACCGTCTCCGACACCGTCGCCAAGGGCGGACGCGTGCTGTTCGTCGGCACCAAGCGTCAGGCGGCGGCCGAGATCGCCGAGGCCGCCAAGCGCTCGGCGCAATATTTCGTCAATTCCCGTTGGCTCGGCGGCACGCTCACCAACTGGAAGACCATTTCGGCGTCGATTTCGCGGCTGCGCAAGCTCGACGAAATGCTCGGCGAAGGCGCCAAGGGCCTGACCAAGAAGGAGCGCCTGATGCTGTCGCGCGAGCGCGAGAAGCTGGAAAAGGCGCTCGGCGGCATCAAGGACATGGGCGGCGTTCCCGACGTCGTGTTCGTCGTCGACACCAACAAGGAGGCGCTGGCGATCAAGGAGGCCAACCGGCTCAAGATCCCGGTCATCGCCATCCTCGACACCAATAGCGATCCCGACGGCGTGGCGCTGCCCGTCCCCGGCAACGACGACGCCAGCCGCGCCATCCAGCTCTATTGCGACCTGGTGGCGCGCGCGGCGATCGACGGCATTTCGCGCAGCCAAGGCGCGCAGGGCGTCGACCTCGGCGAAGCCGAGGCACCGATCGCCGAGCCGCTGCCCGAACCCGGCGAGCCCGAGGCCTCCGCGACCGAGCGTTTCGAGCTGCTGACCGCCCCGCGCGGCGCACCCGACGATCTGGCCAAGCTCGCCGGCGTCGGCCCCCAGATCGTCAAGAAGCTCAACGAGCACGGCGTGTTCCATTATTGGCAGATCGCCGCGATGACCAAGGACGAGGCCGACAAGCTCGACGCCGATCTCAAGTTCAGCGGCCGCGTCGCCAGGGATCACTGGGTCGATCAGGCGCGCTCGCTCATCGCCGCGGCGTGATTTCTCCCTCTCCCGCTTGCGGGAGAGGGCTGGGGCGAGGGCGGGTCCGCCTGCCCTCATCCGGCCCTTCGGGCTGCCTTCTCCCGCAAGCGGGAGGAGGGAGCGCGTCGGGCGCAGTTCCGCCACTCGGTTCGATTCAATTCTGGGGAACACCGCCATGGCCACGATCACCGCCGCGTTGGTCAAAGACCTGCGCGAGAAGACCGGCGCAGGGATGATGGACTGCAAGCACGCGTTGAGCGAAACCGCCGGCGACATCGAAGCGGCGATCGACTGGCTGCGCAAAAAGGGCTTGGCCAAGGCGGCCAAGAAGAGCGGCCGCGTCGCCGCCGAGGGCCTGGTCGGCGTCGCGGTCGAAGCCAATTTCGGCGTCGTCGTCGAAGTGAACTCGGAAACCGATTTCGTCGCCCGCAACGACGACTTCCAGGCGCTGGCGCGCGGCGTCCTCGCGGTGGCGCTCGACAAGGGCGCCGGCGTCGACGCCGAGGCGGTCAAGGCCGCCCATTACCCCGGCGGCGGCACGGTCGCCGACGCCATCGCCAACGCCGTCGCCACCATCGGCGAGAACATCACGCTGCGCCGCGCGCAAGGGCTGCATGTCGCGCACGGCGCCATCGGCCATTACGTGCACGGCCAGATCGCCGACGGGCTCGGCCGCATCGGTGTCCTCGTCGCGCTCGAATCGAGCGGCGCCCACGACGCTTTGGCCGCGTTCGGCCGTCAGGTGGCGATGCACGTCGCCGCCTCCAGCCCGATCGCGCTCGACCCGCAGGGGATCGATCCGGCCGCCATCGCGCGCGAAAGATCGGTGCTCACGGAAAAGAACGCCGGCAAGCCGCCCCATGTGCTGGAAAAAATCGTCGAGTCGGGCTTGAAGACCTATTACAAAGAGGTCTGCCTACTCGATCAGCCGTTCGTCCACGACCCCGCCAAATCGGTCGCCCAGGCGATCAAGGAAGCAGAGAATAAGGTCGGCGCGCCGATCGCGATTCGAGGCTTCGTTCGCTTCGCGCTCGGCGAAGGCGTCGAAAAACCGGCCGAACCGAGTTAAGCTTGCGAATCATCCGGGCGGCCCGCGCAGCCGCCCTTTTCGCATCGGCCCGTCATTTCCATAGGAGATGAGCCTTGAGCGACAGCGCGCCCGCAAAACCGATGTTCGACCGCGTCGTCGTCAAACTGTCGGGCGAAGCGTTGATGGGGCCCGATCCCTTCGGCCTCAACGCGCCGACGCTCCAGCGCATCGCCGCCGATCTGAAGGCCGCGGCGGACCTCGGCGTGCAGGTCGCGGTGGTGGTCGGGGGCGGCAATTTCTTTCGCGGCCTGCTCGGCGCCGACAAGGGCATCGAGCGCGCGCGCGCCGATTCGATCGGCATGCTCGCCACCGTGATGAACGCGCTGGCGATGGAGGGCGCGCTGGAGCGGATCGGCCAACCCGCGCGCGTCCTCTCCGCGGTGGCGATGCCCTCGCAGTGCCAGCCCTATTCGCGTCAGGCGGCGCTCGCCCATCTCATCAAGCGTCGCGTCATCCTTCTCGCCGGCGGCACCGGCAACCCGTTCTTCACCACCGACACCGGCGCCGCGCTCCGCGCGGCCGAACTCTCCTGCGACGCGATGATGAAGGCGACGCAGGTCGACGGCGTCTACTCCGCCGATCCCAAGAAAGACCCGAACGCGAAGCGCTTCGAGCGCCTCACCCACGACGAAGCGATCGCGCGCAATCTTCAGATCATCGACACCGCCGCCTTCGCCTTGGCGCGCGACAACGGCATCCCGATCGTGGTGTTTTCGATCAACGAACCCGGTGCGATCCGCGCCGCGCTGCTCGGCCAGGGCCGCGCCACCTACGTCATGCCGTGATCGCGGGAGCGCGCGGCGGGCGGAAATTCGCCTCGAAACATCCCTCGGACTGCGCCGGAAATGTCATAGGGTTAGGCGCGAACGCCGGCGGCGGGCGAAGGCGTCAGGGAGGATGCGCAAGTGGAGGCGACGACGGCGCGACACGGGAAATTCAGGACCGTCCTTCAGGTGACGAGCGGCAATTTCCTGGAGATGTTCGACTTCTTCTTGTTTGGCGTCTACGCCAGCTATATCGCCAAGGCTTTCTTCCCCAACGCCAGCGAATTCGTTTCGCTGATGTGGACTTTCTTGAGTTTCGCCGCCGGCTTTGCGATGCGGCCGATCGGCGCGCTGGTTCTGGGCCCCTACATCGACCGGATCGGCCGCCGCAAGGGCCTCATCGTCACGCTTTCGATCATGGCCTGCGGCGTCGTGCTGATCGCCTTCACGCCGGACTACGCCGCGATCGGGCTCGCGGCGCCGCTGCTGGTGGTGATGGGCAGGCTGTTGCAGGGCTTTTCGGCCGGCGTCGAACTCGGCGGCGTTTCGGTCTACCTCTCGGAAATGGCGACGCCGGGCCACAAGGGATTTTACGTCGCCTGGCAATCGGCGAGCCAGCAGGTCGCGATCATCTTCGCCGCGCTGATCGGCTTCGCCATCGACAAGCTGATCGCGCCGGCGGATGTGGCGGCTTGGGGATGGCGCATTCCCTTCGTCATCGGCTGCCTGATCGTGCCGCTGCTGTTCGTGCTGCGCCGCACGTTGCAGGAGACGGAGGAATTCCTGGCCCGCGTCCACCGTCCCGGCTTCGACGAGATCGCCCGCACGCTGGCGATCAATTGGACCGTGGTGCTCGGCGGGGTCGGCATGGTCGTGATGACGACGGTGTCGTTCTATCTCATCACCGTCTACACGCCCTCCTTCGGCAGTAAAGTCTTGCATCTCGCCGAGACCGACAGCCTGCTTGTGACGATCGCCGTCGGCGCCTCGAACTTCATCTGGTTGCCGATTTCGGGCGCGCTTTCCGACCGGATCGGCCGCCGGCCGATCCTCATCGCGACGACGCTGCTGGCGCTCGTCACCGCCTATCCCGCGCTTTCCTGGCTCGCGCGCGACCCGAGCTTCGGCAAAATGGTCTTGATCGAGCTTTGGCTGTCGCTGCTCTACGCCTGGTACAATGGCGCGATGGTGGTCGCGCTGACCGAAGTCGTCCCCGCGAGCGTGCGCACCTCCGGCTTCTCGCTGGCCTACAGTCTCGCCACCACGCTCGGCGGCTCGTCGCTGGCGATCTCGACCTGGCTGATCCGGGAAACCGGCGACAAGGCCTCGCCGGGATGGTGGATGAGCTTCGCCGCGCTCGTCGGCCTCGCCGCCGCGCTCGCCGTTTACGCCGGCAAGGGGCGAACCGCCGCGGCGGCGAGGCGGGCCTGAAGGCGGGGCGCGCGCCGCGACCCGACGCCCTATTGCGCGGCAAGCGAAACCGCGCTCAATTGGGCGCGGACGCTCGCAAGGGGCCGAGCGTTAAGGGGAGGCGAACATGGCGATGACGGACATCGAGCAGCGCACCGCGACGCAGGTCGTTTGGCGATTCATACCGTTTCTCATTGTCTGCTATTTCGTCGCCTACCTCGACCGCGTCAACGTCGGCTTCGCCAAGCTGACGATGGACGCGGATATCGGCATCACCGACACGATGTTCGGCTTTGGCGCCGGCGTATTCTTCCTCGCCTATTTTGTGTTCGAAGTTCCTTCCAATCTGCTGCTCGATCGGTTCGGCGCGCGGCGTTGGATCGCGCGCATCATGTTCTCCTGGGGCCTCATTTCCGGCGCGATGGCGTTCCTCCCGGAGATCGCCAAGGCGACGGGGCTCAGCGGCCAATACACGTTCTACGCTTTACGAATCCTGCTCGGCTTCGCCGAAGCCGGATTCTTTCCCGGCATCATCTTCTTTCTCACGCTATGGTTCCCCGCGACTTATCGCGCGCGCATCGTCGGCTATTTCATGGCGGCGATCCCGCTGTCCTCGGCGCTGGGCTCGCCGGTTTCCGCGGCGCTGCTCGGGCTCGACGGCGTCGGCGGGTTCGCCGGATGGAAATGGCTGTTCATCGTGGAAGCGATCCCCTCGCTCATCCTCGCCGTCGTCACCTATTTCTATCTGACCGATCGGCCCGCGGACGCGACCTGGCTCGACGACGAGCAACGTTCCTGGCTCACCCAGCGGCTCGCCTCCGAGGACAAGGCTCGCGCGGCCGTCTCTCCCGCCAGCGTGCTCAAGAGCCTTTACGACGGCCGCGTGCTAGCGTTGTCGCTGGTCTATTTCGGCGTGGTCGCGTGCCTTTACGGCGTCGGCTTCTGGCTGCCAACGATCGTCAAGGACTTCGGCGTTTCGATCGCGATGACCGGCTGGATCGCCGCGATCCCCTATATCGTCGGCTTTTTCGGCATGATCTGGTGGGGCATGCGGTCCGACGCGCGGATGGAGCGCACGGGCCATCTCGCCATTGCGTTCGCGCTCGCGGCGATCGGCGTCGGCGCTTCCGCCTTCATCGGCGATCCCTTGCTCAAGATGATCGCGCTGACCGTTGGCGCCTTCGGCGTCTTTGCGGTGTTTCCGATTTTCTGGACCTTGCCGACGGCGATCCTTTCGGGCGCCACGGCGGCGGCGGGAATCGCAGCGATCAATTCGCTCGGCAATCTCGCGGGCTATTTCGGCCCCTTCGCCATCGGTTGGATCAAGGACGCCACCGGCAACTTCGCCTGGGGCCTGACCGCCATCGCGGCCTGCGCCGCGATCGCGATGATCATCGTCCTGGCGTTCGGCCACGATCCGGCGCTGGAGCGGGCGCCCGACGAAGCGCGCGGTTCTTGACGGCCGCGCGAGGCCGCCTGGGGACGTTGACGGCGCGGCGAAGGCCGACATAAGGCTTCGATCCTCGACGGAGGCCTCGATGCCGATCCCCTTCGCCCATGCCGACAACGCCGATCAGGCCGCGTATTGGAACGGCCCCGGCGGGCGGCGCTGGACCGGCCGCGACGAGACGCCGGACGCCGTTTTCGCGCCGATCGCCGAAATGCTCTACGCGCGAGCGCGCGCCGCGCCCGGCGAGCGCGTCATCGACGTCGGCTGCGGCTGCGGCGCGACGACGCTCGAGCTCGCGGCCCAAGTCGGCGCCACGGGCCGCGTGATCGGCCTTGACGTTTCCGCGCCGATGATCGCGCAGGCGCGCGAGCGGGCGGGCGCAGCGAGCGCCGTCGAATTCGTCCTCGCCGACGCCACGACGCACCGCTTCGCGCCGGGGTGGGCGAACCTGCTGTTCTCGCGCTTCGGCGTGATGTTCTTCGCCGACCCCGTCCTCAGCTTCGCCAACCTGCGCAAGGGCCTGGCGCGCGGCGGACGGATGGCGTTCGCCTGCTGGCGCGAGGCCAAGCGCAATCCCTGGCAGATGATTCCTTTGAAGGCGGCGTGCAAACATGTTCCGCGCCTGCCCGAACTCGGCCCCGCGGACCCCGGCCCATTTTCATTCGCCGACGAGCGGCGCGTGCGGCGGATTCTCAGCTCCGCCGGCTTCGAGAAAATCGCGCTGACGCCGGTCGACCTCGAACTCGACATCGCCGCCGCAGGCGGCCTCAAAGCGGCGGTCGCTGCGTCGCAGCAAATCGGCGCCGCCAGCCGCGCGCTCGAAGGCCAACCCGACGATCTGCGCGCCGCCGCGGCGGAAGAAATCCGCGCCGCCCTGGCGCCATATCGGCGGGGGATGAGCCTGCCGCTCGGCGCCGCGATCTGGATCGTCGAAGCGGTCAACCCGTGACGACGAACGGCCGCTCAGCCATGCGGCACCGTCATTGCGAGGAGCCCCAACGGGGCGACGAAGATTCCATAGGAGAAAGGGCGGGGGGTCCATTTGAGTTTTTGGCGACTGGCTGTCCATCAGCCAAGCAAGACAGAATCGATAAGCGCGGCGCGTAGCCACACCATCGGCGCCGCCACCAGGATGAACATAACGGCGCCCTCTTGGAGGGCGTGGCCGTGACTGGTCGAAGACGTGGGGTCAAGGATCAGCGCAGCCCCCATCAACCCCGCTCCGGCGAACAGGAATAACAAGCCGCATATGGTGGCGCTCCTTCTGACCGAACGCCAATGCTTCCGTCGAGCTTCTTCCAGCGCGCGAAGCCTGTTCAGCTCGGATTCGATCTCTTGCAGCGTCATGGCGCGTTCCTTCGACCGGTTGAGTCGCCCTGATGGGTTACGGTCCGCCGAAGCTCGGCCAAGCCGTCGGTCGTTTCTCATGGGAAGCACGCTTGACCGGCTTCGCTTCCGCCGCTCCCAAGCGCCGCAGTATCCGACGCTTCCCGGAGTTTGTCACTTACGCCGGCCGCGCGATCCCCATGACGAGATCGGCGAGGCGCTCGGCGGCGTCCGGGACGCCCGCCGCCTTGGCCGCGCGCGCGGCGGCGGAAAGGCTCGCAGGATCGGCGAGCGCGCCGCGCAGCAGGCCGGCGAGCCGCTCGGGGGTGAATTCGCTCTGCGGCACGACCGTCGCGGCGCCGCCGGCGGCTAGCGCGGCGGCGTTGGCGGCCTGATCCTGGTCGAGCGCGTGCGGAAACGGCACGAGGATCGACGGCCGGCCGATGACCGCGAGTTCGCTCACCGTCGAGGCGCCGGCGCGGGCGACCACGAGATGCGAAGCCGCGATGCGTGCGGGAAGGTCGGCGAAGAACTCGGCGAGTTCGACGGGGAAGCCCAGCTCCGCGCACGCCGCGGCGACGCGGCTCTTGTCTTCGCCGCGCGCCTGCATGGTCAGCCTGATGCGTGTGCGTTCTTGCGGCCCGAGCAGCGCCAGCGCGGCGGGAGCGACATCGGCCATCACCCGCGCGCCCTGCGAGCCGCCGGTGATCAGCACGCGCAGCCGTCCGCCGTCGAAATCGGGATAGGGCGTCGCGGCGGCGGCGATCACGCTGGGACGCACGGGATTGCCGGTGTAACGCGACTTGGCGCCGAGCGCGGCGTCGACGCCCCGCAATTCGGGAAAGCCGGTGGCGATCAGCGTTGCGCGCGAGGCGAGGAACCGGTTGGCGCGGCCCATCACCGCGTTCTGCTCGTGCAGCGCGCTCGGCGCGCCGACGAGCCAGGCCGCGGTCAACGGCGGCACGGTGGGATAGCCGCCGAAGCCAACGACGGCGCGGGGGCGCAGCCGGCCGAGCAACAGCAGCGCCGCGGCGAGGCCGGCGCCGAGCACGAGCGCCGCGCGCGCCTTGCTCAGCGCCCCGGCGCCGGTCGTCGTCGCCGAGGGAAGGGCGTGGATCGCGCGGGCGGGAAAATCCTCGCCGAATTTGAGCCCGCGCCGGTCGGTGGCGAGCTCCACCGCCGCGCCGCCCCGCGCGAGCGCCGCCGCCAGCGCGGCGGCGGGAAAGAGGTGTCCGCCGGTGCCGCCGGCCGCCAGCAGAATGCAGCGCGCTTCGCTCACGGCGCATTCACCGGCTTCGCGCCGAGTTCGGCCTGCGGGCACCTGCGCGTCAACGCGATGAGAAAGCCCATGCCGAGGGCGAGCGCGAGCAGCGACGATCCGCCGTAAGAGACAAACGGCAGCGTCATGCCCTTGGCGGGGATAGCGTGCAGGTTGACAGCGATGTTGATCCAGCTCTGCACGCCGAACATCAGCGTCAGCCCCGCCGCGGCGAAACGGCAGAACGGGTCCTCGTTGCGCGACGCGAGCCACAGGCCGCGAATGACGATCAAGCCGAGGAAGGCGATCAGCGCCAGGCACGCGATGACGCCGAACTCCTCGGCGGCGACCGCAAACACGAAGTCGGTGTGGGCGTCGGGCAGAATGCGCTTGACGACGCCCTCGCCCGGTCCGCGCCCGAACCATCCCCCCGACAAAATGCTTTGCAGCGCGGTGTCGACCTGGAACGTGTCGACCATGCCGCGCGCCGAATCGGGATCGATGAAGCGCAGCACGCGCTCGTGCACGTGCGCCGACAGCTTGAACGCCGCCAGCCCGCCGGCCACGCCGACGCCGCCGAGCCCCAAGACCCAGAACCAATGCACGCCGGCCATGAAGAACAGCGCCGCCCAGACCAGGGAAATCAGCATGGTCTGACCGAAATCCGGCTCCAAGATCAGCGGGACGATCGTCAACGGCAACAGCAGGAACGCGAACGCCCTGGCCGCGAGCGCCGGCGACCCGAAGCGCCCGCCTTCGGCGAAAGCCCAGGCGCAAAGCACGACAAAGGCCGGCTTGATGAATTCCGACGGCTGCACGCCGGCGATCCAGCGGCGCGACCCCTTCACGTCGACGCCGAACGCGAGCGCGAGAACGATCAGCGCCATACTGACGACGAAGACGATCAGCGCCGCGCGGCGCACGCGGCGCGGCGAAAGAAAGGACGTCGCGATCATCAGCGCCGCGGCGGGCGCGACGAACGCCGCCTGCCGGTTGACGAAATGAAAAGTCGTCAGATCGAGCCGCTCCGCGACCGCCGGGCTGGCGGCGAGCGCCATCACCACGCCGACCGCCATCAAGGCGCCGAACGACCCGAGGAGCCAGAGATCGACGGTGCGAAACCAATCGGCGAGGGGACCGCGCTCCGCTCTGGAAATCATGATCGGCGCCTCTCAGCGGCAGGCGCTCGCTCGGCCTCGCGCGAGGCCGCGATCAGCGCGGCGACGAGGTCGCGGAAGCGGTCGCCGCGCGCCTCGAAATTGGCGAACTGGTCGTAGGAGGCGCAGGCCGGCGAGAGAAGCACCACCGGTTCGGGCGCCGCGTTTCGCGCCGCGTCGCGCGCCGCGGCGGCAAGCGCGTTCTCCAGCGCGCCGCATCGCTCGAAGGCCACCTCGCTCCCGAGCGTGCGGGCGAAATCTTCGCTCGCCGCGCCGATCAGATAGGCCTTGGCGACGCGCGGAAACAATGGGCGCAGCGGCTCGATGCCGCCTTCCTTGGGTTTGCCGCCGACGATCCAATGGACGTCGCTAAACGACAGCAGCGCCTTCTCGGCGGCGTCGGCGTTGGTGGCCTTGGAGTCGTTGACGAACAGAACCCGGCCGAGCCGCCCGACCGTCTCCATGCGATGAGCGAGACCGGCGAACGTCGCCAGCCCCCGCGCGATCTGATCGGCGCCGAGCCCCAAGGCCCGCGCCGCGGCGAAAGCGAAGGCGGCGTTCTGCGCGTTGTGCGCGCCGCGCAGCGCCGGCGCGAGACGAAGATCGGCGAGCCTGGCCGAGCTTTCGCGGGCGATCAGGAAGGGCGCCTCGACCCAGAGATCGGCCAGCGGCGAGGGCGCGACGGAAATGGCGACCACGCGAGGCGCCCCGCTCCTCGCTTCGCTCGCGCGCAAGCGCTCGGCGATCGCGCGGCACGGCGCGTCGTCGAGGCCGATCAGCGCCGTCGCCGCGCGCGCGACCAGGCGCTCCTTGATCGCGGCGTAGTTTTCCAGCGTCCCATGCCGATCGAGATGGTCGGGCGTGATGTTGATCAACGCGCCGACGCTCGGCGCCAGCGACGGGGCGAGATCGATCTGGAACGAGGAGCATTCGACGACGTGAACGCGCGCGTCGTCGGGGGGCGGCAGATCGAGGATCGGCACGCCGATGTTGCCGCCCATCGCCACTTCGCGGCCGGCCTCGCTGAGGATATGCGCGATCAGCGCCGTCGTCGTCGACTTGCCGTTGGTCCCGGTTATCGCGACGAGCGGCGCGCGCCGCGCCCGCGCGGCGCGCTCACGGGCGAAGAGTTCGACGTCGCCGACGATTTCGACGCCGGCCGCCCGCGCTCGCTCCACCGTCCAATGCGGCTTGGGATGGGTCAGCGGCACGCCCGGCGCGAGCGCCAGCGCCGCGAAATCCCGCCAGTCGGCAGCGGTCAGATCCACCGAGGCGAAGCCCGCGGCGAGCGCGCGCGCGCGCGCGCCTTCGTCGTCGTCCCACGCGGCGACTTCGGCCCCGCCGGCTTGAAGCGCGCGCAGGCTCGACAGCCCCGAGCCGCCGAGCCCGAACAGCGCGACCCTGCGCCCGCGAAGGCTTTCGATGGGGGTCATCGTCACCTCAGCTTCAAGGTCGCCAGGCCGATCATCGCCAGCACGAAGGCGATGATCCAGAAGCGCATGACGATCTGCGGCTCGGACCAGCCGAGATGCTCGAAATGATGATGAATGGGCGCCATGCGAAAGACGCGCCTGCCGGTCAGTTTGAACGAGGCGACCTGCACGACCACCGACAGCGCCTCCATCACGAACAGACCGCCGACGATGGCGAGCACGAATTCGTGCTTGATCGAGACGGCGATCGCGCCGAGCAACCCGCCGAGGGCCAGCGAACCCGTGTCGCCCATGAAGATTTGCGCCGGCGGCGCGTTGAACCAGAGAAAGCCGACGCCGGCGCCGATCAGCGCCCCGCAGACGACCATCAGATCGCCGGCATAAGGAACGTGATTGATCAGCAGGTATCGCGAGTACAACAGATTGCCGGCGAAATAGGCGATCACCCCCAGGGTCGCCGCGGCGATCATCGCCGGCACGATCGCCAACCCGTCGAGCCCGTCGGTCAAATTGACCGCGTTGCCGAACGCGACGATGACGAACGAGCCGAACAGCAAGAACCCCCAGCCGAGATCGACGACATAGCCGTTGTAGAACGGCAGCGCGAGCGAAGTCGCGCCGGTCGCGCCGGTGCGCATCATCGCGTAGCACGCGACGAGCGCGATGACGAATTCGCCGGCGAGCCGCGAGCGGCCGGAAAAACCGAGATGCGATTGCTTCGTCACCTTGAGATAATCGTCGTAGAAGCCGATCCCGGCGAAACCGGCGGTGACGAACAGCACGATCCAGACGTAGGGGCTCTCCAGATTCGCCCACAGCAGCGATGAAACGAAAAGGCCGAACAGGATCATCAGCCCGCCCATCGTCGGCGTGCCCTTTTTCGTCAGAACATGCGAGGCGGGCCCGTCGAGGCGGATCGGCTGGCCCTTGCCCTGCTTGAGGCGCAACGCCGAAATGATCATCGGGCCGAAATAGAACACCAGCAGCAGCCCGGTCGTCGCCGCGCCGAGGGTGCGAAACGTGAGGTAGCGGAACAGATTGAACAGGCCCGTCAAATGGGAAAGATCGGCCAGCCAAGTCAGCATTTTGCGTTTCCTATTGCCGCGCCTCGGCGGACGAAAAATGTTCGCGGAGCCCCGCCACGACCGGCTCCATTCGACTGCCGTTCGAACCCTTGACCATCACGACGTCGCCCCCGCGCAGCGCATTCGCCAAGGGGCCCAAGATGTCGCCCGAGCGCTCGGCCCAGGCTGCGCGGATCGGCTCGGCCGCCGCCTCGAACAGCGCGCGCGTCAACGGCCCCGCCCCGAATAGTAGATCGACGCGGTTTTCGCTGAGAATCCGGGCCAGCGCCGCGTGCATTTCGGCGCCGCCTGGCCCGAGCTCCAGCATATCGCCGATGACGGCGATGCGACGCCCTCCAGCGCCCGGCCGCGCGGCGCCGAGCAGCGCCAGCGCCGCGCGCATCGAGGCCGGGTTGGCGTTGTAGCTCTCGTCGATGACGGTGAAGGGTCCGCTCGGGCTTTGCAGCGTGAAGCGTTCGCCGCGCCCCTTTTGCGGCGCGAATTCGGCGAGCGCCGCGGCGGCGCGGCCGAGGTCCGCCCCCAGCGCGTCGACGGCGAGCAGGACGCCGAGCGCGTTTCGCGCCATGTGAACGCCTGGCGCGCCGAGCGCGAAGTCGAGTTCGCGCCCCAGCACGCGCGCGCGCACGCGCGTTTTGCCGTCTTGCTCGCCCGCCTCGATGAGGCGCGCGTCGCTCTGCGCGCCGGCACCGAAGCTCAAGACCCGCGCGCCGCGCGCGCGCGCGGCCCGCTCCAGCCGAGAGAATTGCGGCGCGTCGCGATCGAGGATCGCCGCGCCGCCCGATTCGAGGCCGGAGAAGATTTCCGCTTTGGCGTCGGCGATGGCCTCGATCGAGCCGAGATGCTCGATGTGAACCGGCGCGATCGTGGTGACCAGCGCGACGTGCGGACGCGCCATCGTCGCCAGCGGCGTGATTTCGCCGGCGTGGTTCATGCCGATCTCGACGACGGCGAAGCGGGCGTCGGCGGGCAGGCGCGAAAGGGTCAGCGGCACGCCCCAATGATTGTTGTAGGACGCCGCCGAGGCGTGGGTCGGCCCGGCCTTGGCCAGCGCGACGCGCAGCATTTCCTTGGCGCTGGTCTTGCCCACCGAGCCGGTCACCGCGACGACTTGGGCGGAAGCGCGCGCGCGCGCCGCTCTGCCGAGCCGCTCCAGCGCGCGCAACGTGTCCTCGACGGCGAAGGTCGCCTCGTGCGCGGCGAGGTCGCGCCCGCGCGCCTTGGCGATCACGGCCGCCGCGGCGCCCGCCTCGAAGGCGCGCGCGACATGATCGTGGCCGTCGTGGACTTCGCCCTTGATGGCGAAAAACAAGTCGCCGGGCCGAAGCGTACGCGTGTCGATCGAAACGCCCTCGACGCGCGCGCCAAGCCGCGCGCTCGGCGGACCCAGCGTGGCGGTCAATTCGGCTTCGCTCCACAACGGCCCGCTCATGGCGCCTCCCGCAGCGCCGCCCGCGCCGCCTCGGCGTCGGAAAACGGCAGCGTCCGATCGCCGACGATTTGGCCGGTTTCATGACCCTTGCCGGCGATCAGCAG
>Ga0326728_10012791_pt1 | contig 18482 bp, 16 predicted proteins | sample MB3enrmetagenome_FD_207602 | JGI IMG/M metagenome (GOLD analysis project Ga0326728, IMG submission 207602) | Lab enriched peat soil microbial communities from McLean, Ithaca, NY, United States - MB31MN | ecosystem: Environmental > Terrestrial > Soil > Wetlands > Peat | place: USA: New York... | reverse complement strand
TTCGACAGCAGGTTGCGTAGGATACGGCCCAGCAGTTCGGGATCGGAACGTACCCAGCGGTGGCTGGAGCGGACCGCCAGGCGCAGTCCCTTCCGCTGAAGGGGCGCCTCGAATTCTTTGCGCAGGCTTTCCAAAAGGGGCGCGACCGGAAAAGCGCGGATTTCCGGAATGATGGAGCCCGCCTCCACCCTGGAAAGATCGAGCAGCGAATCCAGGAGACCCTGCATGGCCCGGGCGGAGGTTTTGATGCGTTCCGTCAGCAGGCGTTGGCGTGCGTCGAGGCGTTCCGCCGCCAGGGTGTCGAGAAATAGGTTGAGGGCGTGCAAGGGTTGGCGGAGGTCGTGGCTGGCCGCGGCCAGGAATCGTGTTTTGGCTGTGAGTGAACGTTCCGCTTCGTCCTTGGCGTGCCTCAAGTCCTCCACCAAATCCACGTTTTCAAAGCGTATGCGGTAGGTTTGCTTGACCACCCTTTGGACGCTGCGGACGATCGGCACAAGCAGGACGGTGAGGAGGGCGGCGCCGCCCAAACCGATGCCGCGTTGGATCGGGTCGGGGTTCAACGCCACGGTGGCGGCGAAGGGCAGGAGGTAGGCGAAATAGCACAGGACAAAGGAGGGCATCGAAAGCGAAAGAACGATGGTGGCGCCGGTCAGCGTGCCGCTGACCAGGGCCATCGTGAACGGCAGGCTACCCGGGAAGGCGTTCTGGCCGAGTGCGGCCCAGGCGCCCCAAAGCCCGCCCAGCGCGAGCGCGGCGGCGGCCTCGCTCCGTTTCCAGTAGGCGACGCGCTCCGCCGACATCAGGGGGTCGGCCTTGAATTCAAGGGTGAAACGGCGGAAGGCCGCGAACCGATGCAGGACCAGAAGCCCGTGCCCGGTCAGCCAGGCCGCCAAAAAGACTCCCGGAAGTCGGCCCACATAGATGGCGGCGACCACCAGCGCGCAGACGATTTCGACCAGGTACACATGCCGCATTTGTACGAAAAATTCGGCGATGATCGCCCGGTCGATGCGGAGATCGCCGGGGTCATCCGCTGGGCGCCGGGACTCAGGCATTTCGGCTCCAACCCAGGCTTTGGGCCTTTGTGGCGGCTTCGGAGCGGCTGCGGGCCCCGAGAACCCTGAAGATGTCGGCCACATGCACCCGAACGGTGTTGGGGCTGAGCGCCATACGATCGGCGATTTCCTTGTTGGCGAGGCCCTGGATGACGAGGCGGAGCACCTCCTGCTGGCGCGCCGTGAGCCCGAGGGTGCGCGCCTTGCGCGGCGCTCCCACCGGATTCGGCGCGGGCGGAGCTTCTTCGGAAGCCGGAGCAGGTTCGGCCGGAGGCGGGGAAGCCAGAACCCGCCGCAGTTCTCGGCAGAGGCGCTCGGGGGGCGAGGATTTGGGGATGAACGCCGACGCCCCGCGCGCGAGAGCCTCCGCCATCAGGGGACGCTCCTCCAGCGAAGAAACCACCACTACCGGCAGCGAGGGCTTGGTCTTTCGCAGCAGTTCGAGCACGTCGAATCCGTGCGTTTGGCCGAGGCGGACGTCCAGGAGCACCAGGGCCACCGAGGGGTATTGGCGCAGGCATTTCAGGCCGCCGGGGCCGTCCGGGGCGGTCCGGACCTTGGAACCCGGGAAGCGGCGTTCGAGCATGAGGGCCGCGCCTTCGCTGAAGAGGGCGTGGTCGTCGATGATCAGGAATTCGAGGGAAGCCGGTTTCATGGAGGCAAGGCTAACCCGCCGGGGATGGGAGGTCAGTAGTCTTTTTGGACTAGGCAATTCCGCGCGTCAGGCCGCTTAGGATTCCCTAGTACGAAAGGACTATGGTTTCGGATGGAGGAAGTGCGTTAGATTGCCGTCCCGAAACAGGCGGCTCTTGCGGGCCGACTTTGCGGAGGGCTTCCGCATCTGGCGGATTTGCGGCCCGACACCGTTCTCCGGGAATTTTATGATGCACCCCAAAATCCGACCCTTGGGCGCCGCCTTTTGGGGCGCCGCCATCGGCGCCCTTTGGTCCGCACTGCCAGCGGTCCTACCGGCGGCGGAGGTGGACGATACCGCGGAGCACACCGTGGTGGTGGTTGAAGCCCATGAAAGCCTTTGGTCCCTGAGCGCCAAGCTTCTGAACGATCCCTGGCTGTGGCCCCTGTTGTTCTGCGATAACCGTGATTCGGTCCGGAATCCAGAACTCATCGAGGTCGGTCAGACATTGCGGTATCGGACCGATTACACGCCGCAGGAAAAGGATTCCGCGACCCGCTTGGCCTGGAAGTTCACCCCGGAAAACGCGGATCTCCAGCTCTGCCCGGAGGTCAAGGCGCGAGAGGCCGCCGTGGCAAAAGCGTTGAAGCCGGCGCCGAATCCGACACCGGTTCCGGCCCCGGCTTCGGTCGGGGCGCCCTCCCGGGAAGGCGCCGGGCTGTGGGTCGGCGCGGGTTGGCCCGAAGTGAAGGTGCGCTGGGGTTTTGAGGCGCCTTTGGATGTGGAACTCAAGGCGGAGTTCGGCGCAGGGATGCAGGTCGGCGCCCTGAGGGGCTATTGGATCGCGCGTTCCTGGCGCGGGCCGGTGCCCCTGGATCTGACCCTGGGGCTGGAAGGCGGAATGATGCACATGGGCGGCGACGGCCTCGCTTCCGGGGACGGTTTCCACGGGCTCGCCTTCGCCGGCCTCGAAATTCCGCTGGGCTCCCGGTTCCGCGTTTCGGCCGACCTCGGCCCAGGGTATTACTCGGTTTTTTCGGGCGGCGCTTCGGCCGCGGATTGGGAGTGGGTCGTGACCACCGGCATCTACGTGCGGCTTTTTTAGGGGGACGGAATGAAATCGAGCCTTTGGGGCTGCCTGGCCCTCGCTTTCGCCGCCTCCGCGCCCGCGGCCTTGGACGCGGGCATGCGCTGGAATTTCGGCGATGTTCAAGCCTACCGCTTCGAGGCGAACCGGCTTGCGCCGACCCCGACGGAAGGGACGGGGGCCGTAGTCCCACCGGGATCCGGGCCCGCGACGCCGACGCCTTTAGGGACAGCTAGCCCCAGTCCAAGCTTCGGGCCGAGCGCGACCGCCAGCCCGACGGCGGCAACGTCGGGGACTGCGACGACGGAGCCCAGCGCGACGGAGACCGGGACCGAGGGTCCGAGTGCGACAGCGACGGGGAGCACCACGGGCACTCCGGGCAGCACTTCGACGCTCAGCGCCACGGCCAGTCCAAGCGCCACTTCGACGCCCAGCGCGACCGCCACGGAAAGCGCCACCTTCACGGCGACGCCTACGGCTTCCGGTACCGGGAGCGCGACCGCGAGCCCAAGCTCCACGGCCAGTCCAAGCGTCACTTCGACGCCCAGCGCGACCGCCACGGAAAGCGCCACCACTACGGCGACGCCCACGGCTTCCGGTACCGGGAGCGCGACCGCGAGCCCAAGCTCCACGGCCAGTCCAAGCGTCACTTCGACGCCCAGCGCGACGCTGAGCTTCACCTCGACCGGGTCGGCCACGGCGAGCGGCACGTCCACCGGCACAGGGACCGCCACCGCCACCGAAACCTCAAGTCCGACGGCCAGCGTCACGGGAACGGCCACAGGCACGGCTACCGCCACGGATTCCTTCACGGCGTCGCCGACCGGCACCGGGACGGCCACGGCGACCCCGACGCCGACTCCGGCCTTGGATTTGGAGGTCTGGAATCCGTCTTCGAGCGGCGGCGAGTTGGGGATCACCATCGTCAACCGGGGCCCCCAGGCGGTCCCACTCAACACCTTGGCGGTGCGGGGGGTCATCGACGCGGCGGGCGTCAATGTGCCCACCGGAAGCGACCCTTGGTCCGCCCTGTGGTGGGTCGATTCGACCCAGGTTTCCGCGACGCCGGTGACCGTGACGGCCCAGGACGTGATCTACGATTCCTCGGGCAATCCCGTTTCCTCGATCCGCCGCGCCGGCGCCCGGCCCCTGCACTCCGCAAGTTCAGGCGTCATCCGCACCTACACCTTCAACGCGACGATTTCCACGGACTGCAGCGGGGATGCCGTGTTCACCCTCGGGTTCGACCAGAATCCGTCCACCCTGGTGATCCCCGCAGGCGGCTACTACCAAACGGCCGTGGTCCTGAATTTCCAGGCCACCGATCCGACCGGTGTGACCCCTTGGTCCATCATTTGGGGCGCTTCCTATACGGATCTTACCTATATCTACAGCTATGGAGCCGTGGCCCAGCCGGGAGAGGAAGTGACCAACATCGATCTCTCACTCTTCCAGAATGGGGTGATGCTTCCTTCCATTATCGATACCAACGGGAACGTGTGGACCCAGTCCTGGGACTCGGACTTCTGCTTGCAATCGGAAATGTGAACGAGGGGCAGGGGGCAGGGGGGAGCGCGCGCCCCGGGAGGAGTCCCGGCCGCGGACAAAAAGGGGCGTCCTTTGTGTTAGGGGACGCCCCTTTTTGTCGATACTCATACGCCCAGCACGGGCGAAGACGGAGGGGCGAAAGTTCCCCGCCGGGATTCCGGGAATCGCCGACGGACGGCAAGGGTGTCCTGGGGGGCGGGAATCTGAAGGAAGGTGGGAACAAGTTTTTCGCCGGGTGACTCGGTACGGCCGTCGGCGCTTAGGTGGGCCGGACGCCGCCCACGCTGGCGTTCAGCGATGCGCGGCGATGAAGTCTTCCATGTCCTTGGGCAAGGGCGCCTCCCAGGAGACGCGTTCGCCGCTGACTGGGTGGCGTAAAGTGAGCTTCCAGGCATGCAAGAGGTGCCGGGGATGCTCGACCTTGCCGGAAAAATCCTGGCCGCCGCCTGCTTTGACGTGCTTGATGAACTCAAGATAAAACGAGTCGTCCCGTCCATAGAGTTTGTCGCCGGCTAAGGGGAATCCGGCGGCTTCCAGGTGCACCCGAATCTGGTTGGTCCTGCCGGTGAGCGGCTGGCAGGCGAACAGGGTGAAGCCCTTTAGGCGTTCTTTGACCAGGAAACGGGTGGCGCTTTCCTTGGTATCCGGAGTGCCCGCCGGATACAGCTTTTGGCGCAGGTCCAGGACGCTTGCCGGGTCTTTACCCATGCCGCCGCGGATCAGACGCTCGGTGAAATCGGCTTCGCCTCGGGCCACCGCGAAATACCATTTTTCGAGCTGCTGGTCGTCGAAGGCGGCCATGAGTTTCGCGGTGACGGGTTTGCTTTTGGAGAGCACAAGGACGCCGCTGGTCTCGCGGTCCAGGCGGTGCCCCAAATTCAAGGCGCCGTTGCCTGTGCGCTGGCGGAGGAGGTTGATGAGCGTGTGCGTGATGAAGACGCCGTCGGAGTGGACCGGAAGCGGCGCGGGTTTGTTCACGACGAGCAGGTATTCATCTTCCCAAAGCACGCGGATGTCCGTGGCGACTTCCGGTTCGTTGCGCGGGGCGGTGTAGGAGACGGTGTCGCCTTTTTTGACGCGGGTGGGGCCTTGGGCCGGACGGCCGTTGACCATGAGGCGCGCGAGCGCGAGTTCCTTTTGCCAGGCGTCCCGGGTGCGGTAACGGAAACGTCCGCAGAGGTACTCCAAAAGGCTGGTGTTGGAGTAGTCGGCACCGACGACCGAGGTGAGGGTGACTTCCGTTTCCGGACTGGGCATGGGCGACCGATGGGAGCAAAAGGAAAGGCTTCAACTTAGGGCATTGCGCGTGAAAAGGGGAGCGCAAAGCGAAAGCACTTCGGCTTCGGACTTTTTGCCTCGGGGCTTGCTATAATGCGTCAGCACCCGAATGTCTCCTGAGGACGGATCATGCCGGATTTTCCTGTATCGCCCCAAACCATGGCCGAGCTTGCCGCCGAAATGGCGCGCCTCGGCGTGAAAGACGAGGATTTGGACGAGCAGTTCATCCGATCCGGAGGCCACGGTGGGCAGAACGTCAATAAAGTAAGCACTTGTGTCGTGCTGGTGCACAAACCTTCGGGAACAGCGGTGCGTTGCCAACAGGAGCGCAGCCAAGGGATGAACCGCTTTTTGGCGCGGCGCCTATTGTTGGAGAAGCTTGCCGAGAAAATTAGCGGTGAAATAAGCAAAAAACGCTCCGAACAGGAGAAAATTCGGCGCCAAAAGCGCCGGCGGAGCCGCCGCCAAAAGGAAAAAGTGTTGGAAAATAAGCGGATCCACAAAGAAAAGAAAGCTTCCCGCCGTCAGGTGCGGGTGGGGGCTGATTGACCCTTCGTGCGGAAAAGCTCTTGGAATAAAAGCGTTTTTCTGTTAAAAATGCTTCAGTCGATTCTCACGGAGGGGCCGTGACCAAAATCGAAATAGTCGAGGCCTTGGCGGAAAAGACCGGTATGCAAAAAAAGGACGCGGAAAGCGTCCTTGAAACGCTGGTCAATACCATCCAAGAAAGCCTCAAGAACGGACATAAGGTGAATTTGGCGGGCCTGGGCACTTTCGTGGTGGTCGAGAAAAAAAGCCGCGTCGCCCGGAATCCAAAGACGGGTGAAACCGTCCAAGTGGAAGCCAAAAAGGCGCCCAAATTCAAGCCGGGGAAACAGCTCAAAGAGCTGTTGTCCGGATTGACGCCCACGGCGTGAAAAACGCCGCCCGATTTCGGTATACGTTCTATTTGCCTGAAGATGCCGCCGAGTGGGCGGGTTCGGCTTTAGCGGACGTGTTTCCGGACGGGCTGTTGCTGACGCCAGTGCCCGGCAAGGGAATCCGACTGGAAGGCTGGCTGAAAGCGGGCCGCCAGAAGCCGGATTCGAACGTGGAAGTCCGTTTGAAGTCCTTGGGCGCCGGAGGCGTTCGCGGTCGGTTGGACCTTCCGGCCCTGCATGCCCCCGCCGCTTTTGGTAAATTTCCCGTTTTACGCCTCGGCCGCTTTTGGATCGTTCCGGCCGCCGACGCCGGAACCCTGAGCCCGCCTAAGGGCGCCTACCCGATCATCCTCACGCAAGGACAGGCTTTCGGCAGCGGACGCCACGAATCCACGCGCCTGATGCTGCGCTTTATCGAGGAGCTTCAACCCAAAGGGCTTGAAGTGCTCGATGTCGGCGCGGGTTCGGGCATTTTGGGGTTCGCCTGCCTGCATCTGGGCGCCGCGCGGGTCACGAATGTCGAGATCGAATCCGCCGCCGCCGCGGAAATGCGCCAGAATCGCATTTTAAACGGTCGGCCTGCCGCCGATTTTCCCGTGGTATGCGGACGTTTTCCGGTGCGGCGGCTTGAAGGGCGGAGCTATCCGCTGGTGCTCGCGAATTTGGTCACTCCCGTGTTGTGCGCTTTGATGGGCGGCTTGGCCGCGCGCGTCGCCAACGGCGGACGCCTCCTGACCAGCGGAATCCACACCGACGCGGAAGCCGCGGCGGTCGCCCAAGCCGCGCGCAAGGCGGGTTTGCGTTTTGAACGCGGCGCCCAGCTCAAGCGTTGGCACGTCCAGCGTTTTCTTCGGCCGTGACCTCGCCGTCCGCGAGGCGGCTGTTTTGGGCCGCCGTCCTTTGGACCTGCGCCGCCGGAGTCCGGGCGGGCTCCCAATACGTCCAGGAACCCCAACTCGACGCCTGCGCTTCCTGGAACGACACGGTGCATTTCCTTGAGGAGGGCCGCCTGGACGGGCGCGCCGCGCGGGAACGCTTCAAGGCGCTGTGGCAGACGATCAAGGTCGACGACCTTCCCAGTTCCAAAGAAAACCGTTGGCAATGGATGTTTCCGCTGCCGGGCTACGATTCCACCTGTTACGGCGAAAGCTACGACGCCGAAAAATACCGTTTTTTGGACGGCGCCAAAGCCAAAGGCTTCCCCGCCCTGCGTCTGTTTATCCGCGATCCCCAACGTTCGGGACTGGAAGCCCGCACCGGCAAGCCTGAGCCGGTGGTCAGCGCCGTCGACGGGGTCGTGGTGGCGACCGAAAAGTATTGGAAGGAAACCGATGTCTGCCCCTGGGGCAATTACGTCTTGGTGCTGGATCAGCAGGATAAGCTCTTCTTCCTTTACGGAAACCTGGCCAAACTGCGGGTAAGCCCGGGCCAGCTTCTGCTGAAGGGCGAAGTGTTGGGCTGGGTCGGGAGGACGGGGAAGGACATCCAAGCGAAACGCCTGGGCACGCAATTACGCTTTGAGGTCCACACTTTCGACGACGGTCTGTTCTATCCGGTCTATCCCGGGCGTGCCTTGCGGGTCGCGGGGCATACCGAATGGCCGATCCCTGAGGGAACCGTCCGACCGCACTTTAAGCCGCCGGTGATCACCCCGTGGCCGGACGCCTTGGGCCCGGAAGAAACCCCTGCCGCAAGCAAGCCCTGAACCGATAAGCGTTTCGGTTCGTGAAATTTTGAAGGCTTGCCCTTCCGATCCCGATCCGAGACAATATTTGCCCTGAAATTTTGTCCCACCTGGAGCGCACATGAAGAATTTCGAGAAAGTCCCGCAGTCGGTGATCGACACCGTCCGCGTCCTCAGCATCGACGCCATTCAAAAGGCGAACAGCGGCCATCCGGGAACCCCCATGGGCGCCGCCGAGATGACCTCGGTGCTGTGGAGCCACGTGCTGCGCTTCCATCCGAACCATCCGGATTGGCAGGACCGCGACCGCTTCGTGTTGAGCGTCGGCCACGCCAGCATGCTGCTGTACAGCCTGCTGCATCTGTTCGGCTACGACTGCACCATGGACGACATCCGGACGTTCCGCCAATTGGGCTCCCGGGCGGCGGGGCATCCCGAATACGGCCATTTGGACGGAGTCGAGATGACCACCGGCCCCTTGGGCCAGGGCATCAGTTCGGCCGTGGGCTTCGCCCTTGGCCAGCAGTTCCTTGCCGGCAAGTTCAACACGGAACGCCGCAAGATCGTCAACGGGCGGATTTGGTGCCTGGCGGGCGACGGCTGCATGATGGAGGGCGTGAGTTCCGAAGCCGCCAGCCTGGCCGGGCACATGGGCCTGGGCAATCTGACCGTGATCTACGACAAGAACGACGTCAGCATCGACGGAAGCACCGAGATCACCTTCACCGAGGACGTGGCCGCCCGCTACGAAGCCTACGGGTGGAAGGTCATCAAAGTCGGCGCCTACGACCAGGCCGCGCTCGTCGATGCCATGGAACAGAGCCGCCATAACCTCCGGCATCCCACGCTGATCATCGCCCAGAGCGTGATCGGCCGAGGCGCCGCCCATTTGGAAGGCAGCGCCGCCACCCACGGTGCCGCCCTGGGGCAGGCCGAAGTCGACGCGACCCGTAGCAAGCTGGGTTGGACCCTGCCGCCCTTCGAAGTCCCCCGCGAGGCCCGCGAATGGTGCGCGGCGCGCGTCGCCGAGAAGGTCAAAGTCCACGAGGCATGGGTCAAGGAATACGAGGCGTGGCGCAAAGAGGAGCCCGCCTTGGCCGCGGAATGGGACCGCCAATGGAGCCAGGCGGTGGACGAGGAGAAGCTCCTGAAGCTGACCGCCGGCATGGACAAAGAAAAGGCCGCCGGCCGCAAGCACGGGGGGAAAATTCTCAATGCTTTGGCCAAGGAAATGTCCTGGCTCGTGGGCGGTTCGGCGGACCTGATCGAAAGCAACGGCGTCCTGTTGAAGGACTCCACCAGCGCCAAATGGGGCCCCCGGGGCGTTTTCGAAGGCCGTAACATCTACTTCGGCGTGCGGGAACACGCCATGGCGGCGGTGTGCAACGGGTTGAGCCTGCACGGCGCCTGGCGCGCCTATGGGGCGACCTTCCTGCAGTTCGCCGACTACATGCGGCCCTCGATCCGTTTGGCGTCGCTGATGCGCGCCCGCAGCGTGTTCGTTTTCACCCATGACAGCATCTTTTTGGGCGAGGACGGCCCGACGCACCAGCCCATCGAGCATGTCGCCTGTCTGCGGATGATCCCGGATTTGGCGGTGTGGCGTCCGGGGGACGGGTTGGAGACGGGGTTGGCCTGGGTTTGGACCGCGTCCCGCGCCCAAGGGCCCGTGGCCCTGTGCCTCAGCCGTCAGCCCCTGCCGTTGGTCAGCTATCCGGCGGGCTTCGATCCGACCGTGATTTTCAAGGGTGGGTATGTGCTCCACGACGACCCCTCGGCCCAGGTGACCCTGGTCGCCACGGGCAGCGAATTGGGGACCGCCCAGGAAGCCGCGGCCTTGTTGGCCAAACGCGGCATCCATGCGCGCCTGGTGAGCATGCCCTGCGTCAGCCTGTTCAAGGGCCAGGACGCCGCCTATCGGTCCCAGGTCCTCGGAGCCTTGCCGCGGGTCACGGTCGAGGCCGGGGAGACCAGTTCCTGGGCCGCGATCGTCGGTTCGGATTCCCTGAACATTGGTGTCGACGAGTTCGGCGTGTCCGGACCGCCGGACGATTTGGCCAAGCATTTCGGCCTGACCGCTCCCCAGGTGGCGGAGCGGGTGGAGAAGTGGTTGGCCTCCAAGGCTTCGGCCTGAAGATCGAGCAAAAGCGGGACGCGTTCGGGAGCACGGCTGGAAGGCCGTGCTCCCTGCGTTTAAGGCGTTTGGCGGGGCCGGAAGGCTCGGTGGGACGATAGGAGAAGGATGCGTCTTCGGTGGGGATTCGTGGGATGGGGTGTGTTGTTGGCGGTGGGCCTGCGGGCTGCCGGTGGCGCCCTTGCGCCCGACGTTTTCGCTTCGGGGGACGAAGCGGTCGAACCCACCCCGGGCGCCACTTTGGCGGCGCAAGCGTTGACGTTCACCGCGCAGATCCAGCCTTTGCGCGCGGCGCCGCTGCCTTTTGCGGCGGCACCCCTCTCATTCCGGGAAACGATGCCGTTGACCGGTACGCCTGCGTCCTGGGTCGCGGAGATGCCTAGCGGTGGGGTGCACCTATTGGCTGCGGAATCGCCTTCGTCAGGGACGAGCTTGGCGGGGGTGAGCGGAACCAGCTTAGCGGGGGTGAGCGGAACGAGCCTGGCGGGAGTGAGCGGGACGAGCCTGGCGGGGGTGAGCGGAACCAGCTTGGCGGGGGTGAGCGGGACGAGCTTGGCGGGGGTGAGCGGGACGAGCTTGGCGGGGGTGAGCGGGACGAGCTTGGCGGGGGTGAGCGGGACGAGCCTGGTGGGGGTGAGCAAAACAGCCGGTGCGCCACCGTTTTGGAGGAGCACCTGTCATTTGGTTTTGGACTACGGTACCAGCCCTTTGCGAAGCGGGTGGAGCGACCTGGAATGGGCGGTCCCCTCGGCCGCTTTGGTCGGGGTTACCCTGCATAACGATGTGCCCCTTTATCAGGCGATCGCCACGGGAGACGCGCGCAAGCCTTGGTTGGACCACAGCATGCCCACGGTCTCGGCCCTCGGGGACGGTTTGATGGAGGCCGGACTGACGGCCATGGCCGCGAAATTGGGCCCGCCGCGGTTGGCGCGGACCTCCACCGTGGCGCTCCAAGCCTTGGTGGTGGTCAGCGTTTGGTCCGAAGTGCTGAAGGTTGCCGCTTGGTCGAACCGCCCCTACGAGGATTCCAGCGGCCACTATTTTTTTGACTACGGGCAGCCCACACAGGGGATGCCGTCGGGCCATACCTTTTCCGCTTTCGCGGTCGCCGAAGTCTATGGCGCCGAATACGGGCGTTGGTGGACCTATCCTGTCGCCGCTCTGATCGGCTATTCGCGGATCTATAACCAGGACCATTGGCCCAGCGATGTGGCGGCGGGCGCGGTATTGGGCATCGCGGCGGGGGTGCAAGCCCGAAGGGCGGCGGAAAGCGGCGGCGTCCCAGGCCTGAGGTTGGACGTGCAATCCGGGGTCGATGGCACTCCCTTGGTGGTGGGCCATGTCCCGTTCTAGGGTCTTTCTTGCGGCGGTGATCCTGGGGGCGGTGTATGGCAGTGCCCCGACGACGGCGCACGCTTGGAGCGACCCGTTCAACGCTTGGAACGCGTCCGGGTATCTGGAACTCCTGCAGATCGATCGCCCGAGCGGCGGCTTGCCTCCGACGGGATTTCTGGACGACCAAAGCCAGGCCGCCGATGGCTACACCCGTGACGGAGTATGGGGGCGGTCTTTAGATGTGCGCCTGTCCGGGCCCCTGGGGTATCCCGGCTGGTCGGCGGCCTTGGAAAGCGCCACCAATTTTGACACGACCACCGTGGCCGACGCTTTTGTTCGGGTTCAGGGTGCGTGGGGGGCCTGGACTCTGGGGCAGTGCTATCTGCCCTTTGGCGCGGAACAGCAGGTTTCCAAAGCGGATTTGGTGACGATCCAGCGCTCCTTGGTTTATGGGTTCGAAAATTACGGCCATCTTCAGCCCTGGGGCTTGGAACTGGTCAATCAACGCGGCATCGGGTTGCGCTGGGACGACTTTTGGGGCTTGCCGGGGGGCGCGATTCTCTCCGCCCAGGCCGGGACCTTTGGCTTTTCCGGGGGCGAATATTTGAACGCCGAAGGCGGTTTGGGCCGCCTGAACGCGGAATGGGGCCGGGGCGTTTTTCGGGTTCAGGCCGCCTGGTCGCTCTTAGGCGCCCGGGCCGGCTGGGCTTTGCAGGACGGAGCTTACGCGCCTTTGGGGGCCGCCCAGGACGCGCCGTTTATCGTCGCTGCGGCGCCGACGGGGAAGGGCTTGATGCGCGCCTGGGGGCCGGACGCCTCCATGCAATTCGGCGTTTTGCACGTGCACGCCGAATGGGCCGCGGAATCCTTGGAAGGCGGCCTCCGCGGGGGTGGCCAATGGACGGCGTTCGCGGCGCCGGCGCAATGGCTGAGCGGCCAGGGGCTCGCGAAGGCCTGGAGCGATTGGCGTCCTTACGTCCGTTTCGACCAGGCGTTCACCTCCTTCGCCGACGGGATGCATGCGCCCAATGCTCCGATCAAGGCCCAGGTGCTGGGCTTGCAGATGCCCACCGGGTGGGACGCCGCGAACCTGAAATGGGAATACGTGCTCCTGCGCTGCGACGCTTCCGGGGGCGTGATCCCCGACGGACGCATCTTCCAGGTCCAGGCCCAGATTCGTATGTGAGGGCTTTGACGGCGGCGCGTGGGGGCGAAAAATCCTTCGGGGATTTTTGCGTGAGCCCCCTTTAAGCGCATCCACGGCCAATGTTCGGGTACAAATTGCGCCCCGGTACGAAGCGGGTCGGCGAAAAGGGTGTCCGGAAATTTGCTAGCGTTTGACTTGAGGATAGGCCTCCCGCAGAATACACGGGAGTTTCGTTAGGGACCTCCCCTCCTTCGGACTTCATCATGGCTTTGAACATTTCACCGCTTCGTCTCGCTTTGCTCGCCTTATTCCTGGGCCTGCCTCTGGCGGCCGCCGCTTCGCCGGACGCCGATCGGGGCTGGGATGAGCTCGATAGCGGGAATTTGGCCCGGGCGCGCTGGCATTTTGAGCAGGCTTTGAGCGTCGATCCCTGCGAAGCTTCGGCCTTGAAAGGTTTGGCGAAAGCCGGTGGGGAAGTCGCGAAGTACCAGGCCGAATGCGGCGGCGTTCCGGTCCCCGTGGAAACAGCCGTGCCTGCGGCGGCCCCCGCTGCGGTTCCGGACGCACCCGCACCTGCGGTCGCGGCTCCGTCCGCTCCGGCGGTCCCGGTTTCTGCGGCCCCTGCGGCCGGGGGAGCGGTTCCCGCCGCACCCGCTTCGGCTGGCCCGGCTCCGGTGGAAGGAAAGGCCTGTCCCCTGCATTGCGCCCGTTGCCGCGTCCATTGCATCTTTTGGTCGGTGTTGGCGCTGCTCGTCTTGGCGGTGGCGATTTATAAGTTCCGTAAGCCCAAATCCGGCGGGACGAAAGCTTCTGCCGTGCCCGAAGCGCCGGAAGTCAAGGTCCCCGCCTCGATCGTGAAGATGGCGGCCCGTCAGGACGCCGTGGAAGCCGCGGAGCGCGCCGCCCATCCTGCGGCCCCCGCGCCTGCCCCGGCGGCTCCGGTCGTTCCGGCGCCAGCGCCCGTTTCCGCCGCGGCTCCGTCGGCGAGCGCCCCCCTGCCGAAACCCGTGCCGGCTTCGGCTCCCGGGGTGCGCCTGGCATCGGGTCAGATTCTTGGAACCAAGCCCTTCAGCCCAGGCGAACAGGTGCGCCAGGCCCTCAGCGCCGGCGGCCAGGAACTTTTGTTGACCGACCGTAAGGTCTATTGGTCCGGGGAACGTACCTTGCTGGGGATCTTCGGACGGAAGCCCTCGCCGCTGACCGTGGCGGTGCCGATGGATCAGGTGACCGGTTTGGCCTGGGCCAAGACGCCCTCGGGCGAACTGCTCGTCATCGGGACGGCGATGGCCGGGGACATCGGTCTGCGGACTTCGCTGTGGGGCAAGGCCGAACTCCAAGCCTTTGCCCAGGCCTTGTCCGAGGCCCTGGACTCCCGCAAGGCTTGAGACCGCTTTCCGGAATGCTTGATCCGCTGCTGGCCCTGCGCAACACCTTCGGGTACGCCTCTTTTCGGGGCCGGCAGGCGGAGATTGTGGACCATGTGCTGGGGGGCGGTTCCTGCCTGGTGCTGATGCCCACCGGCGGGGGCAAGTCCCTCTGCTATCAGATTCCGGCGCTCTGCCGTCCCGGACTCGCCCTGGTCATTTCGCCCCTCATCGCCCTGATGCAGGACCAGGTCGACGCCTTGAAGCAGGCGGGCGTCCCCGCCGCTTTTTATAATTCATCGCTGACCGCCGAGCAGAAGCGCACGGTGCGGACCCAGGCCCGCGGCGGCGCCCTCAAGCTTTTGTACGTCGCCCCCGAGACGCTCAACACCGACTTTTTCCATGAGTTCGTCGAAGGCCTCACGGTCGGGCTTTTGGCCGTGGACGAGGCCCATTGCGTGAGCCAGTGGGGCCACGATTTTAGGCCCGATTACCTCGAAATTTCCAAGCTCAAGGCCCGACTGCCGGAGGTTCCTCTGGTCGCCCTGACGGCGACGGCGGACCCGGAGACGCGCAAAGAGATTCGCCGACGCCTGGGGCTGGAGTCCGACCCGGTCTTCGAGAGCAGCTTTGACCGTCCCAACATCCGTTACGAAATCACCCTGAAGGATTCCGGACGGGAACAGTTGCTTGAGTTCATCCGCTCCCGCCATGCCGGGGAGGCGGGCATCGTCTATTGCCTCAGCCGCAAGAAGACCGAGGAGACGGCGGCCTGGCTGTGCGGAAAGGGCGTCCCCGCCCTGCCCTACCACGCGGGGCTCGACGCGGCCAAGCGGCGCACGTCGCAGGCCCGTTTTTTGCGCGAGGACGGCTTGGTGATCTGCGCGACCATCGCCTTCGGCATGGGCATCGACAAGCCGGACGTGCGTTTTGTCGCCCACCTGGATCTCCCCAAGAGCGTGGAGGGCTACTATCAAGAGACCGGCCGCGCGGGCAGGGACGGCGCCCCGGCCAGCGCCTGGATGGCCTACGGCCTGGGCGATGTCGTGCAATTGCGGCAGTTCATCGAACAGGGCGAAGGCGACCCCGAATTCAAACGCGTCCAGCAACGTAAACTCACCCAGATGCTGGGCTTGTGCGAAGGCATCGAATGTCGGCGCAAGATGCTGCTGTCCTATTTCGGCGAGGAACATCCCGGCAAGTGCGGCAATTGCGACAATTGTCTGGGCACGGCGGCGACTTACGACGGCACCGTGGCCGCCCAAAAGGCCCTTAGCGCCGTGGCCCGCACGGGCGAGCGTTTCGGCGCGGCCCATCTCTGCGACGTGCTGACGGGGAATTCCACGGAAAAGACCCAACGCTCGGGGCATGAACGCCTGAGCGTCTGGAACGTGGGCGCCGAATTCGACGCGCGCAAATGGTCGAGCGTTTTCCGGCAATTGGTGGCCGGGGGCTGGGTGGACGTCGACGCCGAAGCCTACGGCGCCCTGAAATTGAACGCGCGTTCCTGGGCGGTGCTCAAGGGCGGGGAACCCGTGCGCCTGCGCGAAGATCCGGCCCCGCGCCCCCGTTCCAAGGCGAAGGGGGCCAAGGCCAAGGGCGCCGTGTCCATCGGTCCTGGGGCCGGAGACGCGGCTTTTGACGCCTTGCGCGCCCTGCGTCGTCGCCTGGCCGAGGAACAGGGCGTGCCGCCGTTCATGGTTTTCCACGACAGCACTTTGCGGGAAATGGCCCGTCTGCGGCCGACCAGCTTGGAGGGCCTCGGGGAGGTCAGCGGCGTGGGTCGGGCCAAGTTGGAACGCTATGGCGCGGTCTTTTTGGAAGTGTTGAAGGGGATCTAATTTTTGGGGAATCATTGGAGAGAAGGGTCGTACCCGCAACGGGTCCGAAGGAGTTCTTGAGAAAAGGGACCCTTGGAAGTGAGTGGAATTAGAAATAAATCCGATCGTAAGGAAATTTGTAAAAGGAAGGTTTTCCCTATACGGAAGAACTTTTATCCATTTTAACTAAACTCCTTTGGGTTACGGCGATACAATGGAATAACTTCCCCTCAGGAGCCAGCCATGAGCGCCGCCCTGATCTTGGGCCCCACCGGTTTGGTGGGTTCCCATTTGTTACCGCAGTTGTTGGAAGCCCCGGAATATGAACGGGTGATCGCGTTGAGCCGCCGGCCTTTGGAGATCAAACATCCCCGCTTGACCGGGCTCCAATGCGAGCTGGCGGAAGTCGAGCAGCACCGGGAAGCTCTGCAAGCGGACGACATTTTTTGTTGCCTGGGGACGACGATCCGCGCGGCGGGTACGCAGGAAGCTTTTCGGGCCGTGGATCACGATGGGCCGTTGGCCGTGGCCCGGCTGCAGGAGCACCGCGAAGAAAAACGTTTTTTTGTGGTGAGCAGTCTGGGCGCGGACTTGGAAAGTTCGTTTTTTTATTCCCGGGTGAAGGCGGAATTGGAACGGGATTTGGCGGGCTTGGGGTTCAAACGGGTGGTCGCCGCCCGTCCCAGTTTGCTCTTGGGCCAAAGGGTGAATCTGCGGCCCGGGGAAATTATCGGGGAACTCGCCAGTATGCCCATCGTTCCAATCATGCGGGGGCGCTGGCGTAAATACCGTCCGATACAGGCCCATACCGTGGCCGAGAATTTGGTGCGTTTGGCCCGCGGCCAAGAGGCGCGGGAAGGAATGGAGTGGTCGATTGCGTAGCGCCCGGTTTTTCTTTGACAGACCGTAAATCTGTATGGTATATACCATACAGATTTACGGTTCGGCCCGCTCTCTCTGCTGATGACATCGAGAGTGCCGCTGGAATGCCGAGCGAATGGAAGCCTGGAGGAACGCATGCCCGTCCCTAGTGAAAAACAGCGCGCGCTCGACATGGCCCTGGCCGAGATCGAGAAGCAGTTCGGTAAAGGTTCGATCATGAAACTCTCCGATGCCCCGGCCGTGGACATCGAAGCGATTCCCACCGGTGCGCTGGGTCTTGATATCGCGTTGGGCGTGGGCGGCATGCCCCGGGGCCGTATCATCGAAATCTTTGGGCCGGAATCCAGCGGCAAGACGACCCTGACGCTGAGCATCGTGGCTCAGGCCCAACGGTTGGGCGGGATCGCGGCCTTTGTGGACGCGGAACACGCCATGGATCCGGATTACGCCCGCAAAATCGGCGTGAACATCGACGAATTGTTGGTGAGCCAGCCGGAAAGCGGGGAACAGGCGTTGCAGATCGTCGAAACGCTGGTGCGTTCCTCCGCCATCGACATCGTGGTGGTCGATTCGGTGGCGGCCCTGGTGCCCAAGGCGGAAATCGACGGTGAGATGGGCGACAGTCTGCCGGGCCTTCAAGCTCGCCTGATGAGCCAAGCGTTGCGCAAGCTGACGGCGATCGTCGCCAAGAGCAAGACCTGCGTGATCTTCATCAATCAGCTGCGCGAAAAGATTGGGGTCATGTTTGGCAGCCCTGAAACGACGCCGGGCGGCAAAGCCCTCAAGTTCTATTCGTCGGTACGCCTGGATATCCGCCGCATTGAAACCATCAAGAACGGGCAGGATGCGGTGGGCAACCGGGTGCGGGTGAAGACCGTCAAAAACAAGTGCGCCCCGCCGTTCCGCGAAGCCATTTTCGATATCCTCTTCGGCGAAGGCATCAGCAGCGAAGGCGCCGTGTTGGATATGGCCGTGGAAATGAATGTGGTGGAAAAGGCCGGCTCCTGGTTCGCCTTTGAGGGCAACCGGATCGGGCAGGGCCGCGATCAGGTCCGGATGTTCCTCAAGGACAACCCCAAGCTGTGCGATGCCATCGATAAGAAAGTGCGCATCGAAATGGATCGCTTGAACAAGCAAAAGGCCGACGAAGCGGCCGTCAAGAGCGCGGCGAACGCCAGCCGCTACGCCGAATTCCCGACTCCGGCGCAATTGGCGGGCGGTTCGGCTGCGAAGCCGGAAGCTTCAAAAGCGGCGGTGAGTGCGGGCGCGACCAACGGCACGGCGGCTTCGGCTACACCGGCTCCCGCAAAGGGGAACGCGGCTCCTACGAGCGGGACCGTTAAGACGGATTCCAAGCCCGCGATCACTGAAAAGAAATAGGGTTTTTGGGCCGAGGGGATGGGGACCTGGTTAGGAACACCGAACCTGGACCTGGATCAGGGAAGGGCTCAGTCTTGGGCTCTGGTAGCGTTCAGCCAAGGACCACGGGCTAAGGAAAGAGCCAAGGTCTAAGCCAAGGTCTAAGCCAAGGTCTAAGCCAAGGTCTAAGCCAAGGTCTAAGCCAAGGTCTAAGCCAAGGTCTAAGCCAAGGTCT
>Ga0326728_10012790_pt1 | contig 18483 bp, 5 predicted proteins | sample MB3enrmetagenome_FD_207602 | JGI IMG/M metagenome (GOLD analysis project Ga0326728, IMG submission 207602) | Lab enriched peat soil microbial communities from McLean, Ithaca, NY, United States - MB31MN | ecosystem: Environmental > Terrestrial > Soil > Wetlands > Peat | place: USA: New York... | reverse complement strand
GCTCTTACTGGTGACGATGGGTTTGGACATGGCCCAAAGCATGAAAAACTTCGGGCAATATGTCCAGCCTCAACCGCTAACCCGCTTCCTTTCCGCCCCTTACCTCACCACAAGAATTTTCCGTGCCCCGAATTCCACTGGTAAGCGGCGGAAATGGCCTCGGCTCCACTGGCCGGGAAAGGACCGCTTACGGCCAAAGAGCAGAGATTCCAGCCCGCATAAAGCCGCAGACGCTGGACGCGCAGATTGCTGGAGAGCGAGCCGGTGATCTCCGCTACTCGGGTCGAGCCATTGAACACATACTTGGTCGGTTGATCATGGTCGCGAACCTCGAAATGGCGCCCGACGTAAACTGTGGTAGTGATACCGCCAGAGGGCGACGACAGCGCGGGACTACAGACGGCCACGGCCGCAAGGAGCATCCCGAGAGAGAAGCGGCGTGCCTTGTTAAGGCAATAAAACCTGGACGAAGCTTCGGCTCGTTCGTTCATCAAAGGAAACCCCCGCTTTGCTGATCGAAGCGGAGCATAACGGTGGCGCTCTTCTTTCCAGCGGGGCCGAGACCTTCGCGAATCATCGTTGGAATTTCTGCTCGCAGTCGTCATTCTTCTTACTCAGTCGTTGCTCGCAACCATTGTGCAGGTCTCGCGCGGCAATAGGAGTGTTGAATACCAAGAACTGACCCGTTTCGGATTTTGTTGCGTAATAAGTGCTCAGCGGCCCCTGATTCCGAATATTATATCTGCTTCGTCTGCGATCATCTTGATGATGGGTCCCGCGCCTTTAGGGAAATTGGGATCTCCTGTCAGGTATCCCTCCATTGCGGCCGCTCTTTGTGGGGCAAGTTCTACCGTTCGTTTATTGACATACTCCATTTTTCTCGCGGCGTCTGCTTGATAGGCAGCCTCCTCGAAAATTCCTGATGCGCTATGCTCGCCAGTTTGTGCCACCGCTATAATGGACGCACCCTTACCACCAACTCGTGCGCCGACCGCCACACCCTGGCCACCCTCCGTTACGACAGTCTGAACGGTTCCGGCACTGGGCGGGACCACGTCAGGAGGGCCCCCTGGTGGCCGCACACTCGGGCCTGTTGAGACGCGCGGGTTGGCAACTGAGGCGCCACCCATCAGTAACAGGATGGTGTTTTCCGTAGTTGAACCGCACGTCTCGTTTCCGCCACACGCAGCGGTCCCTGCCTGGCTGAGGTAGGAAGGTTTGTCGAGAATGCCTGACGTCACTTGGTCAGCAGCGATGGCGGAGCCCGCGATGGCAAATTCCACGCCAAGGCCTGCCCCGGCGGTTCCAACCGCCAGGGCGACACCACCAGCCACTTTGGCGGTTCGCCCTACGTCGAGGTCCGACAGAGAATCACGGCCAGGAATCCACAGGTTATCTGAAGCATAGTCGATGGCATCCCCAATCCAGCCGAGGCCCGTCGGATCGGTGTAGGTCAAGGGATCATTCCGCACATAAGCGTATAAGTTGAGTTCCTGCGGGCTGAGGCCGCCTATCGAAAGCGCATCCGCATTCGCGTACTTGGGATCCGCACGCACAAATCTGGACAAGGCACACGCCAGGTACCTGGCTTCGAAGTAGTGCAGGCCGGTCTCGCGGTCGCGTTCCTTTTGCGTGAACTGATAACGCTCCTCAATCTGACGCGGCTGAAAGGCATTACGTGCAAATCCGAAAGGGTAATAGGCCGATTCGTCCACAATCTGACCGGTAGAGTCGGAGATCACGCTGGAAGAACCAAGGTGGTCCTGGTGATAATAGCGGATGCGCAGGGTGGGATCGGGGATATCCAGCGAGGCAGGTGCCGCCGCCTGGAGATAAAATGCCTCGCCCGGGGATAGGACGGGCGGCGGACCAGAGATGGCCGCTAAATCACCGGCCAAGTGATCGGACCATTGAGCAGCTCCAGGCTCGAATTCCCAACTCGAGGCTGCGTCCGGCAGCGCCGGCGACCAGGCTTCTAGGCCCGCGCCGGGGAAGTAAGCGCCTCCCGCCCGAACCGGTTGCGGCGCAGGATCAGAGTAGGCGCCGAGGACGCTCACGTCGGTATTGGTTCCGGCTTTGATCCAGAGAACCGTACCCGCAGCTAAACTCTGGCCCAAGGCAATCGGGGAGTAATCACCCGTCCCCGAATTCCACTGGTAAGCGGCGGAAATGGCCTCGGCTCCGCTGGCCGGGAAAGGGCCGCTTACGGCCAAAGAGCAGAGATTCCAGCCCGGATAGAGCCGCAGCCGCTGGACGCGCAGATTGCTGGAGAGCGAGCCGGTGATCTCCGCTACGCGGGTCGAGCCATTGAACACATACTTGGTCGGTTGATCATGGTCGCGAACTTCGAAATGGCGCCCGACGTAGATGGTGGCCGTAACACTTCCAGCCTGCACCGCGAAGACCGAGTCTGCCAACGCGAGGCTGGCGACCACCGTGCAGAGGTTGACTGAGCGGGCCCTGCGCCAGCCGAACTGGTTGCCCTGATATCGAGACCGGCTGCGCGCGACGGAGCTCATTTCCCACTGGACCCGGCGTCTTTGCCGAGGCTGGCTGTAGCGGAGGGCTGGGGCTGCGCCAAAGGAGACTTGGGCTTGACAACCGCCGCCGTGGAGGGCGGCGGGTCAGCGTTGCTCCAGAACACTTTTTTCGTGATGCGACGGTCAGTGTAATCGTAGGTGTATTGGGCGCGCATCGTGGCGTTTTCGACGGCTACCAACCGGTCCTTAAAGTCCCAGGTGCAGACCAGGCCGTCGATGTTGGTCATGTTGCCATTGGCATCGTAGTCATAGGCACGAGGTTGAGGGCTGTTGGTTGAGGGTTGAGAGACGCCAGTTAAGGCGTGGGGGCCAGGTGGGTCGGTGGGAGCGCGCCCAACGCGTCCTGAGGCTCCGGCAGTTCCGCCGTAGGACATGTTACCCAATTGGGTGACTGAAAAGCCATTCTCGAACTGCTGAATGTCAGAGGTTTGGGAGAGCATGTTGCCGATCCGGTCGTACCGGTAGTCAATCTCGCCGCCGTTGCTGCTCGATGGATTCGGGAGATTGTATTGAACCTGGGTCAACCGGTAGAGGTCGTCATAAGCGAAGGTCTGGGTATTGCGCCGCGGGTCAGTCGCGGGGACAGCCGCAGCCGGGCGCTGGTCAGCGATGGATTTAATGTTGGAGACGCTGTCGAAGGTGTAGCCGAAGTTGATGAGTCGAAGGTTGAGGGTTGAGGGTTGAGAGACGGTCTGAAGATTGATGAGGCGCTGGCGATTATCATACGAGTACGCGGTGCGGACGCCGTTGCCATAATCAATTTGCTGCTGCTGGGCGGAAGGGGCATAGACCAGGTTGGAGAGGATGCTGCCGCTCGGCCCGCCCAGAATGCCGGCCAGCAAACCGCGGTCATTGTACTGGTAAGAGACCTGGTCATTATCGGGATAAACCATCGTGGTAACGCGGTCGAGCGAATCGTACTGAAAAGCAGTTCTGTAATTGACCAGCGGGGCTGATAGCACGTTGGAAGATTCCAGCAGCGGATCAGGAATGCGCTTGAGCGTCCACGCCATGCGGCCACGCGCATCATAGGAGGTATGTTCCTCGCCGGAAAGGTCCCAGACGTAAGCCAGTGCGCCTTTGGTGTTTTGGGCTGTCGCGGTCGTGCCGTCGCCCATCGGCAAACCAGATACAGGCGCATCGTAGAAATACGCCACATCCGGACGGTTGTCGGGGCTGATCGGCTGAGTAGGGTCATAGGCGAAATTAGCCGAAAACGGCTGTCCTTCATCGTGATAATCCTCCGTCAGGGTCCGGTTGGCGCCGTCGTAGGTGTAGGTAATCTGCTGGCCCTTGGCGTCCATCGTGGATCCTAAATTCGAGGCATCGTCGTAAGTGTAGGTCATAATGCCACGGTCGAGATCATTCATGAACGTTTTCCGCTTCAGCCCATCGTAGGCTAACGTTTTGAGGTTGCCCTGAGAGTCAGTGATGCTGGTCAGCCGATCGTTGACATCATATTCGTACAGGGTGCTCCAGGTATTCACCTCGCTTCCCGGCGTCCCGTCGTCGTTCAAGCGCGTGGTTTCGTCGGTGCGAATCACCCGGCCCAGGCCATCGGAATACTGGACCGTCGGTGTGTTGTAGTCGGGTGATGTCGGATCGGTGTCATTTTCATCAAAGGACTGCGTGACCAGCGGCTCATAAAGCGTGCTCCGGAACGTGCCGTCGGGATTGGTCACCTGCGTCGTGCGGAGAGTCGCGTCGTAGCTCATTGTCGTCTGGTGCGCTGAGGCGAGGTCCAAGTCCACCAATTGGCCGTTCAGGTGAAAGGCGCCCTGCCAGCCGGGGGCCTCGATGCTCTCGTAGCGCAGGAAATCATCCAGAGCTGTTCCCGGCTGGAGCGTAAAACAGGGATTGAGCGTGCGGACGGGCTTCTGCCGCGCATTGAACAAGACCGCGCCACTGACCACCACCCGCGGAGTTGCGCTGCCTGGCGCCGGTTCGGCCTCCTGTTTGGTCATGAGCGTTCGTCCCAGCCCATCACTGAACGTGCGGCTGACCAGGTAATAATCCCGCTGGTTCGCTCCGGCCGAACCGGGCGTTTTGTCCAGTTGGAGGGTCTCGACGTAGTTGACCAGGCCATTGGCTCCGAACGGCACGGCCAGGAAATAACCGTACTGCACCGTCGGATAAGCCGCCGTGTCATACGGCTTGACGACATTCACCAGGCGCGCAAATGCGTCGTACGCGTAGCTCGTCTGGTTCTGATTGAAATCCACCGTGCTGGTTGTCGAGCCGAAGCCCTGGTCGTAACCAGCCTGGAAGACGAGGTCCGCGCTCCCGTTGCCCACGTGGATGGTTTCCTGAACCGGGTAGCTGTGGAACTGAGCGTCGTAGGCGATCTCCCGCGCGTGGCCCTGGGTGAAGTCCGCCGCCCCGCCGGACGCCGCGGCCAAGGGGTCCAGCAACGTCACCGCATTGCCGTAAGCATCGTACTGGGCGCGGGAGGCCTTGACATAAGCCGCCGCGTTGGCCGGATCAGTCCAGGCCCGCGTCAGCGTGAGGTTGCCGATGGTTACCTGCCCGAAATTGTTCCCGCTGAAACTCTCGTCATCGTAGTAATATTCCATCTGCGAAATCACCGCCCCGTTCAAGTTCTGGATTTCCTGCCGGGCGGGACGGTGCAGGATCCAGGCATTGGTGTTCAGGGCGTATTCCGTGACCGTGATGCGCTCGTCATTGAAGGCCCCGCGATTCCCATCCACCACAATCCCATAATCCGCGTTCGTGGTCTCGTTGCCGTAATTGTCGTAGGCGAAGTCGGATTCCAGGAGTCTGGGTGTGCCCTGGCCGAGTTCGGTGATCGTCGTGAACTTAGCCGTGGGATAAGCATAAGATACGTTCGTCCCGTCCGTGCCCACGTACAGCGTGATGGGCGGTAGGGTCCAGGAGTTGGTTTCGGTCGAAAAGACGCTGCCATCCTCCTGTTCGGTGGTAAGGCTCAGCAGTTTGCCTTTCATCGCTTCGTAGGTCCGGCCGGTGTCGAAGACGGAGCGGCTGACGAGGGTCGGCGCGGTCGGGTCGCCGAGGTCCGTTTGATCGGCGCCGCCAAAGCCTCGGAATTCCTTTTCGGCCGGATCGTAATAACCGTTATGATAGCCATAATGGCTGACATACTGGTGTCCGAGAGAATCCAGGTTCGTCACCGCTGACACCACCTGCACCGGGAAGGGCAAGGGGTCGGGCCAGGGATTGCCGGCGGCGAGGTCCTGAAGCCGGAAGCTGGTGGAAGAGGCATAGCTGACGAGCGTCGCGCGCCCGATGCCATTGGAAATGGCCGTGAGCAGGTTGGGTCCCAGGTTGCCATTGATCAATTGCCCAAGGTCCACGGCCCGGATATGGGGCGTGGATTGGGAATCGGCATAGATCAGGTCGGTGGTCCCGTTGCCGTTGATGTCCGCCCAGCGCACGACGGCATTGACGCCGATGCCGGTTGGCATATCGGTAATGACCTTGCGCGTGCTGAAAGTGTAATTGCCCAGGTTCACCCAGTACCAAAGCTCCCCCGGGGCGGCTTGCTCGATGACCAGGTCCGCTAAACCGTCGCCCGTGATGTCCATGAGCTTTGCCTGCGCGATCTGGGTATCGTCCAGCACGTAGTCCGGAATGTTCACGATCACCGGGTCGGCAAAGTTCCCGTAGCCAAGGCCGGCGGTGACAATCACGTCGGTGGGCCGGATTTGGGCGATGTCGGGGACCCGGTCGCCATTGAAATCAGCAATCTGCACCCCGGGATCGGAAAAGACAAACCCGAAATTCTGGGGCACCGTGATGCTGGGTGAATAGGTTTGGTTGCCCACGTTGAACCAGATCCGGTATTCGACGCTGCCAGCCCCCAAGTCAATGCTTTGGATGATATCAATGCGCTTGTCAAAGTCCACGTCGGCGGTGCGGACGTTGGGATCAGTGCCGAACGGGCTCGGGGGAGATAAGTCCTGCACCGACATTGGTTCTCGAGGGCCCCAGGCCACGCTATTGAGGTTCTGGAAGTAGTACACGTTCCCATCGGCGGCGGTATAGACCAGGTCCGCCGCGCCGTCGCCGGTCATATCGGCGAGGTGGGCGATATCAGTCGTGTTTTGCAGCTCCACGTTGTGCGCCAGGCCATCCGCGCTGGCCACATTGGTCGGGGCGCTCCAGACGATGAAGCGCCCGCCGGCGGTCTCCAGCTCCCCTTGGTTGAGGTACGCGATGTGCTGGCCCCCGCCGGCCTGCGTCTTAAGGATGTCCGGCAGGCTGTCGCCGTTGAGGTCCACCAGATCAACCAGCGGGTTGTCCATGACGAACGGCGGTTCGTTGGTACCATCCATTTCGTATCCCGCAGCGGACAAGGTATCGGGCGGATTGCAGACGGTGTAGCCAAAGCTCGCCGGCGGCAGGCTGCTGGTCCCGTCGGCGCCAACGGGCGTGACGCTGGCCAGGAGCGACCAATAGGAATTCGTGCCCGCGTAGTTCAAGTAATCCAGCACGTACTCTCGGTCCAGGTAATCCGGCAGACCGTCGCCGTTGAAATCGCCGGCCAAATGGTTGGCCAGGGCGGGCCCCTGGGTGCCGACCATGATCTGTTTGAGCCGCTTGCCCGTGCGGACGATGAAGCCGGATCGGCAATCCTCAAACCAGTCCGGCCGGTCTTCATAGCTGAAGGTGATAAAGTGGAAATTGTTCCAGGGCGGCGCGCCGGGGCCATAGGCGATGGCGGCCAGGTATTTTTGGTTCAGGTTGTTGCTGCCCGGGAAGTTGGTGTAGGTGTAGGTGATGACATTGCCGTGGGTATCCGTTTCCTGCTCCAGCAGCCAGGCAAAGACGTGATTGGTAAAGGCGGGGTCTTCAATGCGCCCGCCATCCGTCAGCCCAAAATCCATCCGCGTGCCATTGGGCAGAGTGCCTTCCCAGTGGCCGCTGACCTGGCGATAGCGGATAAAAGCGCGTTCATCCATGTGAAACCAATCGCCGTCGGCTTGCGGCACCAGTTGCTCTTTGCTGCCATCAATATACAGATCAACCCGGCCGATGGGGTCGCCCGGCGGCAGCGAATCCAGGTAGCGGGGAATACCCAGGTCCGAGCGGCGCTGAACGCATGGAACTGGCAGACTCCAGCCGAATCCCAACGGACCATTACCGCCCCCGCCTTCGTATGCGAGCCTGAGTGCCGGCGCATGGCCCGCCGTCCCCGGCGGGACCTTGAGCGTAATGCCATAGCTGGCTGTGCCCGTGTTGAGGGTGGGCTGGAATGACTCACCCAACCCTTCGATGGCCCCTGGGCCTTTGGGCACGGAAATGGTATTCGGCGTGACGCCGCTCTTATCATCCGCCCCGCAAGGGAGTGTCAACAGCCTTAGGGCCAGGAGAAGCGAGCCAGAGGCACGGGAAATCACAAAGCCGAAGGGTGAAATCCCGAGGACATTCGGAAAGCGGAATCCGAAAGGGCTATAGCTGGCGCAGCTCACTGGCCGGTATAGGTGTAGCTTTGGAAGAGGAGTTTGATGTCGCTGACGCCGTTGCCGTCACGCCGCGCCCCATTGATGAAGGTTTGCACGGCGTTCTGCAAGGCGTTAGTGTCCGTGGCCGGGCCGCCCAGGCTGACGGCGGGGATGATGAGCATCCAGCGCGTGTTCCAGACCGACCGGCCAATCAAGCGAGTGCTGCTGGTCGCCTGGGCGATGGTCCATTGGCCCGAGTCGGGATAAGCCTGGAATTCGTCAAACTGCCGCAGGTTGTCCAAGGGCTCGGACATACTGTCAATCGGAATCCATCCCGGGGTGTTGGTGCTCAAGTCACTGGAACTCAGACTCGTGGGGGGTGTGGGCAGGGCCTCATCCAGGACCGTGAACTGGCGGGTCACGCCGCCGCTGCCGGGAGCGAAAAAGACGTCGTCGCCCACGGGGACGAGATAGACGTAGGGCGTATTGGGCAGGGTGGTGGTGTCGTAATTGTCGAACCAGATTCCCGTGGCCGCGACCTTGGTGGCATAAGCCGAAGGGTTAAAATAACTGTCCCCGCCACCCAACGGCCAGCCGAAAAAGTTTTCGCCGGCCTTGATCGTGGTGCCGAAGAACAGGACGATGCCTGGCGAGGGGGAGCCCGCCCCCACCGGCGGGCTGCAGTAGCGTTGAAACTCGGGCAGGGCGAAGATATCAGGCACCACCGCCTGCGTGAGGAGTTGGCGCCAAAGTTTGCTGGCGACGGTGCTGTTCTGGTTGGTTTGCACCCGGAACAACTCGCTTCTTAAGGAGAAGCGTTCGGTTAGGTGCTCCTGGTTGTTAATGCCCAGTTGTCCGCTGAGGTTGTTGTAGCTGACAGACATCGAGTAAAGCGCGTCAGCCAGGCCGGGGTCCCCATCCCCCTCCCCTTGCAGCGGCTGGCCGTTGGCGCCGATCAGCCCGATGGCGCGGGTTTGAATGATCTGCTGCATGAAGCTGTCGGCGGGACTGCCTGGGGCGCCGGGCAGGAAGCAGGTCTCAAAGTCATAAGCTTTGGCCGCCAGATAGACGTACAGGGCGGCCATATCGAATTGGGCATCGAACTTCGACAAGGCGTCGTTGCGGAAGATGCGGAAAGCCATGTCTTTGTATCGGTATTCCTGGACCTGCTGGGCAGTCTGGGCGCGGTAACGCGTCCGGGCATCCAGCACTTGCAAGCCTTGCTCTAGTGTGCTGCGGTAGGTCTCCGCCGCTTCCGTAATGGCCTCTTGCAGGTTGTCCAATTGCGAGCGCTGAACCGGTTCCTGGCGGACCAATTGCTGGAGCTGGATGATCTGGTTGGTGATCCCCTGGACCTGCTGGTTCACCGTCAGGACAATGTTGTTGGCTGCCTGCGCTAACTGTGCGTCCTGTTGGGCCTGCAATTCCGTCAGGCTTGCGCTGTCGGCCTCGTCGCTGTAGTGATCGGCCACAAGTCCGGCTGCCAGCGTGACAGCGCCGCGAAGACCGGCGAAGATGTCGGTTGCCAAACCCACTTCCCCGGGAATCGCTGCGACTGTGGCGTTCCCAATCAGGCTCGCGGTACGGCTATGCTCTTGATATTGTATTACGTTCTGCTGGTCATTATAGATTTGTTGGTCGAGCGTCGTCTGCGTGGACAGTCCCTGTTGGAGAATATTGATCTGGCTTGCGTTGACGCCATACTGCGATTCCAGGAGGTCGGCCTGATCCTGGATTTGGCTGAGGAGGTCGCCGTACTGCAGCAAAGCGGTGTCGAACTTCTGATGGGCCTGGAGCAGATTTCCCAGGGCCTGCTGAATGGTCCCGGGCGACACGCGGGGCTGGGTCCAGGCCGCGGGTTTCACAAATTGCAGGCCGTCATCGGCCAGGCTCAAGATCACCGTGTTGGTGATCAGGATCACGCCGCCGTTCGGGAGATTGGAGGAAGTGACGAAAGCATTCGTGACGGTGCCCGCCGTCGGGGACGGCACCCCCGTAAGGGGTGTATAATCAATGTAGTTGAAATCCAGGCCGTTGATGTCCGGGCCGCTGTAACCGGGCGGGTAGTTGGGGTCTTGCGGGTAAGGCGTGCCAAAGATCGTGATGAGCTGGTTATTATACGAGGCTTCCTGGTTCACCACTTGATTCTGGAATTGCTGCACGCTGTCCGCCTGCTGGCGCAGGGCCGCGGTGGACTGCTCGGCGTAACCAAAGACGGCTAACAGATTGTTCATGGCCGTGACGGCCTTGTTATAGACCTGCTGGAACTGGCTTACGCCCTGGCTGACCTGGGTGGGGTCAATGTCCATCGGGACGATGTCCTTGGACACTCCCAGCGGATTGAGGCCCTGGTCGGCATTGTCCAACTGGGACTGGATGTTGCCGGCGGTGGAGGCGATTTGGCCCAATTCGGTCACTGTGGTCCGATCCACCTGGGCAATGGTGCCGATGTCGGCGGCATTGGTGTCTGCGTGCGGGAGGATGGCATTGGCGGTTACCCAATCGAAATAGGTGGCCAGGCCCGCCTTGATGCCCCATTCGGAGACGCCCCAAGCCCGGTTCGTGTTCGAGTCGTAGTAGCCCTTCCACTGGTTGCTCGGCTCCTCCTGGTAAAGGCTGCGGTAGGTGAGGTTAATGATGTCCAGGCCCGTCTGGGCCCGAGCGGCGGCGGCGGTGGCAAACTTGCGTTCGTGCATCAAGCCCTCGTCCACCGTCACCCCCCCCACCAGGACGGCCTCGATGTCCAGGGCCGGTATCATGTTGAAATTCGGGTTGCGGAACAGCCCGTAGTACTCGGTGAGCGCCGTCAGGTAATGGCCCCAGGCATCGCCATGGCCTTGGGGATAATAGCTCGGCCCATTGGTCGGCTCGCCTCCGCAGAAGGTGTTCACGTAGGCAACGGTGCCGTCCACGTTCGCACCGGAAATGTTCCACCATAACCGGTTGTAAACCGGATAGGTTTCCACCGGTGGCAGGTAGCTGTCGTCACGCCCTCGCAGCAGGGCCAGCTCCTGGTAGAGGAGTGTCGGCGCATTGGGGTCGCCTTCGAAGCAAAAGATCGAGGAGGCCGCGGTGGCGTAGGTGGTGGTTTGGTCCCCGAAGGAGACGGTCGGGTCGGTGGCCTCGGCGTAGGCCTCGTTGCCAAACAGCATGTACAAATCGGCCAGCCGGCCCGCCGCATCCATCAGCGCAGTGTCCACCGCCGTGGAGAGGGTTGGGTCGGAAGCATTGTAGGTTGGGTTATCAATGCTCAATTGCTCGCCGATCTTGAGGATGGTTTCATAGATTTGGATCAAGCCCAGGTCGGAGGCGTCCGAGGTCAGGGGCACATTGCCGATCCAGCGCGGGCCGGCCAGAGTCAGCGCGCTGATGATCGTGTCCACTTGGTTCGTGGCATAGCTGCCAAACCGCTGGTCGAACAGGTTGATCTTGCTCAGAATATTGCCGATCCAGCCTGGGGCCAGCGTGTCGCCGTCCGACCAGGCGCTCCAGCCCGGGCCGCACGGGCCGTTAGTGAGGGGCTGATAGCGGCAGCGGAAGAAGTGGTCCACCAGCACGTCGGGTCCTGAACCTTCGATGGTGAAATTGACCAATCCGGGGCCGGTGGCTACGTCGGTCCAGTTATTCGTATCCGGTTTTCCGGCCAGAGACAGGGTCCGCTGCCATTCAAAGTTATAGTTGGCGGAATTGCCGCCGAAATCGCCGCTATATTGGAGGGTCTGCTTCACATCAAAGGGGTTCGACGACTGAATATCTTCGACATCACCCTGGTAGCCAGGGCAGCCGACCTGGATCAACACCAGGTTCGGCACCGTCGTGGGGCTATTATCGAAGGCGAGCGTCACATAACCGCCGGCGCGCGCGTTCCCGGCGGTCAACGCGAGGCTGTCGTACTGGCTCTGATTGGTCCCCCCGGGCAGCATGACCTGCCCGGCGCTGGTGGCCGACGCATTAACCGCGTTCCGAAAATCGAAGTCTGCCGGACTGCTATTCGTGGCCAGGGCCAGGAGTTCCGCTTTGTCCCGCGGGGTAAGCACGTTCAGGAGCAGGTAGCCCAGCGGTTCGGCCACAGCATGGAGGTTCTCGGTGACCCATAAGCCAGAGAATAGGAGGGCGTTCAGGTTGCCGTCCCACCAGACCCGCTGGCGCAAATCCGGCGGCAGGCCGGCAAAGAAGACTGTGTTGTCCAGATTCGTGATACCCTGGACATCAGACGGCAAGTCGTTCAGGGGCACCGAAACGGCGTTGGTGGGGAGAATGAGTTGGACACTGTGCACCCCGCCGGTCGCAAGGGCTTGCTCATAAATGACGGCCACGTTCGTTCCGTTCCCGGCGATGGCCGGCAGGTAGCCGCCGCCGATGGCCGGCTTCTCGGCGAAGAGCGTCTCGGCGAAGCTCAAAACCGGCGTGCTCGCGGGCCAGGAAACAACAAAGGTGACATCCTGCGGCGTGCCTGGGGTTTTCGCATACAGATCCAGCCAAGGGAAAGGCGTGTTGGCCGGCGGCGTGTTCGTCGGTATCACCCCGACGGCCCAGAGCAGGTTGGTCACGAACTGGTTCGTCAGGTAATCGTCGGGGAAGTAAAACCCGTTCTGAATCCGGTAATAATATTGCATGACCAGGTTGGCGGTCGAATGGCCGTCATCACCGGCGGCCTTGGCAAAGAAGAAATTCGGATTCAGGCCCTGCCACCACGGACCGGACACCGCTTTGGTCTCGGGAGGGACCGGCGAGTTAAGGCTGTCGAGCGGAGTCGGTTCCACAATCGCCAGGCCGGCCTGTGCGGGGTACCGGAAGGCAAAATTGGTGCCGCTCCAGTCGGTGCCTTCTGCCAAAACGCCAAATACGCTGTATTGCCAGTAATCAGGATTGACCAAACTCGGGGATTTGATCAGCACGTACGGGGCGGAGGTGTAGTCGTCGCTATTGGTCCGGTTGAGGTCGTTGCGCAGGGGATAGAACCGCGTTCCGGCTGGTGGCCAGACGTGCTCTTCATTCGGATTGAACCCGGGTTGAGTGGGGTCGTTCTGGTAATAGGCATAGGCCTGGCCGCTGGTGAAGAGCGGGCTGCCCTTCTGGCTGGCAATCACGATGTTCGGGGCGTTGGCCGGCCACCAGTTCGTGTAGAGCAAGACGATCGTGGGCCAGGCCGCACCGTTGGCGTCCAGCGTGGACCACCAGACTTCCAGCTTCCCTCGATTCACCGCGAAAATCTGGCCCGTGGGGGTGTTGGTTCCACCGTAGGTGTCGTAGTCATACCGGTCCCAGTCGTGCGGGTTGGCCGGCGGGGGCGGAGCGTAAATATAACCAAAGCGGGACGCGGCGGGATTGCCACTATCCACGATTTCCCTGCCGATGTCCCACGGGGTGAGAGACAAGTTAAAGAAGGCCGGGTCGTTATGCGCCACCGAACGCACTACCTGGAAAGCCACGGTGTTGCTGGGGGCATATTGGATCAAAGACCACGCGGATCCACCCGGAACGGTGGGCTGGCTGCTGAAGAGCGTTGCGCCGTTCAGATTGGCGTGTCCAACTGGATCTTGATAGGGCATCAAACTGGGGTTCAGAGCGATGGGCAGGGAGACACTCTTCCCGGAGTTTCCCGACGAACCGCGGGCATAGAGCTGATACTTGGCGGGGAGGTTGGTCGGCCAGCGGGCGGTGTATTGGTGCATTTCATACGGCCACACCATGCCCAGGTAGTTGGTTCGCTCCCAAAAGATTTCCACGTTATCATTCCCGACGGTTGGCTTGATGGCAAACACGTCCCCATTCATCAGACTGGTATTATCATTGTGCTGGTAGACATAACCGTCGCTATTGGGTTGGAGGCCTTTCCTTACCAGAGGAAAGGAGGTCATATCGGGCTTGCTAGTCGCTGCCAGGAGTTGGTCGCCAACGTACCAGCTCGTCGGACTCCCGGCCGTCCAGTCGTCCACCACATCGGGCGAATAGGGAACGACCCTCACGTACTCGACCCCGAGAAATGAATTGGTCAGGTTTTTGCTGTCGGTGTAATGGAGGAGGACCCGTCCAATGGCAATGCGGGCGTGTAATTCCTCGAGCGTCTTGTCCAGCTCGAGGGTGTTGGTAATTATCCCCGTGACAGGGTCGGTCCCCACCTGAGGCACCTCCCCGCTCCAGTCGATCGTGACGGCGGTTCCGGCGTTGAGGTTGGTCACCGGGACCGGCGGTCCCATTTGGCCCAGGTCGGTTCCATCCGCATTCCACGTCCAGTAAATCTTGCTGGCTACTTGCTCGACGTCCGCCGGCCAATCCGCCGAATAATCGTCCATTTCGGCGGGCCAGGCTAGGCCATCAAGCAAACCCCGTTGATACCAGAACACTACCAGTCGGCCGGGCGTGACGGTCGGCTGGGTAGCAAAGACATCACCGCTGTGCAGATCCAGTGGGTAGCCCTTATACTGAACCGCGTAATAGGTGTTGCTGGGGCCGGTTGAGCCCAGCCCGGCGGCGACGAATGGGGCGATGTGGCCGGCAAAGGTCTGCACGGGCGCCAGGAAAGTCCCTACGTCCACGCTGGGTTCATGGTCGGCATCCGGCGGCCTCACCTGGAGCACCTCCACGCCAGTAAACTCACCATCGGTCCGAACCTCGAGCACAATGCTGCCGACGTTGTTGTTCGCTCTCCAGGCATTGTTGACGAGAACGAGATTGGATGCCAGGATCGTGCTGTTGGGGTGCGGAACCAGGCTTACCCCACTCACCACGCTGACCGCTGGCGCGCCCGTGGGGACGCCGTTCGTATCAGTCAAATACATGGAGACCTGGGCCGTGCTGGCGGCGGGCAGACCGGAAATAAGGTACGTGTTCGTGGGACCGCCGACGGTCCAGGCAATTTGAACGAAGCCGGCTTCCCCGGCGAACACCTGGGCGCCGTCCACGATAAACACCTTGTTGGAATCGCTGCACCAAACGAAGGCCTGATTGGTGATCAAATCGCCGAGGTGGAAATCCGGGTTGCGCAGGATCAGGGTTTGGGCTGGCTGGCCAAAACCCGAAGCGATGAGGTAGTTCGCTCCGTCATTGGGCGCACTGGCGTTCGGGCTGACGCCGCCGCTGAAGAAGGCGGCGGGCCCGTTGGTGGCCACCGCATTGGTCACTACGGTGGTCCCATTGGTGGCAAGCGACGTAATGTAGCCGTTAGTAGCCGTGCGGTTTACGTAGTCGGCCGTGCCCAGGTAAATCTGGTTGCCTTGAGCGCGCAGGGCCTGAGGGGCGGCGAGCGCCAACGCGCAGCCCAACAGCGCCGCCCGGCGGCGCCAATTCATCCATCGGTTGTTTATAGTGTCGTCGATTTTCATTCCGCGGCTCCGTTATGTTGGTTAGGGAATGAATTCAGTTAGAGTCCGCCATTGAGGACGCCCACGTTGCAGGCCAGGGAGAGGCGGAAGGTGCCTTGCACGTACAACGGCATGTGGTGGAGACCGCTGATCGTTTCGGTGTAGATCCCGCCCACCTGGTTGTCGCCCCAACCCGACAGCGGCAGCCCGTTCGGATCACTCGCGGTGAATTGCAAAGCAATCTGGCGCGTGATCGTCGGGCATTCCACACCGTCGGCCAGCAAGGTGGTGTGGGAGTCATCATAATTGTCGTGGTCCGGGTGGTATTGATGGACGAAGGGGTTGAGGACGTTGGTGTACGAGAGGACATGGGTGCAGACAAAGACGCTGTTGCTGCCGCCGAAGGCGCCGGAGCCCGCCAAGGCCAGGGGCGCATCGAGGGCGAAGTTGCTGCTGCTGAAGCGGCGGGCCACCGGCTGGCCGTCGCGCAGGGCCGCACCGGAGAACTGCGGGATGAGCGAGTCATCCGTTACCAGCACATAAGTTCCCGGCTGATCGGTCACTTGCACGCCGTCGGGGGCGTTGGTGTAGGTGCCATTTTGCCACATCTCCAGCACCTTCTGCAAGAGGCGCACCTGCCCGCTGTTATCCACGTGTAGCAGCAGCCGGAGCGCAAAGCCCTGGGCGGTCGGAGTAGGATTGGTGTTGTTGACGAGGTTGGCGGGTTCGCTGACGGCATTGATGACCGCGCTGCCGACCCAGAGGCCGGCGTGCGGGTCGGCGCCGGGGCTCTGTCCCCCATCTTTTGGCAGCGGAGCTTGCCGACTTTGGCGCCGCAGAGCGGCCGCGTTGGCCGCCGATTGCAGGCCCTTTGAGGTCACGGGGAGCAGCCAGGCGGTGCCCGCGCCGTCGCTGACTTGCAGCAGGCTTTCATACATCGGCTCGATCGGGCCGGGATTGGCCGGCGGCGCGGCCATGTCCGGACGCCGCACCGCCAGCAGGACAGCCCAGCTTCCCCCGGCGGGGACGGATTTGGTCAGTGGGGCGGTCAGCGGCTGAAAGCCGAAATTGGTCGGTAAAACCGTCCGCCAGTAAGAAAGCGGGACGGGCCCGGCCAAGGGTGCGACGCCTTTTGGCGGCGTCAGCGAGGGCAACGGGGTAATCGTGACGGTGCGGGCGTTGGTGCTCGGGTTTTGGATGGTGAGCGTTTGCTCGGTGAGCACGAGCCCGTAATCGATGGAACGGCCCTGAGGGAAGACGATGCCCAGCGGCCCGGGATAGGTCGAAAAGCCGCTGGATTGAACCCAGTAGGCCACGCCCGGGCTAATGCGGTCGGAAGACGGGTTCACCGGTACCCACGTGCCAGTGGGATCCAGCCGAAGCATTGAATGACCACTCTGCGCCGGCGAACTGGCAAAGAAGCTCTGAAAGGTAGGTGGGGCACTCGGGTCAACGTGAAAGCCGACCAGATTGAAAGAGTCAGGCAGCCAAGTTGGCCCTCGCGGCGCCGGCTGCCCAAGGATCGTCCAATTGACCGGGGAAGCGTTGGTGGCGAGCTTGATCAGGTACGCATGCTCGGCCAAAAGAGTGAAAAGGCTGGTGACCGCCCGATTCGTGCTGGCAGGCGGCAAGTAAGTGAGCCAATCCGGCTGGCCGGGGAGGAGTGAGTTCGGATCCTGGATGTACTGGACCGTGGAGAACTGGCGGTTCCAGCTCCAAACACTCTCCACCGGAATGCCCGAAAACAGGGTATCACAATCCCGTGGCGTCGGCTGGATTTCCAAAAACACGGCATTCCAACCCGGCTGAAGGGTGATGGTCTGGGTAGCCCACTGGGCGAACAGACTGGCCGGGAGGAGCCAAAATCCAAGCAATCCGGCGGCGATCTTTGTCGTTCTTGAAGCGGTCATGGCCTCCTCCATCGAGCGGACGCAAGCGCCCGGGTCATTGTTTCGCGGGTTGGGCCGCCGGGTGCCGCGCCAGACGAACGTTCTTCTCCTGAGACTGCCCGAACAATTCGGGCGCCAAATAGAAGCCGCGCTCCGCCTCGGGCTTCGTCTCCTCCACCGGAATTCGGTGGGCGTTGGCCCACGCATCCTGCCGAATCCCGGTTACCTGCCAGGAAACCTTTCCGCCCGCGGCGCCACCCGCGATCTTGAAGCTGTTCCCGGAGACTTCCGTCGCGATGTACAGATTCGGCCCGGGCGCGCCAATCGCGGTCAGTTGATACCGGAAATCTTTGTTCAACGCCTCGAACCACTCCGGCAGGCTCACCGTCGCCTCCCCGCGCGCGTCGAGCGTTGCCACGCCGTCATAGACGTTCTTCATGTCCGGGGATTCAACGAACGAGTGGAAAAGATACTTGTTGGCCGGGTCCAGCGGATGATCAATCTTGAATGAGCCGCCGCTTTTGGTCAGCGTCCCGTTCACGTTGACCGTGCCATTGAAGTCGGCCGCGTCGGTGCCGTTCGCGATATATGCGCTCGCTCCCGCCTGGCTAAACGCGTCAATGGCCGTCGTCCCGCCAGCCAGGATGCCCACCCCACCAACTCGAATAGGAAAACCGCTTGCGGTCGCCGTATTCGTGACCGCCAAGATTGCGGGTATGGTGTATGGTTGCCCTGCGATATGGATAGTTCCATTCCAAATCCCGCTAAGGCTCGCGGGCAGGGCTATTTGCGAGGCCCCAACCGCCCCCGCCGCAATCTGGTCCGAAGTGACCGCGTTAGTGGCGATTTGCTCGGTCCCCACCGCGTTGCTGGCAATTTGGCCTGTCCCCACCGCGTTGCTGGCGATTTGTGCTGTGCCGACCGCGCCGTTGGCGATTTGCTGTGTTCCTACCGCGCCATTGGCGATTTGGGCCGCGCCAACTGCCGCCGCCGCGATGTTGGCGGACGTCACCGCGCCATTGGCCAACTGGGCGGTGGTGATCGCCCCAGGGCTGATCTGGCTGGAGGTGATGCTCGCATTGGCGATTTTGGCGCCAGGCAGGTGACCCGTGTCTGGCCGGCCCGTGTCACTGAAAACCGCATCCCAGCCATAGCCGGCCAACAAAGCTGAGTTTTGCGCCTGCAGAGTGTAGGGAGAACTGAGGATCTGCTGGCGCGGCGAAATCGGGCTGTTGGCGCCAACTTGAATCTCCAAGTAGGTCACGGCATTGGAGAAAGCCGTGGACAGCACCTGGCCTCCGGCATCCGTTGGCCCGAGAATGACGTT
>Ga0326728_10012789_pt1 | contig 18486 bp, 12 predicted proteins | sample MB3enrmetagenome_FD_207602 | JGI IMG/M metagenome (GOLD analysis project Ga0326728, IMG submission 207602) | Lab enriched peat soil microbial communities from McLean, Ithaca, NY, United States - MB31MN | ecosystem: Environmental > Terrestrial > Soil > Wetlands > Peat | place: USA: New York... | reverse complement strand
CATGGAGCTCGCGGGCGGGACGCCCCATACGATCCCGCGATGCGAGCTCCATGCCGAGCGCCGTACCCCAACGCGCGCTTTCTTCGCCCACAAATTCGATGGAAGAGCCAGAAATCCGAGCGACGCGCCCCAGAACAGACTTCATCGCCCGTTCCTGAGTAACCTTCACGCCGGATCGCTTCCTCTGGGATGAAGGTAACCGAGGGCCCCGGAGGGAGCACTTCCCAGTTAGGGTGATGAGACGATCGCGGTCGACCGTGGTCGGCTCACCCGTACGTTTCTCCTCGAAGGGGCTCCTCGAGACTGCGCAACCCAAGGAGACGGTTGTGTTTTCCGCGGCTGACATCGAGAGCATGTGGCGTTTGCGGCCGCAGACCGTGCGCCGGGAGGCGATGATTTGTGTAAAAGGACACGTGAGACTCGGCAGCAACGCGAGCCTGTGGAGCGACCCATGAAGAAAATCCCTCGATCCAGCATGAACGCCAACGTTTCTTGTTCTCCAGCCACGGATCGCAAGGGCGTCTCCTTGGCCACGCGCTGGCTAACCGGTCCGACGGCCATCGTCTTTGGGCTTCTCTCGGCATGTTCCAGCGGGAAGGGATCCGGCGTGTCGACACCGCCTGACGCGGCTGCGCAAGACGATGGGGGCTCGGAGACCGGTTCGGATGACGGACAGGCTGCCGAGGAATCCGGGCAGTCCGTCCAGGACGCCGGACCGGCGACGATCACGATCAGCGGGGGCGCGCCCCTTTCTGCGTCTGCAACGTCCTACGGCCAGAACTACTGGTGTTGGGCCCCGTCCTATGGCGACCAAGTGAGCCAGGCCCAGGCCGGCGCGAGCGCGATGAAGCTCAACGTTCTTCGGGCCGGAGGCCACAACAACGACACGAACTCTCCCGATCCATTCACGAACGACCAAATCGACACTTTCGTGGCGTATGCTCGAGCGATCGGAGCGGAGCCCATTCTCCAGGTTCCTATCTTGGCCGACACGAGTGGCAACCAGCCCACGGCCCAGACAGCGGCCGACATGGTCACGTATGCGAACGTGACCAAAGGCTATGGGATCAAGTACTGGACAATCGGCAACGAACCCGACCTCTACTCGGACCAGGGAGATCGTCCCGGATACACGGTCGATAACTACTGCACAGACTTTGGGACATTCGGAGACGCCATGCGGGCGGTGGACCCCACAATTCAGATCCTCGGGCCCGAGCTGTCGTGGAAGTACATCGCGGGCAACGATTGGCTCACGCCTTTCCTCACGAGCTGCGGCTCGAAAGTCGATATCGTGAGCCTGCACAGGTACCCGGAAACGGCGGCGGCGAGTAATATCGTAAATGCCATGGTCGACGGCCCGGCATTCGGTGCGGTGCTGACCAGCGTGCGGGCCCTCATGACAGCTGCGGACGCCGGGGCAAAGCCACTCGCTGTCACCGAGGCGAATTTCAGCTATGACGGCGACCCCGCAGACCAGACTGGAACTGCCACCATGGGGACCTTCTACGCTGGAATGTGGGTCGCGGACGCCCTGGGCGTAGCGCTCGACGCCAATCTCTGGACGATGGCGTTCTGGAGTCTCGACGAGACGTACGATTTCGGGTTCTTCACGAGCGACACCTTCGCACCGAAACCGGCTGCCTATGCCTACGAGCTCATCTCAACGCATTTTGGGCCGACCCTATTGAAGGCAACAGCCACTTCTGCGGCTATAGCAGCACACGCCAGCCGCGACGATGCCGCCGGGAAGACGATTGTTCTCTTGATGAACCGTACGGCCAACGCTACGTCGCAAGTCCTCGGGTTCACCGGCCTTGCCGTGAATCTGCCCAATCGGGCCATCACGCTCCCCGGGTATTCGCTGATGCTTCTCGAGTTGCCAGACGACGGAAGCGCACCGACCACCTGGCTGTACACCAAGGCCATGTCGGACGCCGATGGAGGTGGCCCACAGCAACAGTGACGACCCGGCAGTGGCTCAGTGCGCCGGCCACTTGATGGCAATGAGGATCTCGAGGAAGATGAGGAAGACCACGAGAAGTTCAAGCGCTGTGTCACGCCGTGTTTGCACTTCGCGCCCGACGACGTCCGCGGCTCGCCCGATCATGCCGATTTTCTCGCGCACGGCGTTCCCGGCCTCGGCGAGGCGAAAGCGCAGACTCGCTTCTCGGTAGACCTGAACGGTGTAATTGTCGCCCACGAGGGTGATGGCCCTCTCGAGGCGATCATTGAGCTCGCTGACTTCGAGCGCGAGGCTCGCGGCGCGCCGAGATACTCTACTGTAGGGACTTCGAATGAGCGATGCGGCCGTCCGCGCTTGGCGCACGTCCGACGCAAGGGCCCCAAGCGCTCGCCCAAGGAGTGCATCATAATACCTAAACTCGAGAAGCTGCGCCGATGCGATCTCAAATATGTCGACGAGAGGAGCCCCGCCGGTTTCGTCGATCAGAATCGCCGTATCGTAGTCGACGATGACGAGATCCTCTTCGTAGTAGCGGATCGCGCGGCGCCCGACTTCTTTGACCAGCGAACGCGACAGGCGTCGGCCGGCCGGTTCGTCGAACAGTACGTGAGCGAGCGCATCCTCTGCGTCCTCTACATCGAGAGCCTTGGGGAGCACGAACACCGTGTAGTCTTCGACGAGCGGTGCCGCGGGCGCCTCCTCCCAAGGCGAGACAGCGTCGCGCGCGTGCACCGATAGCTCCTTCCACAAGGTCCGAGCTTCTCGATCAAACGCGCTCGATTGGGCAGAAACCCGCGCTGCGAGTTCGATGAGCGCAGCGGCAGTGGGCGTGCTCGAGCTAAACGTGAATCGAACCCCCACGACCCCGAAGTCGAACACGCGAAGTCGAACGGCGGAGGAGAATGCACCAACCGTGCGCTGCCCCATGCGCACGTCGAGGGGTTCGTTGCGCAACACGACACCCGCCCCGGTAGGTCGTTCGGGCCCCCGCACGACAGCCGCCCCTCGCGTCGGCTCGAGTTCTCTCAAGGCGCCGGACAGGAGGGTCAGATCGATCGAATCGGCTACGTCGATCTGGCGTAGGACGTGAACGGAGACATCCATTTCAGTCAACTCCCTGCATGAAGCTACCGACTTTACCTCACGGTTCAATCGAGTCGATGGGCGTGGTGCGCAGCACACAACTCGGCATCGCCCGACGACTCCTCCGGGACTACCCTTGAACCCCATGAACATTCAACAGGCGACACTTCAGTACGAGCGTTGGCTCGGGCGACACATCTCGATCGTCCGGGAAGATCTCGCGCGCAAGCACCAAATGATGGCGTCGGGGTCGTTCCCACATCTTCGGGCTACGTTCTACCGATGGATGAACGTCTGGCCGGATGCATGTCGGGACTTAGCAGCCGCGCATGAGGTTCTTTCGATCGGCGATCTACACATCGAGAACTTTGGAACGTGGAGAGATCAGGAAGGTCGCCTTATCTGGGGAGTGAATGATTTCGATGAGGCCTTCCCCTTGCCTTGGACGAACGACCTCGTCCGGCTTGCGACGAGCGCATCCCTGGCCATTCAGAGCGACCATCTCTCGCTCGGCCGCCGGGAAGCGTGCGACGCCATCTTGGAGGGGTACGCGCAGGGACTGGCATCCGGAGGCAAGCCTTTCGTGCTTGCCGAGAATCACGGGTGGCTACGGAAGATTGCGCTCGGGAAGCTGCGTGACCCGGTGGGATTCTGGCAGAAGCTCAACACCCTCGCACCCTACGATCGGCGAGTTCCCGAGGATGCCAGAAGAGCGCTCCAGCACCTGCTCCCGGAGCCCGCGCTCGATTGCCGCATCGTTCACCGAATCGCGGGGATGGGAAGTCTCGGACGGCAGCGCTTGGTAGCCTTGTCGCAGTGGAAGGGCGGTCACCTGGCTCGCGAGGCAAAGGCCCTGGTACCATCCGCCTGTTGGCTGGCACTCAAACGTACCGGACGGCCGCACATCTACTACCAGACGATCATCGACGGGGCAGTCCGCGTTCCCGATCCCTTCGTCGGCGTGCGCGGCCAGTGGATCGTCCGTAGGCTTGCACCCGATTGCGCCCGTATCGAGCTCGTGAGCCTTCCAGGCGGCCGCGACGAGTCGACCCTGCTCTATTCAATGGGATTCGAGACCGCGAACATACATCTAGGAAGCCAGAACGCCCAGAAGGCGATCCGTCAAGAACTCGAGAAGCTTCCACCGCGGTGGCTTGCGACAGCAACCAAGCAGATGGTCAAACTCGTAATCAGGGACTGGAAGGACTGGAGGGCAGTCGCAAAACGCTAAGCAAAATGAGGGTCGGCCGCGCGAATGTTCTCAATAACAGGACGACGGCGCCGTCGGGAACTGCACGCCGATGTCCCCGCCATTGCCGGGAAGATTCCCTGTAATGCTATGCCCGAGGACGTCTGTGAGTGTGACCGACCCGCTGCCCACGTTCCAATATCCATACTGCGTCTGCGTCGCCTGAGAACCGCCTGATGTCACCTTCGCTATCGGGAATGCCAGGTTCTGGAAGTAGACTTGGCCCTGGCTGTTCAGCGTCGCCACGATGTTCCCCGTCACGGGACACCCCACGGCCTTCCACGAGGTACCGGAGGGATTGCCAACGCTGTAGCCGAGCGCTTTCCACGCGTCGTAGCTCAGGTCCAGGTGGCTGGCCGAAGCGCACGCTGGATTCTGTCCGTTGTCGGTCGGACACTCGTCGATGATCGTCGCGATGATTTTGGTGCCTCCGTTGGTGATTTCGACACACATGCCGCAACTGCCAACAGTATCGAAGTTGTTCGCTCCCGGGATTGCAGCAAAGTATGTATTCTTTGCAATCCCACTATTCGCGATGTTTGCGACGGTGTCCGACTGACCTGACTCCGTTCCCGTGTAGCCGCACGCCGTCTTGTATTGACCATTTTGCATCGACGTGCCCTGCCCGAAATAGTACCAGGTAAACGAGCCGCTCCCCTGGTATGACGGCGCTCCAGACCACGTGCACGCTGCCGTCGCACTCGAGCCCGAGTCCTGATCGCCGGCGCTCGACCCCGCGTCCGGTTTGGCCCCAGAATCCTTATCGGAACTCGAGCCTCCGTCCACCGAACCAGCGTCTCTTCCGCCGGACGATGAGCCCGTATCCGGATGACCCGCGTCGGTGAACCCCCCAGAGGAGCTGCTCGACGCACTTCCGGCGTCCCTCAGCCCGCCAGAGCTATTGGACGACCCTCCGCTCGACGAACTGCTCGACGAACCACTGCTCGACGAACCACTCGTTGACGAACTGCCCGACGAACTTCCGCTGGACGAACTGCCCGACGAACTTCCGCTGGACGAACTGCCCGACGCACTACCGCTCGACGAACTGCCCGACCCACTACCGCCGGACGAACTGCTCGACGCACCGCCACTGGACGAGCCCCCACCGACCGAGCCCACGCTGTCGCCAGACTCGTCAACCACGTCGTTGCCCTTCAGGCACCCGACAAGAGCGCACGCACTCAGACACGCCAAGCTCACCCAGCCGACACGCACCATCGTTACCACTCCATCGACCTGGTCGCCCGACACACACCGGACGACACGTTCCGGGCTCTAGTATGCTGGCCAACAGCTCACGGCTCACGAATCGACCGATCCCGGTATCAGCGTACAGTCCGCGAAGACGATTCCATAATCAGCGCCCTCTCGCCAGACCGCCGCGGAACAAGTGTACAGCCCAATCACCTCCCTCGCGATGCCGCATCCTGTGACCGTCTCGACCGCGGCACCTCGACTTCAGTCGGCTGCCCACTCGCCTCACGGGTATCGTGGCGCCGGACGTTCCCCGGCACTTGACAGTTTGCCATCCACCGATCGAAGCGTGCGCACGCTGCGTCGCTGACGCGATCGACGCTGGCACGCCGCCGTCGGCTCGTCTCAATACGTGAAGATGAACCCCCCTCCACTCGCCCCAGCGCCGTGTCCCATCATCATGACTGTCATGCCTCGCTTCAGTTTCCCCGTCTCAATCGCCTCGTTCAGATTGAGCGGGACCATCGCCGCTACCGTATTGCCATACTTGTGAAAGCAACTCACGCTCTGAGACTCCGACAGTCCGAGCATCTTCACCTGGTCTTGCCAGACCAGTCTCGTCTGGTCGCTCGTGATGAAGAAGTCGATGTTTGCCATCGTCATGCCCGCAAGTTCGAGAAGGCGCCTCGATAGGATCGCGCACGACTCGAGCACGGACTTGTGAATCTTCCGACCGTCCGGCATCGCGAGGTTGAGCACATCCGGGCTGAAGTCCATGGATCCGTTCGCGATCACGCTTCCGAACGGTATTGAGGCCAACTCGTATAGATCGCTGTCCGTGTAGAAGTACCGGCATTTGAAGTGGGGTCGATCGCTGGGACCCAGCAACACCGCGGCAAAACCGTCACCATTGAGGAATGCCGTTCGCGTATCGACCTCGCGACGAGCCTCAGGCCGCCCGACGCTAATGTCCCCCCCGAGCACGAGCACGTAGTCGTCCCCCGCGTTGATGGCACTGATGGCCACATCGATCGCGTGGAGGACCCCGCTGCACGCCGCGCTGATGTCCATTGCAGGGATACCTCGCCGTACTCCTAGCCTCTGCAATACGCGCAGTGATGTCGCTGGAACACTGTGATCTCCGAACAATCGGCAATATACGATCCGGTCGATCTGCTCCGGGTGAATCCCGGCCCTCTCGATACACTGTCTCGCTGCATCGCACAGGTACTTCGACACGGGCACTCCCCGGGCAGCCCGACGCCTCTCTCGGATCCCGAGCGAAAACTGCACCGCCCGGTCCGATGCGACCAAGTCGAGCTCGCCGATGAGATTCTCGTTGGTCACAATCTCTTCCGGCAGTGCAGCGCCCGTCGCGAGCATCATCGCGTGCCGACTAACGTCAAGAGCCCGACCGGCCGGATACTCCTTGCTCGAACCCGTCATGACGCTCGCCACGGCGCTCACGCTCGCTCCTTCATTTCCGTGGCGATCCACTCTACCAGATTTCCGACAACCAAGTTATGGTCGTCCGGCTTCATCATGCTCACGCCAAACGCTTCCATGAATTTGAATCCGAGTTCCACCAGCGCCAACGAGTCGGCGCCGAGATCCCTGACGACATGACTCTCCACTTTCAGCTCGCCGTCTTCGAGCCTCAGGTAACCCGTTATTATTGTGGAGACTCGTTCGAAGATTCTCTCCTTCGTCATGATTCGCTCCTACACAGTGTAGATAACACCGCCACCGCTGATCCCCTCGCCGACAGAAACGATCATGACACGATATCCCGTATTCATCATCCCTGTCCCATATGCCTCGTCGAGCGCGATCGGCAGCATCGCAGACATTGTATTTCCATACTTGTGATTCACAGTTACCACCTTCCGAACGTCGATCCCCAGTCGCTCCACGACAGCATTCGAAAAGCGTCGACCGTGTTCCGTCATGAAAAACAGGTCCATGTCTCTTATCGTCATGCCCGCCGCAGCCAGCATTCGGCTCGCAGTAACCTCCGTTGCGTTCACCATAAAGTCGTGAGCATCGCTCCAGTTGCCGACGCGATAGAGATCCTTGAGCGTCCCATAGTTGCCTGACTCGACGGCGGAGCGGAATGCATCTCTCATCGAAAACCCGACGGCAACGTCTGCGTATTCCCAATTTGAGTAGAAATACGACGCTTCGATGTGACGTTCCTCTGCCGGCCCAAGCAGGATGGCGGCCGCCCCATCGCCGTACAAAAAAGCCGTACGTGGGTCCGTCTTGCTCATGAACGGGCTGTTCACGCCACCGGATACGATGAGCACGAAGTCGTCTCCGCTGTTGATGGCGCTGGCAGCGACATCCATCGCGTGCAGACAACTGGTGATTCCACCGTCAACATCGAATGATTGAACGGCTGTCGAGCACCGGAGACGCCGCTGGAGCATGGACGCCGTCATGGGAAGAACCCTGTCCCCTATGAACTTCGTCACCAGCAGCTTGGAGAGCCGTTCCGGTGCGACAGCGGCCTTCGCCAGACATCTCTCAGCGGCCGCACCCAACAAATCCGTGTCCGCCACCCCACGAGGAACGATGCGACGTTCCCGGATGCCGAAGGTCTTCTGAATCACCGCGTCCGTCACACGATGACCGTACTCCCGAATAATATCCGCGTTCGTCACTACCGCGTCGGGAAAGGCCGACCCGGTCGCAACAATCTTGCAATGCCGACGAACGGTGCGAGCTTTCTGCATCGGAAAAGAGTACGGTTCCGCGCTCATTGGATTTGACTCTCCATCTTCACATTCGACATCAATAAGTCGAAAAATCGAGTCATGTCTTCAGCCAGACGCGGAAGCCGAAGCGTATTCAAGTGCCCCGCCTTGTATCGGAGCCGATGCCTGAGATTCCACTTACTTGCAATGGCATCGTACTGCTCTTGCTTCGTCACCTCGTCGTAGAGAGCGCTGGCCATGCAGATCGTATTCGGACTCATGCGGTGTCCACCGGACAACGCATTTTCGAAGCCGACAAACACGTTCGTGACTTCCTTGCGACCGCATCCAACCGCAAGGAAGTCATCCCTAATGGTCCGGCACAGCGGCGAGTCCCACACGATGTCCGACAGCGCTCCGGCAGGATTGACGACAAACAGCCCTCTTGGAGCCGAATTCAGGGCAGCCAACATGAGAGACACTGTTGCTCCCATGCTGAACCCGGCGAGGAATACTGGCTGGTGCGTCGTGTGCGTAAGCCAGTTGTGACATTGATAGAGTTCATAGACAGATTGCTTGAGCGCTCGACACGTCCGGAGAACGTTGGCACTCCAGAAATACTCGCCGCTGAACCGGCTGCATGCCGGTGTTCGTTCATGATGAAACGGCAGAGTCATTAGCCTCACGGAGTACCCGGCTTTGAGCAGTCCACCCAGCATAAACGCGTAGGTCTCTCGACTGTCGTCGAACAAGCCATGGACGAATAGGATCGTCGCTCGGGGACATTTGGCGTTGTAGCAGAGCACACGCGCGACCCTGTTTTCCAGGTATTCACACGCCACTGGCGAGGTCAGGACGAGAGCGCTGCCGTCCGCTTCGACGGCGATCGAGCCCACGGGATCGAGTGCCCTGAAGTCGTCAAACGCGTCTTGGTTCATGTGGTCGAGTGGGACCGTCGGGTAGTGATGCACCGTTCCCAACTTTTCGGTCAGAAGTCGGTCCATTACAATGCGGTCCACGAATCTCGAGCTTGCTTCATCCATGATCTGTCCCCATCGTTGCTTCCTGCGCCAGGGTGATCACATAACCGTCTACGGCAGCGCACCTGTGATGAATCGCTCGTCCCTCGACCCACACCGGGTTGACGGAGCAGTCGATGGTTTTGAAGTTTTTCGTCGCTCCCCACCCACCGACTTTCGAGATAGCCTCCTTCGACGTCCAAAGTCGGTTCCCTTCGTGGTCCCGGTCGTGTTCTTGAACGTGCGCAAGCTTCTCCTGCTCGGCACGGCACAACACTGCGTTCCAAAGACACTTCGGGCGCGACTCATCGAGCTCCACGTCGACGCCAACCGAAAATTGAGCTGCGACTGCGATGGCGACGTCTCCCGCGTGCGAGATCGACACAACTACATTGCCATGGCCGTGAACGACAGGGGCTCCGGTGTCGAGGCGTCCCACTTCGACGGACCGCGGATCGTCCAACGCCAAGATTGCACAGAGCACCCGCTTTGCGGCTCGACGGCCAGCGAGCCACTCAGACTGACGTTTGGGCGCGCGCCATCTCTCGAAGATGGCTCGCTCTCTGACGGTCAGGGGCTCTTTGTCTGCCTGACCGCATAGGATTGTGTCCATCGCTTTGCCGACGTCCTCGGTGGCGAACCGAATCGTCGTTCCACGACAGAGTGCCGCCATGGCATTGTCAACGTCACAAAGCAAGGTGTCCACCTACTGCTTCACCTTTCGAAACATCGAATTCTTCACGAAGCAGCACACCTGGTTCAGCGGGTTCCACATGGCAATATTGAAGATGATCCGCTCAGCGGATACGTTCTTTGCCATCGCAACGACACGATACTCGCCCATTGCCTTCGGCGGCCGCATCACCACGAATTCTTCGGCGCTCGATGGAAGATAGATGTCTTTCGTCACGAGCATTCCCCAAACCGCACCAGCCTGATGAACTACGTCCAGAAATGCAGGGTTGATACGGAACTTGGCTAACGGGTAACGAGGATTATTCCATTGTGCTTTTGGAAACCGAACCGGAGTGCAGATGCCGTGGTCACTCCACGTGAGCGTCCCTTCCTGCTCGCCGCCGTTATCCCCTCTTGCGTCGTTGAAGAGGGGGCCAAAGACAACGTTCCTCGCTATTCCGACCCCCTCGAGGAGCACCGACCTGTATGTCCGACGATGCGTGTCAGAGATCTCCCAGTCCTCGCCTCGAATTTCCGAAGTTTCTCGGGACTCCACGGACACCATGGCTCGGGAGTACTCGCGCCACTCCGCCGCTTGAGCCAACACGGGCTTGAACGGGGACTTGATGACCATTTTGACTCGGTGCGAATCTGCGATGGGTTCCAATTCCGCGACTACATCGCGCGGCTTCTCACGATGGAACAGCAGGGCGTCCGAAAACTCGAGGTCGCGGAACACAAGAGCTCCCTCGCACTCGTTCGCCACCAGACAGTACGCTTCGGCCATGAACTCCATGAGGCCCACGCCGGGCATGAGTGGAGTCTTCCCGAAGCGATGCTGGTCCACAAACGCGTCTCGAACTGGGCCGAATCTTCGGTGAACCGATTTGATTCCCGAAGGAGACATTTCCACTCTGTCAATCAGTGGGTAGGGCGACAGGTCGAGCCCCACCATCGCGGAGTCCAGCAACGGGCCGAGGCCCTTGTGCAGCACGACGTCGACCGGCCCGATCGCAAGCATCATCTCCCTGACAGCAGCGCGAGCACCCTCGTTCGGCTCGATCAGGTTAAGGCCCATGGCCTCGGCTCCCTCCCGAACGAAGGAGCTACGCCAAGCCATTCCCATTTCTTCCCAGCCCGACCACACCAGGCTGATACCTCGCGCCACCTTCATGCGGGCGAAGGCGCGCACCCATTGATCCAGAAAGCCATTCGCGGCGGAGTAGTCGACTTGACCAGCGCTGCCGAATCTGCCCGCAATTGACGAGAACCCAACGATGAGCTTGATCGGATCGTCGTGGCACAAAGTGCTCAGATTCACGGCACCGAAGGTCTTGGTTCCGAGAACTTCTCGAAACTCGTCCCATGACTTCTGCTGCAAGGGCCGACTCAGATCTATTCCCGCCCCGTGAATCACCACCGAAACCGGACCGAAGCTCGACCTTACATCGTGGAGGATTTCTGTCATGCGTTTCGAGTCGCGGATGTCCGCTGCGTAATAACGGACCCTGCATCCGCGAGCGCGGAGGTCCTCCATCGTCCGATGGATCTCAATGCTCCGTTCGATCTTTCCGAATTCGCGGGCGACCACCACGGGAGTGACGCGAGTGCCCTCCGCTGCGAGCCGATGCCCGAGGCGCACCTCTTCCTCTTTCAGTTCCTCGGCGGACAATGCAGCGAGGCGTTCGACCCCGGGTACGATCTCCGTTCTCCCAGTCAGGACGAACGTCGAAGCTCCGTGACCCGCGAGTTCCCGGACGACCTTGGACGTGATTCCAGCCCCACCACCCGTGGCGAGAATTACGTCGGTCTTGTCGAAGGATAGATGAGGTTCCCCACTCCGAGGCGACAGCGCAACATCTTCGACGACGAGACGCTGTCGTACGCCCCCTCGATAGCAGATCTCAACCCCGGGTCCGTGCGCACTCAGTTCCGAGATCACCCGCTCTACAGCGGAATCTAGCTGCTCGTCGACGTCCAGCGGACCCACGTCGAGGATCGAGACGTGCGTGTCTGGCCACTCTCTTCGTAAAGCCTTGTAGAATCCTGCATATAGCCCAAACACCGGTTCGACAGGAGCCGACTCCTGCTCCTGCAATCCGAACGAACCATCTATCGCAGTGACCGCAAGGATCCGCCGCGGAATGTTGTTGGTTTGCCCGAGGTATTTGACTGTTTCAAACCGGCCTTTCGCAGTCCGTTCGATCCACGCGCACGTGTCGCTCGCATTCATCGTCTTCGCAGGAGCAACCGCACCACACGCCGTCGCGTCGACGAAGATGTCTGGCGCACCACGCTCTTCGAGTCGCCTAACAGCCGAGAGGACGCTCTCGGACACTCTCGACGACGGAAACGCGAATCCCTCACACTGGCTCCCCAGGCTTGCGAGTGCTTGACGCACACGGTCGACGACCCTCTCGTCGTCGCCGACCACCCACACGACCTTGCCGGTCAAGTCGTTCGCTTGATCACCGGTCGGTGCTGGGCGGAGCTTGAGAACTTGGCGCGAAATACTGAGGAGTGGCTCGGCCGCAGACCGCGGATGCGCCTGCGTTGCGCCAATCGAACGCGCGACATCCGCCATCGACGCATCCGCCTCAATCACCCAGCTTTCGTCGAGCCGAAAGGCTTCGAGCAGCGCGATCCGAATCTCCTCGATCGCGCGATCGTCGAGACCCATGTCGCCTCTCATGGTGATGTCGGACGCGAGCATCTCAGGCGGATACCCCGTCACCTGGGCGACCACCGAAACTACCGTGCTCTCAAGCGACGGTTCGCCGGTCCTGGACGATGACGTGGCGATGACTGCGCCCTCTGGCTCTCGCGCAGCGGGTGTCGATCCCGTAGTCGTCGCGTCTCCGTTGGTTTTCCTCTCCGACAATTCGTGGAGGCGACCACTCCACAAGCGAATGATGTCGCCGATCGACGAAACGTCCGACATCCGAAAGCCGTTCTGATTGCCGGTTCCAAGTCTTTCGTCCAGAGTGGCCAGGATCGTCGCTTGTTTCACCGTATCGACTCCGAGGTCGCTCTCGAGGCCCATGTCTGCCGTAAGCGATTCGGCAGCGAACCCGGTGATGCTTGCGATCACCTGAAACACCGCTGCCGCTACCCCTGCCATCCGCTCGTCGCTTCCACTCGCCGACATACTCAGTCCGCCGGAGCCACCAACGCCACCCAAGTCGACCGAATCCTGACGGGGCCGATGGTCGGCGCGCAGTTCAAAGTGCTCAACAATCCTCCTGATGCTGGGGAAGTCCGACACTCGGAAGCCATTGTCCTCACCGAGGCCGAATCGCTCGAAAAGCTTCGCGAGGATCGTGGCCTGTCTTACCGTGTCCACGCCAAGATCCGCCTCGACGTCCATGTCGAGGTCAAGCATCTCAGGTCTAAACCCGGTGACTTCACCTATGACGCCGAAGACAGTCTTCTCGACTTCGAACACCGGCGCGACACGAGCCGCGACGGTCGGTTCTCCATTGGCCCCGGAGACCTTTCCCTCCACGACGACCGCACCGTCACGACTATCCATCGGACCAGCCGACGAATCTCGCGCGGAGGTGACGGGCGGACGGGCGCTGGATGTTGTCTTGGCAGCGACGGGCGTCCCACTTCCCGGAGCGCTACTAGCCATCCGCAAAGGAGCATTGCTCGTCATCCGCGGAGGAACGCTGGTCGTCATCCGCGGAGAAACGCTGGTCGTCATCCGCGGAGAAACGCTGGTCGTCATCGGCGGAGGAACGCTGGTCGTCATCCGCGGAGAAACGCTGGTCGTCATCCCGGGCGGCGCGCTGCTGGGTCTGCGTTGCGTAATCACAGTCCCCGGCCGCTCGTCCTTGATCGACAGCACTCGACCGCGAACTTCACACTCCGGTTTCGGTAGCCCGGATACCGAGGCCAGCCACTCCTCGTACTTTTCTCGGTCGGCCACTCGTGCGTCACCCTCGGCCGTCTTCTTCAAAAGTATGTAGTTACCCTGAGAGCCGAACCCAGCCGCCATTCGCAACGCATAGGTCTTGTCGTGGTCGCCACCTTTCGACAGATTCAGCCCGAGCAGATCTGGATCCGCTACCCTATGGTGAACGACCGGGGGCACCTTCGAATACTGGAGAGCTTTCGCAGCCGTTGCGTCCTCGACCGACGCGGCCATGGCATGCCCAGTCATTCCCTTGGTGTTGGTCACCAGAATATTGGAGTAGCGTTCACCAAATACGTGTCTAAGCGACGACGCCTCAGCGTCGGAACAGCCACCGCGAGGCGGTGTATAGGGCTCGTGGGACATGTACAACAGCTGGTTCGCCAGCGTCTCCCGCTGGAGTCCGAACCTATGCTCCATACGTTTGACAAATAGCTCAAGCTCCTCGGCATAGCGTGACGCGTTGAGTTGGCTGTGATGACCAGCCGTGTTGAAGCAGTGAGAGCCCAGTAGTTCACATACGGGAACGACTCCACGCCTGTCACACTCTGACTTCGCTTCCACCACAATACCTATCGCCCCGGCACCCATGATCATGCCATTTCGCCGCTTGTCGAAGGGAACAGCTGCTTCGTAGAGGTCGCCTTCCGTCGAGCACGCGCCGGTAGCCAAGAACCCACCACCAATATAAGGAAGAAGTCCTTCGGATGTGGGCGCATCGGCACCGACCACGAGCATTCGCTTTACGCGACCGCTTCGAATCAGCTCTTCTGCCAGGGTGATTGCGGTCGCAGCCGATGAACACGCGGCATTGATTTGAAAGTTGGGACCAAACGCGTTGATGAACTGCGCCAAGCGGTTGTTCGCCTGAAGCGAGAGTTGGTTCATGAACTGATGATTGAACGAGTACACTTCGTCCTCAGACGGGTGCGAACGGAGCCTGCTGTAATTGAGCGCAAACCAATCGGCCAAGAGCCTCCGACTGTCCTCATCTGTCACCTTCGTGATCAGCGCGTCATAGAATTCGAACACTTCATCTCGAAGTCGTTTCCTGAACTTGTATCCGACGTAGCGGGACACCTCCGCCACCACAGCCTCACACAGTGGAAACCCATTGGCGAATATGACTCCCGTTTCTCGCTGCATCTCCTGGGGCAACGCCCACCGGTCGGGAAGGACACGACCCGAGGACGTCCCGACGTATTCGTGTATCAAGGGAATGTGAGCGTCCCTCAATGCTTCGTATCCCGCCGCCACCGCGAGAGCGATCGCGTTGCTCATGGTGCGCGCGTCCTTCTCGTCGACAAAATAGTCCTGGAGCAAGTCGATTTGACCGATCTTTCCAGCCAGTTGAATAACTTCGTTCATCGATTGCAGAAGGACGAAGCTAGCGCCGCTCTCCGACTTGACGAGCTTTGAGATGCGCAGATCGACTAAACCGGTCCGCTCTGAATCCGTCAGGCGTTCGATGAAGTTCCGACCCTCGAAAAGCTGCTCGAAATTGTCATCGCGGAATGCACGCTTGAAAGATCCAGGAAGGCCTACCGACACACCGCTATACACGATCGCTTCGCCGAGAATCGAAGGCGAATCTTTCGACACCGTGAGTCCCACTGATTCCGCGGCGCATACGTCCGGCTGTCGACCATCCGTTCGCACTGCCGTCGGCGGAGTCAATTCGACACTCACGCCCGACGCAAATAGACCACACAGAACATTGCTTACGCCCTCGAGGGGAGCACTCTTTTTGCTGTCCGACGACAGAACAACTGCATCTCGATCCGACAGGATCGATCTCGTGAGCGACGCCAAGACAGACCCGGGACCGACCTCAACGAAAAGACGAACGCCATCGGCGTACAGCCTCTCAATCGATTCCTGGAAGCGTACGGGACCTGTGATATGGCCCGCTAGTTGTGTGCGAACGCTATCCTCCCGGTCACCATAATACTCATTCGATTCATTCCCGAGCACTTGCACTCCGCTGGAGTGGACCGGTGTCTCGAACAAATGCCTCATAAACGCGCGTTTGGCAGACTCCATCAGTGGCGAGTGAAACGCATGTGAGACGTTGAGTCTCACCGCCTTGACGTGTTGCTGTTCGCAACGTGCAACGAATGAATCCACCTCCAGAATATCGCCGCTGACAACTGTCTGATTTGGACCGTTGAAGTTCGCGATGGTCAGCGATGCCGACGCATCAGCAATGAGTTGTTCGACTTTCATCCGGTCGACGGCGACCGCGGCCATCCCGCCACGGCGCGCGACATCGATCTGAGCAAACGAGTCGCCGCGTGCGGCCATCAACCGTAGAGCGTCATCGAGTGCTAATCGCCCGGCTGCGGTGAGCGCGATCAATTCGCCGAGGCTATGTCCAACCATCGCGCGCGGCGCAACGTTCATTTCCTTGAGCACGGCGAATGTGGCAAGGGTCGCAACCATCATTGCTGGGTGGGCATTGCGGGTGTCGGCAAGCAAGCGTTCCGTCTCGTCAGTGCCGCGCGCGGACGCATCGACGAGAGTGGAGACGGCTTGCCCAGCTATCCGGCTCCAGAGAGCATCACCGCGGGCAAACAGCGTTCGAGCAGCCGCGTAGCGCTCTTTGAGAGCCAGCCCCATGTTGGCATACTGCGACCCCTGTCCTGGAAATAGAAATGCCATCTGATCGCTGGCAATCCTTGCCTTATCGCCGAAGTAGATGCCCTTTGCCTTCAGAAGACCCAGCCCCTGCGGGTTACGCAGCACCTGTTTGAACCGGGCGATCTGGTCACCCACGCCTTCAACGGAACTTACCGTGAATGCCAGTCGCAATCGCTTCGTCGGCCTTGTCGTGTAGTTGTGGGCGAAGAGCTCCTCCACGCCTCGATCGGATGCCCGACGTATGCGTGCGACCAACTCGTCCGCCTGACTCAGCAACTCTTCCGTTGAGTCGGCAGATAGAAATGCCACGTCGGTCGACAGCTTACCGTCTTTCGCAGATGCCGCCGGCGGCGGCGGTACTATTGTGGACCGATGTCCAGCCCGAGCGTTCGTGTAGTCCTCCTTGCGAAACTCCTCGAGGGCCAGGTGGTAGTCCGCGCCACCGAAACCGAACGCGTTGACTCCTACCCGCCTTGGATATTCTCGACTCGGCCACTCACGCGCCGACGAGACGACATAAAATGGCGAGTCATCCAGTTCGAGCTTGGGATTCGCGCGCTCGAAACCCGCCGTCGGCGGCAGCACCTTGTGATGAAGTGCCAGGACTGCCTTGAGAAACCCCGCAATCCCTGCCGCCGACTTTAGATGCCCTATGTTGGACTTCACCGAGCCGATCCCGCAAATGGCCTTCTCCCGCGCACCCATCGCGGAGAATGCGGACTTGAGAGCTGCTACTTCGCTGATGTCACCGACCTGCGTTGCTGTTCCGTGCGCTTCAATGAGCCCGATCGTCTCCGCTGATGCGTTCCCCATCTCCCAAGCCCGCTGAATGGTCTTCGCCTGCCAAACGCTATTGGGAGCGGTAATCGCCTTTCCCTTTCCATCGCTTGCCTGTCCGTATCCGGTGATGATGGCATAAATACGGTCGTTCTGTTCCAGCGCATCCCCGAGTCTTTTGATGACCACCACGCCCGCGCCCTGGCCCATGACGAAGCCATTGGCGCGTGCATCAAACGGAAACGAGCCGTCTGGGGACAAAGCACCTACGGCCGAAAAGTAGATGAACCCGGCCTCTCGGCAGAGCATGTCTGCCGCACCGCAAATGACCGCGTCTGCCTCATGGCTTCTAAGCTGCTGAACCCCACATATGATTGCTGCCAGCGCGGACGCGCAGGCCGCATCGACGACCAACGCGTGCCCATGGAGGTCAAACGCGGACGCAATGCGAGCGGCGGTGATGCTCGGCAGAGTCCCCGGCGCGGAGTCCTCCGTGACCGGAATGGTCCCCGCGAGAGCCTTGGCTCGGAGGTCCTCCACCAACGCAAGCTGCTGACTCGCTGACAGCGAAGCTTGGATCGTGGCATCGTTCCGGAGAATGCAAGCGAATCTCTCGAAGTCGAAACGAGTCAGGAACTCGTGGTGCATTGGCCCCGACATGCTGCCGCCAATGAATACCGAGACCCTGTCCTTCGAGACGGTCTCCAAGGCTCCATCGGCCAACGCCTGGCGGGCTGACAGGAGGCTTACCTTCTGATTGAGATCCATGTGCGCTGCGACATTCGGCGCTATCCTGAACTGCCACGGATCGAATTCGATGGACTTTATCCGTGCGGCGAGATTCGTATAAGACTTGTCTTGAACCCCTCCCTTTCCGTACGCCTGTGGGCAATAGAACAGTCCTTGGCCGAGCGCGTCGTCCATGTACGGTTCTATGGACACCCGCCGAGTGAGAATGTTCTGCCAGAACTGACCGACGTTTGCCGCATCTGGAACGATGCAACCGAGGCCAACTACCGCGTATTTGTTACTGACTGACGTATTCATGCAGCCGAGAAATCGCTTGTGAAAATTATGTGATGCTCGATGGCCACGCCCGATGTCCGGGTAACCAGCCGCTTCTGCTTGACATGGGAGAAGGTGTTAATTCCTTTGCTCAAGGCGATGACGGTCGAGCAAGCCGCCCGAAGGCGCTTCGCTCACGATTCCGTCGGCCCGCCATCTGGAAAGCCCCTTTCGCGGTGGTCCTGCCAGGAGGCGGAGGCTTC
>Ga0326728_10012788_pt1 | contig 18487 bp, 10 predicted proteins | sample MB3enrmetagenome_FD_207602 | JGI IMG/M metagenome (GOLD analysis project Ga0326728, IMG submission 207602) | Lab enriched peat soil microbial communities from McLean, Ithaca, NY, United States - MB31MN | ecosystem: Environmental > Terrestrial > Soil > Wetlands > Peat | place: USA: New York... | reverse complement strand
TTGAGGAATAAGGAGTTATTTCTAAAGTATTTATAATCATATAGTTGCACAGATTTTCAATGACTTACGAGGAGAGGCTGCGATTTATTGAATAATTAGGTGACAAGTACGCGATTGGAGGACAGCGGCGGATTGATATCGTTGTAAGTTATTGTTGGGGAATGGGTTACGCAGGCACCTCCGGGGCGGGTGAGCGGCGAAAACGGGAAAAAATGGTGAGGTTTGGCGCCAGGTCTTTGGGGAATAAGGAGTTAGGGGGTTCTCTGTCCCCGTATTCTTCAAGAGCTAGAAGGACGGGCTGCCCGCCCACCGGGGCTAAAGCCCGACTGATTCAAAGCGGCTTACGCGGCCCTGAAGGGCCGCTCTTCCACGGTAGCGCTTACGTTCGTGACTTTTTCCGCAACCTTCTAGTGCAGGCGGCGAGAGTCGTGGAATCCCGCCCAACGAAAACCGTGTTGGGTGGGGCAACCGCCTTTTTACTTGTTTCGAAAATCCTTTCCTGCTCTTCGTGGGGCGCGACTTGTCAATTACCGGATTCGAAGCGGTAGCCTATGCCGCGGAGGGTTTTCAGATAGCGGGGGTGGCGTGGGTCGCGTTCGATCTTTTCGCGCAGGCGGCGGACGAAGACGTCAATCGAACGCGGGGTTACGAAGGAACCTTCTTTCCAGACGGCGTCGAGAAGCTGATTTCTGGTGAAGACGCGTCCGCGATGGCGGGCGAGATACTCGAGCAGACGAAATTCCCGCACCGTGGTCGGTATGGTTTTGCCTTCAACGCGCACGGTCATGGAGGCGGCGTCAATTTCCAGATCTCCCATGCGGATGACCTCGCCATTGGGGGTTTCCGGCTGGGTGCGAAGGACGTTGCGAACGCGGGCCAGCAGTTCGCGGGGACTGAAGGGCTTGGTGATGTAGCCGTCGCCTCCAGCTTCGAAAGCCTGGAGACGGTCCGGTTCCTGGGTGCGGGCAGAAAGGAAAATGACCGGTGTTTTGGCGAGTTGGCTGTGCTGGCGGATCTGGCGGCAGAGGTCGATGCCGGAGATACCCGGCAACATGATATCGAGCAGAAAGAGCGAGGGCGGGGCGATGGCGGCGGAGCGGACCACGGGGGCGCCGGAGAGGAAGGTCGAGACCTCATAGCCGGCGGTACGCAGGTTGTGCTCAATCAGGCGGGAAACATCAATGTCGTCTTCGACGACGAAGATCAGATCGGAAGTGCGCGTGTTGGTAGACACAGCCTCCATCGAGGGGTACATGGCGCTGAAGAAACTCTCCTGTTGTTCAGCTTTTTGAGATGAAAATCTAAATCGACACTAGCGAGCATGTGTTGCAGCAATGTTGCGTTCCTGTTAAAGGAGCGTGAATTTGCGCGCGGGTTGCGTGGGCCGAGAGCGGCTGGCTGGCGTGATCAGAGCGCCTGAAGCCAAGCCCGGGCAGGGCCCTAAGAGAGCAACTACGACGGCGCTAATTCGGCCGGACGCTCGCTTTCCGTGGCCAGCGGAGACGAGACGATTTCGCACGGCGCTGGGCTGCGGATTTAGCGGCGGCCTGCTGACAAGCGGTGGCGCTAGTCACGTCGCAGCGCTGAGCAAAGTAGCCGAACGCGACTTGAGAAGACGTGAGCACATCCGTTTCGACTATGAAGCCCTCAGTCGGGTCGATCAGGTAGTAGTCGACGGCGTTGGGTCCGACCGAAAGGAGCTCGAAGGTACTGTTCTGGTAGCGTCCGAAGGGATCGGGACACGCGGTCGCGCCTTGCGGGCAGGCGAAGGCGCCGGTGATCACGTCGGCTCCAGGAGGGGACTGGAAGACGCTGAGGCTGGTGTCGTCGGCGCAGCCTGACAGAGGACTGAGCGTAGTGATACCGTTCGGGGCAAAACAGGGTGGCAGCGGTGCCGATGGCGGGTTGGAAGTCATTTGCCCGGAGGCATTGTTGATGGTGCCGTTTTGTTGGGTGATGCTGAGACCATAAATTCCGGGATTGCCGAAAGAAAGGCCGCTGGCGGGCTGCTGCTGGGGATAGGCGACTCCGACTCCGTCGGCGGGATAATTGGGATCCTCGCTTCCGGCATACAGAAACAGAGCAGCCGGCGAACCCTGGGCTGAGTTGCCGGTGAGGTAGAAGTTAATCTCGGGACGGGGGGCGGGGTGGGGAGGAGGAGAGAATTTGAGAGTGGTGAGCTTGGCGCGGCCGATTCCGGTGGTGTCCACGGTGTAGGCACCGGAAAGCTCGGCGCTGACGATAGCGGGTTGGGGGAGGAAAGCGGTATCGGTGACGCCGCCGGAGACGTTGCCGCTGGCATCAGTACAGGAATCCAAAGCGCCCGCGCCGTCAGGACAGATGACGCCGACGAAAGTGAACGAGGACGGTGCGGAGTTGCTAGCGGTGCCCTGAGAGCCGAAGACATAAGGGCCGGAGAACGAGGCAGTGCTAAAGCCGCCGGTCATGGCTTGGGCCAGAGCAAGTCCAGCGGTGAAGTAGCCACTGGTATTGGCAACGCCGTCGGCCTCGATGAGCCTTATCTCGGATGCGTTCACGATGTATCCGGTAAGCTGCGTGGGACCGAAAGTGCTGCCGGCAGTGCAGGCGGAAACCAAATTGAAGGTGACCACACCGGGCAGTGGCCCTTGGGCCGGAGATAGAGATGAGCCGGCAAAGCCCGTTCGGTCTGGGCAGCTAATGCGGGTGCCGCCGTAATCCTGATCGCCGAGGCTGCCAGTGCCGGAAATGCTGCCGGCGCTCGCTTTGTTGTCGATATTGAGGACTCCGCCGTAGGCGATGGCGGTGCTGCCGGTGATATCGAAGCCGCTGCCGACGAACGCGTATCCGGCGGTGGGCAGTGTGGAAGCGGCGGCCGGGTCTTGCAATTCCAGTGTGCCCGAACTGGAGAATGGATCGAATCCCTGGCTGCTGCCCGAGCCGTACTGATCTCCCAAGTGCGCGATCAGGGCCTTCGATGAGGACAGAACGACGAGACTGAAGTCCTCGCTGCCGGTGTTGCCGTTGGAATCGGTGAAGTTGCCGAGGGAGAGAGTTCCGCGGCCGTCGGCGGCAACAAAATAGGTGCTGCCCGCGAAGTAGTTGCCCGAGGCACCAGGGTTGGTATTCTGCTGCGAGCTGTTGACGGTAACGCTTCCTTGAGAAACGGTGTTGATGGTTTGCTGGCCCGCGGTGATGTTGCCTTGTCCGTCGAGGGTGATGACACCGACGATCTGATAGGGCTGACCGTTCAAATCGACTCCCTGGGTCTGGTAAACGTAAGTGCCCTTGAGGACGCTGCCGAAGGCGGTGACGGTAACCGGAGAGATCGCATTGGCGGTTTGCTGGTATGTCGACAAGGCAATGAATTCGACGTAGAGTGCGTTGCCTGGTAAGGGGAAGCTTGAGGGCGGCTGATAAGTGAGGGTAACTCCGCTGGCGGAGTGCGTGGTAGGTTGTCCGCTGGAGTTCAACAACTGGCCGCACAGTGGCGTGCCATTGGAGGAGGTGCAGGCTGGGACGGAGCAGTTGAGGCCGCCGCTCTGGCAAACCGCCAACTCCCAATCCACGCCTTCGTTGTCGGGATCGTTGGTAACGGTGGCGCTGACGGTGGCGGTGCTGTTGAGCGCAATCCCTGCCGGGGACAGACTAATGGAGACGGAGACCGGGTTCTGATTCCCACCACCGGGATTCTGCACGTGATAGGTGCTTCCGCCACAGTTGACAAGCAGGGAGCTTGCCGCCGCCAAGAGAAGAATACAAATGTAACGTTGCACCGACACCGCCATCCTCCTAGAGCTTTCAGGCCGCATTATTGGCCGATCCCACGCAGATATACGAATTGCGACAAATTATATTGAGTTCCGGAGGACCCCGTAGCGTTGTAACCAATCACGAGTGTCTGATCATCGATTCCGGAAATACTGGGCATAAACGTGAAGTTGAACACGCAACTGGCGCCCGGAGATAAAGTGGCCGAGCAGTTATCAGTTTCGGTGTAATCGCCGCCGAGCGGAGGTATCGGCTTACCCGTGAGGGTGACGGTCAAGTTATCCGGCGCGTCGTTGGTGAGCGTGATGGACAAAGGCGTGCTAATCGAGCCCTTCAGCCAGGTGCCAAAATCCAAACCGGCGGCGGGAGACATGCGGAACGGACCGGGGGGATTGGCGGTCAATTGCACGGGAAAGCGTCCGCTATCAAGTTCGCAGGGGTTGGCCTGGCTGGGCGGTTGCAGCGGTGGGTCATCTTCAATGTCGCACTGCAGCGTGTTGAGCTGGAGGAAGTAATTCAGGCCGCCAATCGAGCCGCTGCCGAACCTGTAGGAGTTGAGTTGCGGCGTGAAGGTAACGGTCACGGCGCAGGTGTCGCCGGGGTTGCCGTTGGCGGCGAGCAGTGTCCCGGAGCAGCCGTCGGAGGAGATTTGAAAGCTGGGGCTGTCGTTGGAGCCAGCCAACGCCGGGAGATCGCAAAAGAACTCGAGCGTAGGGATGCCAGCGGGGGGAAGGTATCCGGCAATGGGAAGACTGCCACCTTCGTTGGTGGCCACGACAAGCAGACCGGGAGGCAGCGACCCCAGGTTCTGGGGGCGAGGCAAAATGAAGGGTGTGCTTATGCTCAGATCCGCATTGCATGCCGTCTGGAAGGCGGTCAATGCCGTACCCGTGAGGGGAGGGAGTATCTGGACCGGATTGGAGCTCTGGTTGGTGAAAGTAACGGTCTGGGCCAGTTGTTGGGAGAGGGTTGTCTCTCCCACGTCGACAGAACCAAAGTCGAGTTCGGGAGTGGAGGGCACAACGGCGCTTAATCCGGCGGCCTTGAGCGGGATGGAATAAGTGGAGTCCGAGTCTGGAGTACTGCTGCTGGGGACAGAAACTGTCAAAAGGGCGCTGAGCAAAGACTTTGGCGGCACGAGGGGGTTGAACGGTCCCGGGCATTTGGCCGGCGCGAGTCCCGCTGGATTGCTCCCGTAGGGAATCCATGGGCAGCTCTGCTGGGGAGAAAAGGAAACCGTAATCGAGCAACTTTGCTGGGCAGCAAGACCACCGTTGCCGGTGCAGTTATCCTGCTCGGTGAAGCTGGGGAAGCCGTTGAAGTCTCCGCCAGCCGGATAAATCTGCCGGCCATCGTTCTCAAGCAGGCTTATTTTCAGATTCAAGGGTGAAGATCCGGAGGCTTGGATGTTATCGACGGTGATCACCTGGCGCGTTCTGGAGCCAGAAAGAAGCAGCTGCGCTGGGAAAGCCGCCGAAGCGGGAGTGACCGTGATGGGCTCGCTACAGGCAGTGAGGCCAGTGGCGGGGTTAGGAGTTCCAAAGGCGAGGCAGATGTTGCCCGCGTCGCCATTGAGGCTGGTGCTGAGGGTGCCGCCTGCGGGCAAGGGGCAGCTGCTTGTGGCCAGTGCATAAGCTACGGTTGGGGGCGGGGCAGCGGGGTTGTTATGAAGAACAAAACCGCTGGACGTGTTGTCGTAGGTTACGAGAAAAGTTCCGTTACCCCCGTTACTCCACCCGCCAATCTGGCCGGCAATGGCGTCGCTGGTGGAATTAAAGACCTGGAGAACCACAGAACTGCCACTGATTGTCCCATTGAGCGTGGCTTTAGACATACAGGGATAGCCAGTGAAAATGAGGGAGCCGTTTACGGTGGCGCTGCTGGCAGCGGAGTCAGTTGGGACCTGGGATAGAGATCCGGTGACGGCGAAGACCTGGCCCTGCAAGTCTGCGCCGCTATTGCTGGTGCTGTGGAAGAAGCCCTGGAAAGATCCCGTAATCGGGGGGATGGAGGTAGCGGTCCATGGCACACTGCTTTCGGCCGATCCGCAGGGGGAGAGTGTGTTCGAGCCGGTTGGGTAGTAATATCCGGCGGTGGAAGTGTAAGTGCCGCCTACCGAGCCGAGCTGGCCAGTCAGGGTAAAGGTCTGTGTGGTGGGGTTGCCATTTTGATCGAGGCTGCCGATTGAGGCAATCAACTGCACGTTTTGTCCGCTGCTGACCGTTCCGGTAATGGTGGCCGTGCCGCTGTTGCATAGCGTGGGGGAGGCGCCCTGCGGGGTCACCCAAATGGAAAACTCAGCTTGGCCGGTTATGGACCCATTGTTCTGAACCAGAAACCCGCCCTGTAGAACACTGTTGGTGCTTGGCCCCGAGGGATTGCCTGTAAACGATTGGTCCGACGGAGCGCTCATGGAAAACTGCCAATTGCCGGAAAGCGCGCCATTTTGCGTCGAAGTCGAACTGCCGCTGCCGCCGCAGCCGCAAATTGCCAGTGTGAGGCAGGCCAGCAACAAAAGCGGCGAAGACTTTCGGAAACTGCCCAAGAGTGCGGTTAGCGAAACGTGGTTCACGGCTTCATGTTTGAGGAACCTATTCATGATGTTCTAACCCTAAAAAGCTAGCTTTAAAGCCAACTGGATGGTGCGCGGGCGATGGGCATCGACGGGATGCAGGAAGGAGGCGCCGGTGACGCAGTCGCCGCCGGTTCCCTCGGCTCCAGCCGAATATTGCGGTCCCGCATAACAGCTAACAATGTTGTTGCCGGTGCTGCCGGGATTATTGGGATCGTAGATCCGGAACTGCGTGTGATTGAAAACGTTGAAAGCCTCGGCCCGGAATTCGAGTTGGCTGCCTTCCACGACCTTGAAATGCTTGGCCACGGCCATATCGAAATTGAGGCGGCTAGGATTATTCAGGAAGTTCCTGCCGGCGTCCCCAAAGGTGAGGCCACGCGGAGCGACAAATTCGGATGGATTCAAAAGGAGCGGACCGAAGCTCTGCAGGTTGTTTGCGGGCTTCGGCTCTCCGTGCGCCACATCGGGATAGGACGAGGCGATTCCCAATCCGCTGGAGACGCCGGCGTTGTCGGTCAGGGCAATGCCGGTGTTGCCGGCAGTATTGATGACGGTGAATGGAGTTCCCGACTGAAACAGCGTCACACCGGAGAATTCCCAGCCATCAATCCATCGATTGAGGTGGTCAGAATTCGCGCCGGGGGTGGATTTCTCCTGAGGGCGTTCCTGAGCCCAATCGGTGAAATTGCGGACAAGGTTTTTAAGCGGCAATTGGTAGATGTAGCTGATGGAGAGCAGATGACGCTCGTCAAAACTGGAACTGGCGCGGTTCTCGCGGAGGTTGTAGGAGTCCACGAGAATCGGATCGCTGCGATCGGAGGAGTCGTCGATGGAGTGACTGTAGGAATAGGAGACGCCGGTGGTGAGCGGTCCGCGCGTGTGACGGGCGGTAAACTGAAACGCGTGGTAGTCGGAATTGGCTACGTTCTGCAGAGCCAGAATCCGTCCCAGGCCGGGGAAGGGACGCGGGGGCCCTCCCGGCACCTGCGGCAGGGAATTGACGTTCGGAGTGTTGCTATTCGCGCACGCCGCCTGCAAGTAGGTGTAGGCGGGCGATTGCGAGGTGACAATGGTTCCACTCTGGAGTTGGAAGGGGGAGTTCGTTTGGAAGCTTCCGGGTTGGCCTTGGTTCGGAACGGGCACGGTGCAATCAGCCAAAGTCAAGGGTTCGTTCGGACCGAAAGGATTCTCGCTCAAAGGGAGCGGCTGGCGTTGGTTGAGCTGCCGCTCGACCGTAAGGTGAGTTCCTTTGCTGCCCACATAGGCGAGGTTGATAACGAAGTCTTTGGGGAGCTCGCGCTGCAAGCCGAAGCTCCATTGCTGCGCGTAAGGCCAGGTTGTCGTCGTGGGAATCGAGGTAACGTCGAACGGGTAGAGCGTGCTCGGAGGTGGCGGCGAGATGCGATTGAAATTAGGGTTAATGCAGGGGGTTCCAGCGTAACCGTTGTATCCGACGTTGCCGATGCAGGAATAACCCAGAGGGAACGGCTGAGTAACACTGAGTACGTTGGGAGCGCTGGCTTCGAGCGAGCCGGTGTTGGCTTCATTACCGGTGCCGTGTTCGTAGAAAACTCCGTAACCAGCCCGGATGGAAGTCTTGCCGTCACCCTTCGGATCCCAGGCAAAACCGATTCTCGGCGCCCAGTTGAACAGGTGACCTTTCATGCAACCGGCGGGGGTGCTTCCCACGCCGCACTGAACCAGGCCCAGGGAACTGACTACGTCGGTAGTGGGCTGGAAAGTCGTTGGGTTAAGCGGCACCGGACAGCCGAGGTACAAAGCGGCATTGCTAGGACTGTAAACCGGATCGGAACACCCAGAAGCCTGCACCTTCGCGTCCAGAAGAGAGCCAAAGACCGGATCCACAGCAAATCGGTTTGGTGAGTACTGGCTGCCTACCCAGTTCCAGGCGTTGTGGTTCTTTTCGCTGTAGAGACCAAACAGGCTAACTCGCAAACCCAAGTTGAGGGTAAGACGGCTGCTGACTTTCCAATCGTCCTGGAAGTAAGGTTCGGCGATCTGGTAGCGCTGGTAGTAACGGAGTTGAGCGGAATCCTGAGTAAAATTCTGGATGCAAGAGGCCGGGTCGGTGTCTTGGCCAGAGACGCAGCCATTTCCTATCAGGAAATCCGCAAAAGAGTTGCCGGTGCTACTGGTGAGATTGCTAAAGCTCAACAGTCCCTGGCGGTCGCCGGAAGCTGCGCCGATGGCGTTGTTATCCTGATTGCGCATGGAGTACACATATTGCAGGCCAAACTGCAGGGTGTGTTTGCCCATGGTTTTGCCAACATCGTCGCGGATGGCATAGGTGGGGTTCGTGTGGCCCCACGGCATGTAGGAGGGATCCTCGGCAAATCCGCGCCCGCCGTAAGCGGCATTGGTGCCGAGGAATGCGACGCCCGGCATTTTGCCGCCAAAGCCGTTATTGAAAATATAACCCATGCCACATTCGGTAGCGCCAGTGACCGGGTCGACACTAACGTTAGGATTGCATTCCTGGGGAGAGGCTGAGTTGGTGACGACAAGCGGGAGGCTAAGCGAATTATTCCTTTGAAATTGGGCTCCGCCGGGGCCGTTCTTGTCGGTCAGGGTAATCGTCTGATTGGCATAGCTGAAGTCGATTACGTTCAGCAGCGTCGGCGAGAAAGCCTGAGTAATACGGCCTACCAGATTCAACCCGGGACCAACGAAGCGATTCTCGATGTTGGGGAAGGTGGCGGCTTGGGGATTGGTAGTGCTCAGGTAGTTCCACTGCGGCGAGAGCACGGTCGTGTTCCAGGCGTCATGGGCGTAGCGGAACGATGCGCGTATCTTGTCATTCACCTGATGATCGATGCGGAACAACTCCTCCCGCCAATAAGTGGACGGAGAAACAGCGGCCACGTAACAGCGGAATGGGTCGGTCGCCGGGAGCACGGTGGAGAAGGGCAGAGTATAACTGCACCCGGTGGCCGAGTTAGGCAGCGGGATCAGGTTCGCACTCAGGATCGCCAGCGCATTCTTGTCTACAGGAAAGCCGGGAAGGCCGCTTGGCAGTGTCTCCAGGTAGCCCCCGTTGGCCGACCCCCCCAGCGGCACGTACCCAAGATTTGTAAGGGTGGCGGGACAGTCGGGATACTGGGCGCGGAGAAACGTGCCATTCGTAAGGTCTGCGGGCAAGGGGCACACGTCCGAAAAATCGAATACCTGACCGACCACACCGGTGTTCGAGTTTGGGGAACTCAGGTTCTTTTGGACAACTCCGTTCAGCAGCGTCAGTCCGCGCTCGTGCAGGCCGGGAACGGCCTGGTTGTATTCGACGGGCGTTTTCTCGAGGCGGACTTCCTCGGAGAAGAAGAAGAACGTCTTGTCCTTTGTAGTGTTGAATAGGTGGGGAATGTACAAGGGGCCGCCGAAGGTTCCGCCAAAATCCTGCCGGCGGTAGAGCGGGGCCTTACTGGTGAGATCGAAGTAATTGCGCGAGTTAAAGGCTTCGTTACGAACGAAGTCATAAATATTGCCATGGAACTTAGCGCCGCCCGACTTAGTGGTGACCTGCACGGTGCCGGAGGCGGTGCGTCCATATTGCGCGCCATAGTTAGAAGTTAGAACCTTGACTTCCTGAATGGCATCGATGCTGGGGTAAACCATGAGCGTGCTGGAAGCGCCGTTCAGCCCGGTGTTGAGAACATCGCTGCCGTCGATCTCATAACTGTTGTATTCGACGCGCCCGCCGTTGACGCTGTATTTCACGCTGCCCAGCACGCCCACCTTGCCTTCATCCTGGCCGGTCTGGTTGCTTACGCCGGGCGTTAAGGCAATCAGCTGGGAGAAATTACGCCCATTCAGCTGAAGTTTGACGACCTCCGTTGTGGTGATCGTGCCGGAAACGGAAGCGGTCTCGGTTTCCACCTTGCCAACGTTGCTGGATTCGACATTGACCTCTTCTTTTCCACCCGACTCCACCTCGAGCGAAACGTCGAGCGGCAGCTCAAGCCCGGCCGTGATCGTCATGTTGTCGAATACTTTGTTCGCGAAATTGGGCGCGGTGACCGTGAGCGTGTAGCTTCCCGGAGGAATACCGGTGAGCGAATAAACGCCCTTTTCGTTGCTTAGGGCCTCGAATTTGCCGTTCGGTCCGGTGAGTGCCGCCTTGGCGCCAACCACCACGGCATTGGTCGGATCAAGGACGGTCCCCTTGATAGAGGCGTTGCCGGTGCCGGCACTGGCGGGGTGCTCCTCGACGGCAGCCGGAGCAGGCTCGGGTTTGGCGCTGGGCGGCTCCAGTTCAACGTCGATCGTCAGCCTTTTTCCTGCGGTCAAATTAATGTTCTGAAAGGACTTTTCGCCGACGTTGGGCACGGTCACCGTCATGTTGTAGGGGCCGGGCACGAGTTCGACGGAATATTTGCCCTCGGCGTCGCTTGCGATGACGAGCGTTGCCAGGCCGGCATAGTTCAGCGAAATTTTGGCGCCGGCAACGGGATTGTGTGCTGGATCGGTCACCGTTCCGCTGATGCTGCCCTTGCTGGGATCCTGGGCCGGGCAGAACGAGATGCCAGCGACCAGCAGGAATGCGAGCAATAGTAATAAGAAGACAGACGTTGTTCGAGGGCGAGCATGAAAGGAGACCAAACTCACAAGCGTTTCTCCGCTGGCGCAAAAATCCCAAGCTTGAAGCGAACCGCGATTCTAGAGGAAGGGTCTGAGCCGGTAGGTTAAAAGAGTGTTAATTTGTGGGGCCGGGCGTCGATCCATCGCGCCCCCGGGCCACCTTGCCGTGCATGCGCGATCCCAGACTCCTGTGCAAATAGGCGAGTGCGAATCGACTCGTGCATTCGCAAAACCAGGGTCATCGGGAGCTAAATCTATTCGAATGAGCTAATCCTGCCTGTCACATTTCCTTAACAAACTTTTATTCAACCTTTCATACACCCGCTGCGATGAGTCCGGTATGCTTCATCGGGTTACTGCCGCTCAATCCTGGTGCCCCTCAATCCCCATGCGATGGGATGAGTCCGCATAGCGCGAGCCGGCAGGGACTCGCAACCCCAAGAATGTTTTCGGAATTGTTTCGCAACCAGAAAAAGGAGAATAGCAATGTCACGAAGCAAATCATTATTCGCGGTGCTGGCCCTGACCGCGATTCTCGGGTTTTGTCCCCAACTTCACGCCACGTCAGCAAGCGTGAAGGTAGTGCTCGCTGGGTCTTCGGCGCTGTGGCAGACACTGGCGCTGGGAACCTTCGGAGTTCCGAATAGCGGTACGCCGACTCAGGGCGCCTGCGGCGCTGGCCTTGGTGCCACCGCTCCCTGCTTCCACTACACCAACGGCAGTTTCAACGTTGTCGACGGCCGCGTTCAAACCAATAACGACGCGAACGCGATTTGGATCGTGTGGGACAGCGCCGCTACACCCCACGTTTGGGCCTTTGTGAAGGTAGACTCTGGCGTGGGCAACCGTTGCTACTTCGGCAACCCGCCCTGCTACATCTCGTCGAAGCAAGCCGTCGGGAGCTGGACGGCCGCCAACTCGATCACCGTCTGGGGTGCAACCGACGACACAGTTCCACCGACGTCCATACAAGACGCGTTTACCCAGGCAAACAGTGGCCTGCCGGCGGGACAGAAAGTAACCGCCTCGGCCACCGACATTCGTCCGGAAGACTCGCTCTGGTCGACCTGCCGCAGCAACTCGAAGTTGGGCATGAACGCCTTCGATGCGACTGACGGCCTCGGCTACAACACCAACTGGACTGCCGGCACCTGTCCTGCTACCGCCACGGTCAGTACGGGAACCGGTAGCGCTATTCAGAGCGGCTACCCCAGCAGCACTTCCACCGCTAACCTGATTGCTTGGAATATCACCGGAAGCGACCCCATCACCGGCAAAGCGGTTCCCGCTTTCTCGACGTATTCGGTGGGAGCGGCGCCAGTCACTTTCGTTTATTCAACCAATGGCGGGCAGTTGACCGGCCTGACGAACGCGACGGACGCGCAATTGCAACAAGCGTTCTCGGGCACCAGGTGCGACGCCGACGTATTTGGCTTGACCTCGGGTGCAATTGACGTCTATCTGCGTGAGCCGATTTCCGGCACCATGAACACCACCGAAGCTAACGTATTCCGTCGTCCCGTCGATGCGGCGGGCAGCACAGAAGGACTGAGCCAGGAAACCGGAGTCGGCGGCCACAACCCGCTGACCGGCGCTAGCGTTGCTTGCCCGTCCACCGGCAGTGCTGGCGGTCGTTTCCGCGCGATCGGCACCGGCGAAGAAGTAAAGTCGGTTCTGAATTCCAAAACCAACAACGGGCAGGACGGTATCGGCTACACGTTCTTCAGCTACGGGAACGTGAGCACGATTGCGGGTTCCTCCAGCTACGGCTACACGCAGCTGGATGGCGTGGACCCGATCTTCCAAGTTTACAACAGCACTGCGGGCGCCGGATACGATCCCGGACAACCCCCCAGCGGCGAATTGCCGGCAGCGGCTAACTTACCGGCAGCAGCGCCTCCGACGGGTTGCAGCTCCGCCTTCCCCTGCCCAGAGACTCTAATCTGGACGGGCGAACTTTCCTTCCCCAACGTCCGCAGCGGCGCTTACCGTGCGTGGTCTCTGCTCCGCGTTGTGAGCACGGGCGCGGCTCTTACCTCGGCTGAAGCTGTGGTCAAAGCCTCGCAGGCGTATGTTGTCACCAGTGTTCCCGACTATATTCCAGCAATTGCGACGACGGCTACGATCAACGGCACGAAATTCACCGATCCCGGTCTCCAGCTGATTCGTTCACACTATCAACAAGTGGACGGCAGCGGGACGACGGACATCGGCGCAGCTCCGGTCAACACCGGAACTGGCGAGAAGGGCGGCGATATGGGTGGTTGCATTCTGGCCACTCCGAGCGCTGCCACGCAGCTGAAACAGGCCAACCCTGGCGCGCCGTGCGCTGTCAGGCCAGTTAATCCGTAATACCCCTGGGCGAGCCGTCAACGACGGCTCGCCCTTTTTCTCGTTTCCAAAAATCCTTTCGAAGGCCGGATAATAGCAACATGCCTCGAAGTCTTCTGTTGATCCTTAGAAAAATCTTTGTGCTTGAAATTCTTGTTCTTGGAATTTCAGTTTTTTTTCTTAGCGGAACCGTCGCCGCTCAGCTGCTGCCCGCGTCACCGCCGGTTGCCGACCCCACCGATCGCCGTTTCGACGCCGTGCGGGAGGACTGGACGACACCGGCTTTAGCAAGAGGTACCCTCAGGCCGGTTCAGCCCCTCCTTGGTTCGGTCAACGATCAGGCTACCTACACGCTGGAACTGCTTCGTCTGCAATGGCGCGCTGTTGATCCGCTCGACGTGTATGTGATCAAGCCGAAGAACATCAAAAACCCTCCCGTGGTCATGTATCTCTATGGCTATCCCGCAGAAACCGACATTTTCAGGGATCCAGAGTACGACGAAGCCGTGACCAAGGATGGATTTGCGGCAGTTTGTTTCGTGGCCGCGCTCACCGGGCATCGCTACCATGAACGTCCCATGAAGGAGTGGTTCATCAGCGAATTGCAGGAAAGCCTGGCAACCTCGGCGCACGATGTGCAGATGATGCTCGACTACCTGGCGGCGCGCAACGATTTGGACATGAGCCGCGTCGGTTTTTTTGGGCAAGGCGCGGGAGCGAGCATCGGCATTCTCGCTTCGGCAGTCGACCCGCGTATCAAAGTCTTGCAGGCGCTCGACCCCTGGGGCGATTGGCCAACCTGGATGGCGACCTCTCCGTTTGTGCCGGAAGACGAGCGAGCCAACTATGTGAAGCCTGATTTCCTGAAAAAGGTATCGACGCTTGAGCCGGTCGAGTGGCTGCCCAAGGTGCAGGCAAAGAAGTTTCGCTTTCAGCAACAGGAGTTCGACAAGAATACGCCGGCCTCATCGAAAGAGAAGCTGCGCGCAGCCGTGCCGCCAGGCGCGGAGGTAACGGTTTACAAAACGCCGCAGGAGTACGCCGCGGTTATGTTCGGCAGCAAGCAACTGGATTGGATGCGCAATGCGCTGCGCTCCCTTCCTGAAGCCGCGCCCGATAAGACGCCGGCGGATGCAAAGGCTCCGGTTGCCAGTTCGAAATGACCTGAGCACTTGCCGAAGGTTGCGCCGCCCATGCGATGGCGCGCCCGGGCAAGTGCGACCAATCTGCGGCAGCCGCGGCTCTCCTCCTTCCCCATTACTCATCTGAGCGGTACACTGCCTAGTATGAATCAACCGAACCAACCGAATCTTAAATTCATACAGACCCCCGACTACCGCGAGACCTACGCCAACAGCGTGCAGATACGGGTGAGCGTGTGGGATTTTTTCCTCGTCTTCGGCACCATGCAACAGCCCTCGGAAACGCAAGTGGAACTGCGGAACTTTCAGGGCATCTACCTGAGCCCGCAACAGGCGAAGGCGCTCATGGCATTGTTGCAGCAGAACGTATCGAACTACGAAGCCGCATTTGGCGAGATTAAACTCGACCCGCGAGCCCCAGGTGGCCCCATTCACTAAGGCCCGCTCCGCCGGCGGCGCCGCTCAACTCGAAGCCAGGTCGCCAATCAGACCCGCATGGCCGCAGCAGTTTCTTCTGTTCGCGCTGCTTTTTGCGGGGCTGATGCTGCTGCATGCGCCTCTGCTGCGCCTGCCTTATTTCTGGGATGAGGCGGGCTATTACATTCCGGTGGCGCGCGATCTGCTTTTGACCGGATCTCCGATTCCGCGGTCGACAATTTCAAACGCGCACCCGCCGCTGGTCATGGCGTGGCTCGCGCTCGCCTGGCGGTGCTTCGGATATTCGACTCTGGTGACGCGCACCGCCATGCTGGCCATCGCCGCATTTTCTCTGCTGGGCCTGTTTCGCCTGGCGCGGACCGTTGCCAATCTGCAAGTGGCATGGGCAGTGACGGTGCTGACGGCGATTTACCCCGTCTTCTTCGCGCAGAGTTCGCTCGCACACGTAGACCTTGCCGCCGCGGGATTCACTTATTGGGCGCTGCTGGCGTGGCTGGAAGACTCCCCGGGCATGATGGTGCTCTGGTTTTTGCTGGGGGCGCTGGCGAAAGAGACGGCAATCGTGGTGCCGCTGACTTTGTTTGCGTGGCAACTGCTGGTGCGCTTTTTTCCTCCGGCGTGGAAGGAACTCATACCGCCCGTGAACCGCCGAACGCGCCCGCTGTACTTGTTGATTCCGCTTGTGCCCCTCGTCTGCTGGTTTGCCTATCATCGCCTGAAGACGGGATTTTTTCTTGGCAACCCCGACTTCCTTCGCTACAACCTCGGCGCAACTCTGAACCCTCTTCGTATTCCTCTTGCTTTCGTCATGCGGCTTTGGCAAACGGTGGGGTATTTTGGCCTCTATCTGCTGAGTCTGACGGCATTGGCATCGATGTTTCGTGCGTCGCGGAGTGAGCAAGGCGCAACTCGCGACGGTATTCCACTCTGGCAGCGAGCCGCTGGTGCAGTAGTGATTCTTGCGTATCTGTTGTTCATGTCAATCGCAGGCGGAGCTGTGCTGGCGCGATACCTGTTGCCGATTGTGCCGCTGGTGATTCTCGCGTCGGTGGAGACGCTTTCTCGTCGGGTGCGTTCCTGGAAAATCTTGGTGGGCGCGGCCGCTGCCATGTTTGCCATTGGACTGTTCACCAATCCGCCGTATGGCTTCTCGCTTGAAGATAACCTCGCCTATCGGGATTTCGTTGTGATGCATGCGGAGGCCAGCCGCGCCTTGGCCATGGTTTATCCGAACTCGAAGGTGCTGACTGCATGGCCTGCCTCCGACGAACTGAGCCGTCCATGGCTTGGATATGTGGCGCGTCCGTTTGCCGTGGTGCGGATTGAAGACTTTAGTTCCGCGCAGATCGAAACCGCCGCGGCGGCTCGTGATCAATATGATGTGGTCTTTGCCTTCTCCACAAAGTATGTGCCCGAGCACGAACTGCTCGCCAACTGGACGGCATGGCGGCTCTTGAAAGAGAGATTTTTCGGTTATCACCAGGACTTGCCACCGGAAGAAATCGCGCGCCGCCTGGGTGGAAACGTTGCATTCCAGAAAAAAGAAAATGGCCTGTGGGTGGCGGTGATTGCGTTGGATAAATGACAAACGATAAACGATATGTGATAAGCGATTAGCAGCCAGATGCCGAGCGTCAACCGGCGTAGGGCTATCGCAGCAGGTGACAGGAATGCGTCTTGATGACGACCCAGACATTGCTGCCCGGCTTAAGTTCTAGCGCCTCGCGCGCCGCGAGCGTCAACTGAACCACAAAGTTGATTCCTCCACAGTCGACCGCGGCCGACACGATCCCGTGAATCTGCTCCAGCCGCTGAACCGTCCCTGCGATGATGTTGCGCGCGCTCAGCCCGCGCGGAGCTTCAATCGCCAGCAGAATGTCGCCAGCGCGAATCCCCACCCGCACTGTCGCTCCGGCCTCAAGCGGAGCCAGCGGAGTCTCAAGATGTAAGGCCCCGGACCCGATCCTGCAAGTCATCGTGCCGCGATCCGCGCTTACGGTTTCCACGGTGGCAGCGAAGATGTTTTCGAAACCAGACAGCTGCGCTACGGTCTCTAGCTGCGGCGCATGCATCACATCTTTCGGCAGACCTTGCGCGACGATTTTTCCTTCCTCCAGCACAATCACTTCTTCACCCAACGCAAATACCTCTTCGCCGCTGTGGGTAATAAAGAGGATAGGAATGCGGTAGTGCTGATTCCAGCGACGCAGATCGGCGATGACCTGCGATTTCGTGGGGCGATCGAGCGCGGCCAGCGGCTCATCCAGCAGCAGCGCACGCGGCTGTGTAACCAACGCGCGAGCCAGGGCGACGCGCTGGCGTTCGCCTCCAGAAATTTGCGCGGGACGGCGCTCGCGCACATGGCCGATGCGAAACGCCTCGAACAATTGATCACTGCGCCTTCGCCTCTCCGCGCGATCGAGCCTGCCCAATCCGTACTCCACATTTTGCTCCGCCGTGAGGTGAGGGAAGAGCGCCAGGTCCTGGAGAACATAGCCGATTCGCCGCGTCCACGGCGGCAGATTGATGCTGCGTTCGGATGCATAAACTTCCTCGCCTCCGATTGCGATGCGACCCTCGTCCGGTTCGGTAAGGCCCGCGATGCAGTCGAGCAGCGTGGTCTTGCCCGCGCCCGATGCGCCAAACAAGATGGTGAACCCCGCGAGGGCGCGGAAATGAACGTTCAGCAGGAAACTGCCCGCGGGATTCGCGAAGCGTTTGCGAATGCGGACTTCGATCTCCGAAGAGACGGGCTGGGTTGCGGTTGCGGCCGCCATCTTCACTTCCACGGGCTCACCGTCCAGGGACGCCGGTTCAATCCGTACACGACCGAAAGAAGAACGAAAGAGATTACGAGCAACACGATGGCGGTTAGGTTCGCGCCGGTGTAGTCGGCTGCCTGCACGCGATCGTAAATGTCGATGGAGACCGTGCGCGTCACGCCCGGGATATTGCCTCCGACCATGAGAACAACGCCGAACTCGCCCAGCGTGTGCGCGAAACTGAGGGTGAAGCCGGTGATGAGCCCCGCTTTCGAAAGCGGCAGAACCACGCGGCGAAATGTCTGGAGTGGCGATTGTCCCAGCGACGCCGATGCGCGCAGCAAGCTCGCATCGACCGCTCCGAACGATGCGGCAAAAGGCTGCACGGCAAAGGGCAGGCTATAGAGCAGGGAACCAATCACCAGGCCTTCAAAAGTGAATGCCAGCGTATGCCCGGTGAGCGACTCCCACCAGCGGCCAAGCGGACTGCGCGAGCCGAGCGCGACCAACACATAGAACCCCAGCACTGTCGGGGGCAAGACAATGGGGAGAGCGATGGCGGCTTCAATCAGAAATTTCCACCGCCAGCGCGAATAGGTGAGCCAGTAGGCGATAGGGATCCCCACCGCGAACAGAACAGCAGAGACGATCATGGCGAGCCGTACGGTAAGCCAGAACGCCTCCCAACTCATTTCAATGTTTCTCCGCGGGTAGGCTGAAGCCGTAGTCGGCGAGCAGGGAAGTGGCTTCGGGCGAATGCAAGAAATCCAGAAACTTCCGTGCCGCCTCTTGCTGCTTCGCGTGAGAAAGCACAACTGCAGCTTGGTTCAGCGTGGGATAGGCATCCAGCGGCACCGTCCAATAGCGGCCCTTCGTTTTCATCGCCGGCGCCAGGG
>Ga0326728_10012785_pt1 | contig 18492 bp, 12 predicted proteins | sample MB3enrmetagenome_FD_207602 | JGI IMG/M metagenome (GOLD analysis project Ga0326728, IMG submission 207602) | Lab enriched peat soil microbial communities from McLean, Ithaca, NY, United States - MB31MN | ecosystem: Environmental > Terrestrial > Soil > Wetlands > Peat | place: USA: New York... | reverse complement strand
GGGACACGGCATCGAACCTCTACTGGCAGACCGTCAGCATCTTTCTCGTCTACTTCTACACCGACGTCTTCGGGCTCTCTGCATCCGCAGCGGCGGTCATGATCCTCGTTACGCGCAGCTGGGACACGCTCATAGACCCCATCATGGGGAGCATCGCCGATCGCACGCGCTCGCGCTACGGGCGCTTCCGGCCTTGGCTTCTGTGGGGTGCTGCACCATTCGCTCTGGCTGGCTTCCTCGCGTTCGTCACCCCGCCGTTTGGGCCATCCGCCAGGCTTGCTTACGCATACGTGACCTACTCGCTCATGATGCTGACCTACACGGTCGTCAACGTTCCATACGGAGCGCTGCTGGGCGTAATAAGCCCAAGCCCCAGCGCGCGGACGGCCCTGTCGTCGTACCGGTTTCTCGGTGCCCAGACCGGCGTTCTCATCGTCAATGGGACGCTCCTTCCGCTCGTTCACGCCCTCGGAGGAGGCAACGAACGCCTGGGGTTTCCGCTGGCGATGGCGATCTACGGCGCGGTGGCAGGCAGCCTCTTCGTGTACTGCTTCGCCGTGACGCGCGAGCGCATCTCGCCGCCGCCCGGACAGAAGTCGAGCGTGGCGGAAGACGCGGCCGACCTCAGTCGGAACCGTCCGTGGATCGTTTTGTGCGTGGCGTCGGTGCTGGTCCTCTTGGGCGTATCCGTCCGCGGCGCCGCGACCCTCTATTACTTCAAGTACTTCGTCCTCAGCGAGACACTCGCCTCGACGTTCATGGTCGTGGGAACAGCAGCGACACTGCTCGGTGTGGCGTCGACCTCCACGTTGTCGCGGGTGCTCGGCGGGAAGAAACGCGCGCTGTTGGTCCTCCTCGCCGGGACGATAGGCGGCTTTATCGTCTTCCAACTCGCTGGCCCGCACGACGTGGGCGTGATGTTCGCGTCGCAGATCGTCGGCTCCTACGCGGGAGGGCCGTTGTTCCCGCTCATTTGGTCGATGTACGCGGACACTGCGGACTACGCGGAATGGAAGACAGGGCGGCGCGCGACAGGCCTGGTTTTCTCGACCGCCACGTTCGCGCAGAAGATCGGTTGGACGATTGGCGGCGCACTCGCGGGTTGGATCCTGGCGAGCTACGGATTCCGCGCGAATGTCGAACAGTCGGCCCGGGCTCTCGCCGGCATTTGCGCCATGATGGGTTGGATCCCCGCCGTTCTGTGTACGCTCGGTACGATCGTGGCGTACCTCTACAATCTCGACGCTCGCACGCTCGACGGTTTGGAGGCTGAGCTTCGAGATCGTAGACGCACCTTCGAGGCGACGACTGGTGACCCCTGAACGCCCGATCTACGGTGATCGCGGACCGAGGCCGTCATGCAGACAAGAGCCCTGCGCGATCTAGGGCAGCGAGCCGAGACCGAACTGCGTTCCGACATCTTGCCCTTCTGGTTGACCCACGCGATCGACAGGCACAATGGGGGCTTCTACGGCCGAATCGCAAACGATCTCACTATCGTCCGGCGAGCCGACAAGGGCCTAGCGCTGAACGCTCGCATTCTCTCGACGTTTTCCCGAGTGCTGAGGGTCTATGGCGACGAGGTCTATCGGCGCACGGCTGACCGCGCCTATGCCTACCTGATGTCCCACTTCCGGGACGGGGCGCACGGGGGTTTCTTTTCTGCCGTGGACCCCGAAGGGCGAGTCGTGGACACGAGCAAGCGTGCCTGCGCCCAAGCGTCGTGCATCCATGCTCTCGCTGAGTACCACCTAGCGACCGGCGATCCCACGGCGCTCTCAGAAGCTGTACGCACCTACGAGTTTCTCGAGTCGTTCGCACGTGACACGATGAGCGGCGGCTACTTCGAGATCGTCGAACGAAGCGCTGCACCAACTGAAAGCCCGGACGTCGCGTCATCCAAACGGGACGAGAGTAAGTCGATCACTACTCACCTGTCAGTCCTCGATGGCTACACGAACCTGGTTCACGCGTGGGGCAGCGCGGAGCTTCGCGGGCGAGTTCGGGAGGTTCTGAGAATCTTCCTCGACCGCATCCTGCACCCTTCCAAACGTCACCTCCGGCTCCTGTTCGACGAGTCGTGGAAGCCTCGCTCCGACCGCGTTTCCTTCGGCCACGACCTCGAAGTGAGCTGGCTGCTCGTAGACGCCGCCGAGGTCGCAAACGCGCCGTCGCTACTCGCGGAGGTGCAGGCCGGAGCCGTTCACCTCGCCGAGGCCGCGTTGATGGAAGGGGTTGACGCCGACGGAGGGATTCTGAGCGAGGCTGGCCCTTCGGGACCTGTCGACGGGGACAAGCTGTGGTGGTCGCAAGCGGAGGCGGTCGTGGGGTTTCTCGGAGCGTTCGAACTCACCAGACGCGCGCCACTGCTCGAGGCCGCGATGCGCACCTGGGGCTTCATCGAGCGTGCGGTCCTCGATCGCGACCACGGCGAGTGGTTCGCCAAAGTCTCGCCGAGCGGCGAGCCGAACCGCGGTGCGTTCAAGGTCGACGAGTCGAAGTGCCCGTACCATGGCACCCGCGCGTGTCTCGAGATCATGGCCCGCACGGAGAGAATGACTTCGAGAGCGCAACTTCCGGGCCCCGTCGGACGACGAGTGTAAGACCGGCAGATCCGCTGTCGATCGCTCGACGGAATTCCTGGCCACACTCCACGAGCGCGCGCTCGGACCGTCGATGACGTACGATGCCGCCCCGTCCACCGTGCCTGGAGCTTCCGATGCCTTTTCGCCGCGCCTTCATGTTCGCTTTCGGCTTGTCGGTCCTTTGTTGTGCCTGCTCTCGCGCTGCGTCGACAACGGTAACGTTGCCGTCATTCGAGGACGTCTTCCAAGCACCAGCCCCGATTCAGACCGCTGCGCAGGCCGTCGTGGAAATCCAGATCGCCGACGGCGTGGCGACGGGGTCATTCGTCTCGGGCGACGGCATGCTCCTGACGAACAACCATGTCCTCGGGGTAGACGAGTGCTTTCGCGAGGGTTGCTACGCGACGATTCAGCGTATGTACCAAAGGCACGCGACTCCGGGGAGTCTCGAATCGGTGTATGTCGTGCCGTTGGCGGTCGACATCGGGTCCGATATCGCCCTCGTGCAGCTCTACTCGGGAAGTCCGAGCGGCGCGCAACTGTCCACTCCGAACTTCTTGACGTTACAACCTGCCACGGCGGCGTCCCTCCTCGACACGCACGTCAATATCGTCGGACATCCCGAGGGCGCTCTCAAGAAATGGACATCCGGCCCCGTCGTCGACACCGACGGGACCTGGGTCTATGTGGCGGCGTTCATTCTTCCTGGCAACAGCGGCTCGCCGATTCTCACGGACGACGGTACGATGGTCGGCATCATCCACCGCGCTCCGACGTCGCAGGACCTCGGGACGAACGTCGGTATCGACGAATTCGCAATTGGAACGGCTGCGGCGGCGTTCGCGTCGTACTTGACGACGGCGTCGATATCCAGCCCGCAGCTTCCGCCGTCCATGCTGTCGAATGCGACATCCATGACCGACGACCAGGTCGGCACCAACGAGGAGGTCTTTCTAAACTCCCAGGTGGAATCCGCCAACGTAGGGGGGACTTCCAAGCCCGTCATCACGAGCCTCGGAGTTGCTTGCGACGATGCCCTTACCCAAACGGTCTACTCGTCTCCGGAAGATCTCGCTTCCATCCTGTCCCCGTGCTCGGCGGGAATTGCATGGATCAACTGCCAATCGAGCACCGGCGTCTGTCCCTCGAGCAGCGCTGACACGCAAGCCTGGCTGACTCGCTACGGTCAAGTCTTCGCCGCGCTTCAATCCCTCAACGGCCAGCTCGACCTCGACATGGTCACAGCCGGTCCGGCGGGGCTCCAAAGCACGCCGGCACTGGCGCAGAGCGTCGCTCAACAAGGCCTTTCGCAGGCTCTTGCCTCCGCCCAGCCCCCGCTCGATTTCACGATCGCGGCCTACTGCGCGCAGTACGGCTTGGACTCGTACAACGGGACCGATATCGTCAACTACCTTCTCTCTTATGCGAGCGTTCCGGACTACGGGATTCAGGGGTCGAACATCGTCCAGACGCTGATGGCTCTCTACAATGCCAATCGGGTCTCGAACACCCAAGCGCTCTCTCTTCTCCAGCAGCTCGCAGCCGACGTCCACATCGAGCTCGGGACCAAGCTCTACATCGAACAGATCCTCTTTGCCTCGGGCGTCATCGACTAAAAATCTGCCCGAGGACCGACCGCCAGTTCGTACCAGCCGGCGCCTCCGGCGCACCGGTGACGACCCGCAAGACGGCCGCCGTGAGGTTGTCCGGAGTTCCGCGCTCGTTGGCTTGCCGGACAAGCTCCGCACACGCTTCCTTCGCGTCCGACTCTCCAATGCACGCTTTCATCTCGCTCTCCCCCAAGACGTTGTACAGGCCATCGCTGCACATGAGGAGCACGTCGTCTGTGACGAGCGGAAAGCTCAGACGGTCGATGGCTGCGATGAGCTCCGGGCCCAAGCTGTGCGTCAACGTCGAACGGTCCGGGTGAGACCTCGCGCGCTCCGCACTCATCAGGCCCAATCGCACGCGGTCGGCCGTCACCGTGTGGTCCTTGGTCTTCTGAACGATACCCTCTTCGCGAATGAGGTAGAGGCGTGAATCGCCGACGTGTGCGCCGTACGCGACGCCGTCGTGCACAAGCACTGCCGTGATGGTGCACGACATCCGCCGAAGTTCAGGCACGACCTGAGCTTTGTCGTAGATCTCGATGTTGGCCCGCTGAACGGCTCTGAAGATTCTCTTCGCCGGGCCCCACGACGCTGGACTTTCTGCGAACGCATTGACGGTGACATCCACCGCCATACGACTCGCGATCTCGCCACCTTCGTAGCCACTGACGCCATCGGCCACGACGACGAGCACCGCGCCCGACGCATCCTCCACGTGTACACCGCACGCATCCTCATTGGTGTCGCGCTCCGTGCCGACGTCCGAGAGCACCGACACGGTGACCTGCGCTGCGACGGCCACCGGATTCCTGTCTTCTGCGACCATCATACTTAGAAGCTATGCCATAAGGTCCTTCGATGCGCAGCCCCCATTATCCATCTCGAAACGGACAGGAAACATTCGGCAGAAAAAAAACGCAACGTCGTTTCCGAACTCACCCTGTTAACATCCGTGAAACATCGGCACCCGTAGGTTTGTAGCGTTCCAACCACTCACGGGGAGACCAATGTCAGACATCACAAAGAACGCGGGACAGTCGTCCGCAAGACCCACGCTCGGTCTTACCGGGTTGACGATCAATGCCATGGCGCTCATAGCGCCGGGCGCCTTCCTATGGCTCACATTCCAGATTCAGGCCCTTTATGGGGCGCCGCTCGCGGGAAGCGCGATGTGGTTCGGCATCGTGCTGGCGCTCTTGCTGTGCTTTGCCACCGCCGTCAGCTATGCGGAGTTGTCGAAGCTTTATCCGGGCGCAGGGTCGTCGTACTTTTTTGCTGAACAGGCGTTTCTATCAAAGACGAAGGCCTTCAAGTTTGCTCGCGTGGCGAAGTTCATCACAGGCTGGGCGAGCCACCTCTACTATTGGGTATATCCGGGCTGCATGGTCGGCGTCACCGCCCTGCTATCCGGGTTCCTGCTCAATCAGTTCTTCCCCGACACCTTCAGCGGCTCATTCAACAGCCCGCTCTTCATGTACCTGTTCTGCATCGCCTTCGCGCTCGGCGTGTCGTACATCGCGTTTCGCGGAGTTACGGGGACGACCAGCCTCAACATGGTGATCAACATCGTGCAGATTGCGGCGCTGCTCGTGTTCTCGGTCATGGCGATCGCCTACCGAGCGCAGCACCCCGAAGGTTCGAGGGGACTGCACCTAGTCAACGGGGCCACCTACGACTACGTGGTCGCGCAAGAGCAAGTCGTTGAGGACGGAAAGCCGAAGGTCGACGCGGACGGCCAGCCGGTCATGCAGAACAAGATCGACGAGAAATCGGGTGACCCAGTTCCCGAGCTCGGCAAAGACGGCAACCCGGTACCTTTTGTGTTGAGCTACGCGCCCGACCAGGCGATGACGATGGAAGCGATCGACTCGGACCATCCCAAAGACCTGTCGCCGCACTTCAAGTTCCACACGTCGGCGGCCTCGGTCGTCGCACCGCACGGCTTCTCGTTCATGTTCATCCAGGCGTGCATCGCCATCCTCATCCTCGTCGGCTTCGAGTCGGTGACGTCGATGGGCGAAGAGGCCAAGAACGCGAAGCGCGACATCCCGAAGGCGGTCCTCCTGTCTCTCGGGATTCAAGGAATCGTCTGCTATCTCATCGAGTACTTCGCAGCCAACTACTTCATGAATCAGGGCTATACGCTCGCGGACGCTGGCGCGTCCGGCGCGCCGATCGGCGACATGATGGTCATCGTCGGGGCGTGGCTGTTCGGTTCCTACAGCGCGGGCCGCGCGTTCATGCTCGTTCAGGCGTTCACCGTCTTCCTCGCGCTGATCGGCACCACCCTTTCGTGTCTCACGACCGGTGCGCGCGTGACCTATGCAATGGGCCGCGACGAGGAAGTGCCCGAGCACTTCGGCATGCTCCACGGCAAGACTCTCACGCCGTACCGTGCGATCTGGACGCTCGGCATCATCTCCGCGGTCATCGGGATCCTGACCGTCACCACGTACCTCGGCGGCACGACGCCTTCGGCGCTCGACCCCAAATATCACAACATCTGGTACAGCATCGGGATCTTCAATCCGACGCTCCTCAGCAAACTTCCGAATTCGCTGGTCATCGTGACTTTGGTCAGCAATTTCGGCACGTTCATGCTGTACATGGTCACCTGCGCCGTCGCGCTCGTGGCATTCCACGAACACCACGCGTACGCGCCGTTCAAGCATTTCGTCGTACCCGTGTTCGGGCTCATCGCGAATCTCGCGTGCATGGTGTTCTACCTCGTCGGTCCCTTCGCCGTGGCCGGGATGAGCGTCAAGGAGCCCTACATCGCGCTCGGCCTCTGCGCGGCATGGGGAATCTACGGCGGCATCTACTTCGCCCGGGCGAGCAAGGCGAAGGACAAGGGAATCCTGCTCTCCGAACGGCCAGTTCAAGCACAATCGACGTACTAGGCCCAACCCACGCATTCAACGCCTCAACCGGTTCCTCCCCTCACCGCGGCAAGGAACCCGAAGGAAGGCAGCGGCAGCACGATCAGTGTCCGTCAAGCCGCCTAGGCACTCGTGCCGAGGCGGCTTCCCGGCATTCGGAGGTCTGTCCCGCCGCAAGGCTAGCGTGGTACGGAGGCCATCATGCGCGAGGTCATCGCTGGAGATCGGCTCGACCAATACGAGCTCACCGACCTCCTGGCACGAAGCGGCATGGCGTCGATCTTCAAGGCGGTGGACCGAAAGTCGGGAGCCACCGTGGCGGTCAAAGTGCCGCACATGCAATACGAGAGCGACATCGCGTTCTTTCAGCGCTTCGAACGCGAGGAGAAGATCGGGCAGAAGCTCGCGCACGACAACATCGTGCGGTTTCTCGCGCCCGAGTCCAAGTCGCGGATGTACTTGGTCATGGAGCTGGCCGAGGGCGAATCACTTCGCGCGCTCATCGGTCGCCGCAAGCGGCTTCCGCTTCCGGAGGCGCTCGCCATCATCATCCAGGTCGTCGACGCCCTCAGGTATCTCCACGAAAATGGGATCGTCCATCGAGACCTGAAACCAGAGAACGTCCTTGTGACCGCGGATGGGCACGTCAAGCTCATCGACTTCGGCATCGCGATGGACGAGTCGGCGCGACGGCTGACGTGGGTCGGTCTTTCGTCGACGATTGGAACTCCGGACTACATGGCCCCGGAGCAAGTCCGCGGGCGCCGGGGCGACGCGCGAACGGACGTGTACTCGGCGGGAACGATGCTCTACGAAATGATCACGGGGGAGCTCCCCCTCACTGCGGGCAACGTCCACGCCATGATGCGCGCCAAGCTCGAACAGGATCCTCGCCCACCGCACGAACTGCTGCCTGACCTCGATCCCAAGATCGAAGAGATCATCCTGCGCGCAATCGATCGTACGCCTCGCGAGCGCTATCGCTCGGCCGCGGAGATGCTCGTCGACCTCAGGGATCCTTCCCAGGTCGTCGTTCAAGACCGGTCACAGCGCCGGGAAAGTCGACCTCTGTTCGCCCTGGCGCGACTGCCCCGAGGGGCCGTGTCTGCCGTGGCTCTCGTCACAATATTCGTCGCATTGGGCATGCTCATTTGGGCCACGGGCCGCGGCCACGCGAGGCGCGCTCCGCACTCGTGGCCGGAACCTACGGAGGCCCCGCGCGGGCACTGACATGACCGCTCATTCACTCAACATCGCGTGGGTGCTCGTCGCGTCCTTTCTCGTCATGTTCATGCAGCTCGGTTTCGCCATGGTCGAAACCGGTTTCACGCGCGCGAAGAACGCCGTCCACACGATGGCCATGAACCTCATCGTGTATCCGATAGGCGTGGTCGGCTTCTGGCTCGTCGGATACGCATTTGCTTTCGGAGGCCTGAGCGTCTGGCCCACCCTCGGCGATGCGTCGCCCGCCAGTCACGAACTAGCTCTCCACGTTGGAGGTTGGACCGTCGGACTGCTCGGTGCGTCCAAGTTCGCGCTGGTCACTGTCGCTCAGCACCCGCCTGACATGGCAATGTTCCTCTTCGCGGTCGTGTTCATGGACACGGCCGCAACCATTCCGACGGGGACGCTCGCCGAACGGTGGAAGTTCTCGGCGTTCATCGTCTACGCCTTCTTCATGTCGATGGTGATCTACCCTGTGTTCGCCAACTGGGTGTGGGGCGGTGGATGGCTCGCGTCCCTCGGGAGCGCCTTCGGCCTCGGACACGGATTCGTCGACTTTGCGGGGTCATCCGTGGTCCACATGACGGGCGGCGTGACCGCCCTCGCCGGCGCCCGCGTCCTCGGTCCGCGACTCGGCAAATTCCGCAAGGATGGGACCGTAGGCCTGATGGCGGGACACAACCTCCCGCTGGCCGTCATGGGCACGTTCGTGCTCGCGTTCGGATGGTTCGGATTCAATGCGGGATCGACCCTCGCCGCCTCGGACTCACGCGTCGCGGCCGTGGCAGTCAACACAGCCCTCGCGTCGGCCACCGGAGCGCTCGCGTCGCTCTTTTTCGAGTGGCAACGGCACAGGCGGCCAGACATTGCCATGGCTCTCAACGGTCTGCTCGGGGGCCTGGTCGCAATCACGGCACCGTGTGCATTCGTGACGCCCCCAGCAGCTGCGCTCATCGGCATTGTCGCGGGCTTGTTGGTCCCTTTGAGCGTCGAGGTCATCGAGCGCAAGTGGCGCATCGACGACCCCGTCGGGGCCATCTCAGTGCACGGGTCGTGCGGATTGTGGGGAATCCTCTCGGTTGGCCTGTTCGCCGACGGAAGCTACGGCGAGGGATGGAACGGCGTCTCCGGACCAGTGTCCGGTCTCCTCTTCGGAGATCCGAGGCAGTTCGTCGTGCAGATGATCGGCGCGGCGACCAATCTCGTCTTCGTCTTCGCGCTCGCCAACGGCTTCTTCCGCGTATGCGACCGCCTGATCGGCATACGAGTACCCGCCGAGGTCGAATGGACAGGACTCGATGGCATGGAGATGGGGTCGGAGGCGTATACGCGGGAGTGACTGAATTCCGCCGATCGGGTGCAGTTACCCATCCAGCGAATCCCCGCTGGACCCGGTCGCAACGAGGGCTGCTGGGACGACAACCAGGGACGCGACGAGTCCCACGACAACCCCCAGCGTTCCGACGATGCCGAGGTCGCGCAGACCATCGAACTCGCATATCGCCAGGGCTGCGAATCCCGCCGCGGTCGTCAAAGCGGTTGCGGACACGAGCGGACCCTGGGTCCGAATGGCCCGGCCCACCGTCTGCCCGCGGACGCCAAAGAGCAGGAACATCGATTCGTCGATCGTCACTCCGAACAGCACGGGGAGCACGAGCGCATCGAAGACGTGCCAGCGGACCGCAAGAGCCCGCATGGCGACACCGACCAAGGCCATTTCGGTCACGAGGGCCGCCAAGGCGACCAACGTGTCGCGCATGCTCCGCAATGCCAGCGCCATGGTTACGGCAACAAGCGCCAGTGCTGCGAAGCCGACGACCCACAGCGACCTGCCGAGGATGTCGCGCAGCTCGTGGTCGAGCGCATCATAGCTCGTGATGACGGCCGACGAGTCGACGCCGCGGATGGCGGCTCGGACTTCGGCGGCGTTAGCGCGCCCTGGATCGACCCGAACATACGTGGCGACGAGAGCGCCTGCGTCGTCGTGGGCCACGTGGCGACGGTAGACCCAGGCAAAGGCTTCATCGTTTCCCGACAGGGCATCCACGAGATCGTTCGCGGGATGAGCGAACGCGGCGACTGCGGACGCGCACGCCGCCACATCGAAATTCGATTCGCGCAGGACGGTCGCCAAGGTTGAACCGCGAGCCGGCAGATCGAGAGCGTCTCTTTCGGCGAGGCGCGCCCGCTGCGTCTCCAGCGTTGGCGCGAGAGTCGTCACCGAATCGAATCCCTGGACCTCTCCTCGTAGGACCAACGGTCCGAGAGCTTCGGCAATCTTGTCGGCCCTTAGACGGGCAGCTTCTTCCGTCGCATCAGCGGACAGCACGATCCACTGTCCCGAACGTCCCCCGAACAAGGAGTAGACACGTTCCTGGACCGCGAGAGGCGTAAGACTCCGCGGACGCATGGCGACCAGGGCGTCGGCGGGGCGCGGCCATCCGACGAACGTCACCGCGACGACAGGGATGGCACACGCACACAGCGCCATCCATGCGCGCCGTCGGGTCGCCGTCGCCCGGGCCACGACGTCGATCCAGTGCGCTCGGAGCGCGGAAGGGGGGTGGCCCCGTTCGAGCCAAGCGCCGACCTCGGGCGTCACCAGGAGAATCGCGAACGCTGTGAGAAGCTCGCCAGCGCCGCAGAGAAGGCCGAGCTGACGCATCCCTTCGAGTCCGCCGAGCGCCAGCGACGCGAACGCAGCCGCCGCCGCGAGCGCTGCGCTCAGCGTTGGACGCCACGTCGTCTCTCTCGCACGCGCAGCTGCCTCTGCGGGCGGCAAGCCCTGCCGTCGAGCCTCGAGAAGCGCCGCATAAACATGCACGCCGGTGTCCACACCCACTCCGACAACGACCGCTGCGAACGCCACCGCCACCGCGCTGAGGCCATTCGGAAGGAGGGCAGCGAGGCCGGTCGTCCACAACGTGCCGAGCACGAGAGGCGGCAGCACTGCTACGAGCGCGCGGACCCGCCGAAACGTCAGGACGAACGCCCCCGACGAGAGCACCAGGGAAAGCACTCCACTGAGCGCGAGGTCACGCTGCAGCATCCGCTCGGTGGCGTGCGCGATGGCATGACCTCCGGCGAGCTCCACCGTCACGCCGGGGTGAATCACGTCGCGAATAGCCTGTTGCACATCGCCGACGAGCGCGGCGGCATCTCGTGACACGAACGCGCTTCCCCGTGGCTCGAGCACCACGAGCCTCGCATGACCATCCTCCGTGACGAACGCCGCTCCCGGGCGCGCCCCCACGCCAGCAGCCACCTCCTGCCTCGACTCCCAGGGAACCGCGGCGAGTCGCAACGGATCGCGCGCCAGCCACGTCTCGACCTCGGGGACGCCAGCAGGTGCGAGGAGCATCTCTCGTGTGCCCGCAAGCCGTTCGCGCATCCCCTCGGTCTCGACAAACCTCGCGAGGCGCGCACGTGCCGGGGCGTCGGCGAGCGCCCACGCGAGCGTCGGATCCGAGGGAAGTGCGGGAGCCGGCGTCCGATCGAGAACTCGCGCCACCGAGGGCGCACGACGAAGCATCTCGGCGAGCTGCCCGGCGACCCGTTCGACATCATCCGGTCGGTCCCCTCGCACAAGCACGAGGGCCGCGTCTCGACCGCCAAAGGCGTGAGTCCAGCGCACGAGTGCTGCGGCCTCACCTCCGGTCGGAAAGAGCGATGTGAGATCTCCCGACACATGGAGCCTCGTCGCGGTCAGCCACGCGCACACGGCGGAGAAGAGAACGAGCGCCAGCAGGCCCGCGTACCGAGAGAGAGTCCCGCGCGTTCCCCGCGCAATCACGACTCCGCGCTCGCGACCTCCGCGCCGCCCGCTGGGACCTCGGGTTCCGCGCGCACGACAACGCGAACGCGCGTCACCCGTCGACGACTGAGGGCTGTCACTTCAGCGGTAGCGCCTCGCGCGAGTTCAATCTTGTCACCCGCTCGCGGAAGCCGTCCGAGACGCTCGACGACGAACGCACCCACAGACTCTCCGAGGTCTCCCTCGGCCACGACGACCCCAATCGCGCGCAGCTCCTCCATCGCCGCGCGACCATCGATTTCCCATGTGTCGGACGTGCCGGCCACCGGGACCACCTTCTGAGGCTCCTCGTCGAACTCGTCTCGAATCTCACCGACGATCTCTTCGAGCAGGTCCTCCATCGTCACGATGCCGCTCGTCCCGCCGTAGTCGTCGACGACGATGGCGATGGGGATGTGCTTCCGCTGCATTTCGCGCAGAACGTCGACGCCTCCTTGCACCTCGGGAACGAACAGCACGTTGCGCCGCAGCGGGCGCAGGTCGGGCAAGCTGTCCACGTCAGGGTGCAGCAAGAAGTCCTTCGCGTACAGGTATCCGGCGATATCGTCCAAGGACGTGCCGTCGGTGAGAATGATGCGCGAGTACTGGTGGATCCGTTCGAAGGCCTGCGCGTCCCGCCCCGATGTCTGGATCGGCAGAGACACCACGTCGACGCGAGGCACCATCGAATGGCGCGCGGCACGTTGCGAGAAGCGCACGACGCGTTCGAGCAGTTCGGCGATGGACTTGCCGTGCGGCGACCGTGCGGCGCTTGCGGCGAGAATGGCCAGGATCTCGTCCTGACTGAAGCGGCCCTCGAGACTCGTCACGTTCGAGGACATGCCCATCGTCTGGAGCACGAGACGCGACGCACGCTCGAGAAGCCACAGAAGCGGCTGGAACGCCGTGTAGATTACGCGCAGAGGAATGGCCGCGGCGAGCGCAGTCGCCTGCGAACGCTGGATCGCGACGAGCTTCGGAACGAGCTCGCCGAAGAGCACGTGACCGAACGTCAGAAGCGTGAAGGCCAACACGTCGGCCGCGACATGGATGGCCGGCGTGGCCCGCCTGCCAGTGAGTTCGAGAGCCGCGCGGTCGAGAGCTGCTGCTACCGCGGGTTCGCCGATCCACCCGAGGCCGAGGCTCGCCAGCGTGATCCCGAACTGGGTGACCGACAGGTAGCGATCGAGACGCTTGACGATCGATTCGGCGACGATGGCCTTGCGGTCACCCTTGCGCGCTCGGGAATGGAGTTCGGTCGCCCGAACCTTGACGATGGCGAACTCCGCGGCCACGAAAAAGCCGTTGAGAACGATGCAGAGCGCGGCGACAAGCAGACCCCACACGGGACCTCACGTGTATCACGACCTCGAGCGTTTCGCGGTGCCACTCGTTCAGCAAGAACGGAACGGTTGCACGCGCGCGACTCCCCGACGACGATGCGCGGTCATGAAGAGCTCTCCTCGACTCGTTTTTCGACTGGCCACCGCGACGGTCCTCGCGTGGACCCAATGCGCCTGGGCGTTTGGCGGCAGCGCAAACGACCTACACCGACAAGGCAACTTCGTCGTCACGAACGACGCGGACTTTGCCTTCAACAAGCCGTTCAACACCCCGGACGCGGCGTTCCTGCTCCAGCCTGCCCTTCACTACATGGTGATCGATCACCTTTCCCTCGGCGGGGCGGTCGGTCTGGCGATCGATTCGACCGGGCGCGGACAGACGAGCGTTGGCGTCGACTTGCGACCGTACGTGGGCTACGAGCTTGCGCTATCCGACACCTGGTCTTTTTGGCCACGCGCATACCTTGACATCAACCCCGTGAGCAACTCCGGCGCGGGTGCGCCTCCAGGCGCAACGAACGTGTCCGTCGGCGTACAGGCAGCCTTCCTCGTCCATCCCGTGCAACACTTCTTCTTCGGGATCTATCCGGAGCTGAGCACTCTGCTATCGGACAGCACTCTGCCCACGGCTCTTGGCGGAGGATTCCTCATCGGAGGCTATTTCGACCGCTGACGGACGCCCGGAAACCGTCTACGTGAGCAGTCCGCGCGCGCGCGCGATGGATTCGATCACCTCTCGATGCGCAGCGAGCTCGTCGAACCCCTTCACCGGTACGAACCGACTCGCCTCGCCATCGCGGGGCACTCGCACGTACGCCGTTCGCAGCGTAGTCGTGACCTCCTGAAGCAGCCGCTCGAACTGAATCGCCGGTCGCCCTTCCACTGTTTTTTCGACCTCGAACCAGGTCCACTCGAGCGGCGCTCGAAGCAGCGCGTCCGCCCTCACGAGCATCGTGTTCGTGTTGAACACGTGGACACTTTCTGCGTCGAAGCCCTCGGGCAAGCGGAACTCCTCGAGCACCTGGAGTCGCCGAGCGGGCCTGGTCCCAGGACTTGAGGCGTCGGCCCACGCCGGGATCCCTCCCCTGTCACCAGGTCGCTTCGGCGCGAGCTCCACCATGGCGTCGACCTTCTGGTCCGCAAACCACCCGAGCAATGCGGGGTCGATCGTGGCACCCACGTTGTCGACGTTGGCGATCCAAACGAACTGTCCCCCTCGCTCGACGAATCGCGCCAGTAGGCCGGAGCGAAGCAGGGCATCGGGCAGGTCACCGTGACCCGTCGCGTACGGGCTAGGCGCGCCATCGCTGGTGCGGAACAGGCGCCCTTCACGGGTGAGACGCAGCGCAAGGTTCTGAGTGAACGTCGCGACATGCACTCCGCTGCCGCGACGATCGAGTGCCTCACGAATCGGGCCATTGGTGGCGTGGCTCGTCATGATCCAGAGCGGAAGTGGACGACCGGACCGCGCCGACCACGCAGCATTCTCAAGTATCCGAAGGTCGAGAAACGTCTTCTGAGGGAGAACGTCGAGGAGGGCCTTGACGACCCCACCCATCCGCGTGGCCATTCCGCCAGCCATGACACAGAATGCGAGCCTGCCGTGGGCGATGGCGTCCTGTCCGCTTGCGCGCCATCGCTCGAAGTCCTCCGTGCCCGCGGACGGTGCGTCGCTCACATCGTTCTCCCGAGGGGGCTCGACGAGCCCGCGCACGCGATTGACCTCAGAGGCGGGCGCGATACGCTCACCGCGAGCCCGCGCGAGCACGGGTTCGGCAATTCTCATGAAGCGCGCTGCGTCAAAGCCAGCGAGCTCGAGACGGCCACGGAGGTCCGCTTGCAGGGCGGCGAGTTCGGCTCGGAGTTCTTCGTCGCTCATCGTTCGATGGTTCGATGGTTCGAGAGCAAGCGCTGGAGGGCGCGGAGTGGTAAGGTCTCGTCTTTAGGGTGGCGGGAAAACTTCGGGACACGTTCACACATAACGCATTCGCCGCTGAACTGTCGATCTTGGTTGCGGCGGCCATGAGCGCGTGTGTGATCGAACCGACCTCGCCGGGATTAAGCGGCGTGGCCGTGAGCGGTCCGCCGCCGGAGCCGCTCGAAGATGGCCGTCCGCGTCCTTCCCCCGAGCCCGGTATGGTGTGGGTCGCCGGATACTGGCATTGGAACGGCCTCCAATACGCGTGGATCCCAGGTCATTACGAGAGGGCGCCGGCCGGGGCGCAGTGGCGCTCTCCCCAATACTCGACGCGCGAGGGGTCGTACTTCTACGAGCCTGGTCGTTGGTCGACCCCTGGGAAGTAGGCAGCCACCGCCCCACCGTCTTGCGCCCCACCGTTTCCCTGTCTCTCGCGGAAACCATGGAGAGGAGCAGGCACTCACCGCGCGACCGGCAGGCGCACCTTTCCGGCAGGCCCACTCGGCGCGGCCGGTCCTCCGGTGCGATCGATGATCGGGCCCGGATCCTCTGCTGCGTGCGCGGCTTCGCACGCAGCGACGACTCGTTCGGCAATCGCCACAAACACCTTCGAGGCCTCGGCGGTGGGGGCCGCATAGACCACAGGCGCGCCCTTGTCGCCCCATTCGCGAACGGACGGGTCGAGCGGCACCTGACCGAGCAACGGGGCTTCGGCGAACGCGGCCACGGCCTCGCCACCTCCCTTGCCAAAGAGCTCCTGACGTACTCCGGCGCTGTCGACGTAGAAGCTCATGTTCTCGACAACCCCGAGTATCCCAATGCCAACCTTGCGGCACATCGAGACGGACTTGAACACGTCATCGGTGGCCACTGCCTGCGGCGTCGTCACGACAACTGCCCCGGTGGCCTTGACCCGCTGCGAGAGCGTAATGACCACGTCCCCAGTGCCCGGCGGCAGGTCCATGATCATGAAATCAAGCTCACCCCAATTCACGTCCTTCATGAACTGCTGGAGCGCGCCATGCAGCATGGGGCCGCGCCAGATAATCGCAGCCTTGGGGTCCTCGAGAAGAAAGCCAATCGACATGAGCTTGATGCCGAAGCGCGCGAGGGGTTCGATCGTGTGGCCGTCGCCCGAGACGGGACGGCCCGTCACTCCGAGCATGGTCGGAATCGACGGGCCGTAGATGTCGGCGTCGAGCAACCCCACGCGATAGCCGGTGCGCGCCAGCGCCATCGCAAGATTCGTGGCGACCGAGCTCTTGCCGACGCCGCCCTTGCCGCTCATCACGAGAACGATGTTCTTCACACCCGGAAGCGGGTCGTCGGGGCCGATCGCGCGGGGATGCAATTCACGCGGGAGAGACGGAGGGGGCGGCGTTGATTCGATGGCCATTGCGAGCAGACCAGGTAGGCCGGGGCGGCGGGGCCGTCAACCGCCGGCTCGGAAGATGCAGTGGAAATGGGGCGGGCCTCTCGAAAGCGCCCTCGATTCGCCGTCGATGGCTACGACTCGCGGATCATCCGGCTTGACCCTGGACCGAAGCGCTCGCGGAGACCGAGACGCTGAGACTCGCACTGGCGGAGCCGACGGCTGTGAGCGAAGACGCTACGCACGCTGCGCCGGAGATTCCGATGTCGCCAATGGCTGTGAAGGTTGCCGCCGTCTTGCTCGCAATGGCCTCGACGTTCTGGCTCAGGTCCAATGTCATCTGGACCGCGGTTCCGATATCCGCCGCGTGGGATTGGTACGACGCGGCGAGCGCGGCGTCGCCGACGATGTTTATCGTGGCGGACGGCGCCGTGCACTGGAGCTGGGCGCTCGCATTGGCTTTGCAGTCCCCTTGGCATTCGGCGGTGGCCGAGCAGTTCAGCGTTCCCGTGCATGACGGCTGCGTCATGGTGACACTGCAACCTCCGTGACACTCGCCGCTGCAGGTTGCCGAGCCCGGCGTATACGAACAGGTGCCATTGCACGTCCCATTGCAGGCGGCGCCTGCCGATACGTTGCACTTGCCCGTGCAGTTCCCGGAGCACGTGCCTCCCGAGAATGTGCCAGTGCATGCAGCGCCGCAGGAACCACTCGCCGTGGCATCGCAGCTACCTGCGCACGTACCCTGGCACTGGGTGCCACTCACCGAGCTCCCGTTGCAGGTCCCCGTGCAGTGCCCTCCGCAGCTTCCCGAGAAGCTCGCAGAGCACCCCGCTGAACAGCTTCCTGTCCAGGTCGGCGCGTCACAACTTCCTGTGCACTCTCCCGAACAACTGACTGCAGCGGTGGCGGTGCACTCGCCCTTGCACGTGCCGTTGCAGGCAAAGCTCGGAGCTTGGACGTCGCACTGCGCGCCGCAAGTGCCGCTGCACGTGCCGACGACATCGCCGCCCGTGCAGTTGGCCGTCACGTCGCAGCTCGCGCTTGCAGCGCACGATGCCTGGCAGCTTGCCTGGGCGCTGACACTGGCCTCGCAATCGGCAGCGAAAGTGACATTGATGGTAACCCCATTGGTGTTGAGGTCGGTGTGGATGTAGCTGCCGAGCACGTTGCAGGCGGCTTGCGCCGTCGTCTGCGTGGCGTCTTGCCCGACATCTGCGTTGATTTCGTTGCAGACCTTGAGCCACTGGGCTTCCACGTTCGCCGCCGCCGTCTGGAAATTGGTGGCGGCCTGCGAAAACGCATACAGGCTCGCCTGCGCCTCCGAGGTCGTCGTGTTCAAGCCGCTGCAACCTTGACCAGAAACGGCACTTGCCACGCTCGAACATCCGGTTGCAGAAAATGTCGCCGCGGCAACGATCCCGGCGAAGGCAAGGCCCGGCAGATGGGTACAGCAATTGCGAATGGTCATTGGAAGCTTTCTCCTTGAACGTCGACAGTGCTGCCCAACCCGCGCACCCCCGACATCCGTTTCGACGGGTTCTCGACTTTTGCGATGCAATGCTACGGTCGCATTCCTGCCGAGCACCAGCGTCATGCCATTCAATTCGCACGGGCGACCATGTGGGGGATGGTGGCGCGCGAGCGACTGCGTTGACAGGGAAGGCTGTGGACGCTACGAACGGCGGCTCCTAGGCGCGTAGCTCAGTGGTAGAGCACTACCTTGACACGGTAGGGGTCGTAGGTTCGAAACCTATCGCGCCTACAA
>Ga0326728_10012784_pt1 | contig 18494 bp, 20 predicted proteins | sample MB3enrmetagenome_FD_207602 | JGI IMG/M metagenome (GOLD analysis project Ga0326728, IMG submission 207602) | Lab enriched peat soil microbial communities from McLean, Ithaca, NY, United States - MB31MN | ecosystem: Environmental > Terrestrial > Soil > Wetlands > Peat | place: USA: New York... | reverse complement strand
GGATTGTCCTTCTCCATCTCGAGGACGCGAAGGTAGATGGCCTTGGACTTGCGGAAGTCGCGGACCTTGCGGTAGGCGTCGGCGACGCGGGTTAGGACCGTTATATTCTTGTTGTCGTGGAGGAGGTACTGCTCCCAGATCTCGATGGCCTTTTGATACTGGTTCAAGGCCTTATAGCAGTCGGCCAACCCGAAGAGGGCATAATTGTTGCCCGGATGGTAGACCAGACACTTCTTGTAATGGTCGACCGCCTCGCGGAAGGCGCCGCGCTTGCGGGCGGCGTCGCCAAGGCCTACGAGGGCGTAGTTGTTCTCCCGATCGCGCTCGAGAATGCGTGCGAAGCATTCCTCGGCTTCCTCGATGCGGTTTTCCTTGAGATATTGATACCCCTTCTTCGAAAGCTCGGCGATTTCGGCGAGCTCCTGATTGGGAGCCTCGTGCTCGTTATCCTTATGGGTAGATTCGGGAATTTTACTGTCGCTCACTTCGCTTCCTCTTCATGTTGTTCTCTGAGTAGATTCTGTATTACGAAGGCGGCCGTGGCGATAACCGCTTCGAAGCGCTTTTCGTCTTTAGCGAGCCTGTACATCTTAAGCGCTTCCAGCGGGCGGCTGTCGGCCATATATCGCTCGCCGACTCGGATGAGACCGTCCGAATAGCCCGTAGTCTGGAAAATGCGTCTAGCTCCCTCGATGTCTCCCTTATTGAAAAGCTCATTGCCCCGACGGTTGAGTTTGACTTTACGGTCAGCTTCGACCCCTGGGGTAGGGAGATCTGCTGTCTTGATGAGTCCGCCCTCTGGAAATTTAACAAATAGGTTTTTATCCATAATTGCCACAAATAACAATATATAAGTAATATCTCGAAGAATCAATTGGCGGAAACGCACAGAATGCTGCTTTTTTGGTTCAAGTAGAGCAACTCTACCCGTTTTTTTAACGCAAAGCAGTCTCTGTTTCTACTGGTTGTAACGCCATCTATTTCTCGTTCGATTTACGATAGAACTTGACTATCGACCTGCCGTATTCGCGTCTATCCTCGAGATGCAGGAAACCGAGGCTATCTGGCAGGGGATCCTCGTGGGGAAAGTGGACGAGGACGAGCCCCCCCTGCGCGAGCGTAGGCCCCATGGCGAGTTTCGTTAGGAGTTCGGCCCTGAATCGATAGGGAAAGGGCGGATCGCAAAATACCACCTGATAAGGCGTCTTATTTCGGAGGAGAAAGCGTTCGACAGGCATGGACTTGCACTCGATCCGCTCTTCGGCTATTCCGACGTTTTTCAAGAGGAGCGCAAATTTTTCGGGATCCTTCTCGATGCAGGCGACCGGCGATGCTCCCCTGCTTGCGGCCTCGAGTGCGATGATTCCCGAGCCCGAGAAGAGGTCGAGGAAGGAGAGACCGGAGAGGTCGCCCAGCACGGCGAATACTGATTCGCGCATGCTATCCATGGCGGGGCGTATCTCGAGCCTGCCCTTGGGTACCTCTATGGTCCGGCCACAGTATTTCCCTCCCGTGATTCGCACGTCCTTAGCCCTCGTTCCTGCGCCTGAGGGCGCGGTGCATGTCGCGGTCGATGTCGTGTTCGCGTATATCGGATCGCTTGTCGAAGAGCTTCTTTCCTTTACATAGGCCGAGCTCGATCTTGATGAGGCCTTTTTTGAGGTAGATGGCGAGGGGCACGAGGGTGTAGCCCTTTTCGCGCACTCGCCTGTCTATGCGCTTGATCTCCTGAGCATGAAGGAGAAGCTTCTTCTGCCGGTCGGGATCATGTTGGAAGGCCGCCGACGCGAAGGGGTACTCGGCGATATGGAAGTTGCGCATCCATACCTCACCGTTGCGTACTTCCGCGAAGGCGTCGGGGAAGGAGAGCTTCCCGTCCTTGATCGATTTGACCTCGGAGCCGAGCAAGCATATGCCGCACTCGAAGCTTTCGTCGACCGAGTAGTCGAAGCGAGCGCGCTTGTTAAGTGCGACGACTTTCACGCCTTCTGGTATGCCCATAAGAGGGTACACTATAGAAAGCGCCCTCGGGCTTGTCAACGCGAGCCTATCATGCTAGTGTCTCCCGCATTGGCTCGCTGGGCAGGGAGTGTATATCGTGCTAGGCAAAAGGCGTTCATACGCCGAGGCGGTGCAGGAGCGGCGTAAGATGGCCCGGAGGGCCGGCCTCGTCCTCATAGTATTCGTCTGCTACGAGGCACTTTCTGGTCTTTTCTTGACAGCATACTCGATGCAGTCACAGGCGATGTCCCCGACCGTTCTCCCCGGCCAGAGATTGCTTGCGACGCCGCTCGCCTTCGGTCCCAATACGCTCTTCGGCAAGATGCCCGGTTTCGAGCGGCCCGGGCGCGGGGATATTGTCGTGGTCAGGCCCAATTATGCGAAGCGGGAAAGTGCCTGGGGCATGCTCTCCGATTCCTTCGTCCGTTTTTTCACCTTCCAGCTTGTCTCGCCCGCCCATGGTGCCCCCGACGGGCTACTCTCGGCTCCTATCCTCCTCAGGGTCGTAGGTCTACCTGGGGATACGATACAGATGGATGACTTTGTCTTCAAAGTGAAGGCTGCAGGGTCCGACCAATTCCTCACCGAGTTCGAGCTCTCGACCAAGAGCTACGACATCTCGCATGGCGATCCTCCCAAGTCCTGGAGCGCGGACCTCCCCGGGTCGGGTCACATGGACGCGAGGGTACTCGGCAAGGACGAGTACTTTCTCGCCGGCGATGATCGCTCTTCTTCGAGTGATTCGCGGTTGTGGGGTAGCGCTCATTCCGATCGCTTCCTCGCCAAAACCATCCTGCGCTATTGGCCTCCGAAGAGCTTCGGCGCCCTCTGAACATCTCGAGCTCGGCGAACGATGTTCGCTTTTCTCGTGCGCTTTATGTTCATGTGCCGGTCTGCGCCTCCAAATGCTCCTACTGCGATTTTTACTCCCTGCCCCGCGGTTGCCTGCCTGAAAACTACGAAGACGATCTCGTCGAGGCGACCTTAGGACGCGCGGCCTCTCTCGTAGATCGCTTCGGTGCGAGGGGGGCCATCGAGACCATCTATATTGGCGGCGGTACGCCGACCATGCTCTCCCTTCCTGCCTTGGACCTCCTCCTCTCTGGCCTCTCCACGCTCGCTCGTGAGAATGGAGGCACCGCCCCCCGAGAGTGGAGCGTAGAAGCCAACCCTGACAGTCTCTCGCCCGATGCCCTCGACCTTATGCGAGAGAAGGGTGTGACTCGCGTCAGCATCGGCGTGCAGAGTCTAGACGCCGCAGAGCTTAAGCTTCTCGGCCGTATTCATGGGCCGGAGGAGGCTCTTGCCGCCTTGTCCTTGGCCGCATCGCGTGGCTTCGTCGTATCGGCCGATCTGATGGCAGCCTTGCCGAAGCCTCGTGCTGGTTCCCATGGGGGAGCGAGAAGCCTCGGCGGACTTGCTCGTTATGCGAAAGACCTCGTAGAAGCGGGGGCCTCGCATATTTCGGCCTATGACCTTTGCTTGGAAGAGAATACCCCCCTCGAGGTTAGGAAGGGCGAGCTCTCCTTCCCTACCGAGGATGAGGTCTGGGAGGAGCGAAATCTCCTCGAGTCTGCCCTGCGCGGAGTGGGTTTCCGCCGCTACGAGGTCTCGAACTACGCCCCGCCGGGCAGGGAGTGTCTCCATAATCTCGCCTATTGGCGTATGGATTCCTATATAGGGGCGGGACCTGGAGCGGTTTCGACCATCGCCATGGATGGCGGAAGTTCCCTGCGTATCGAGGAGGCCAAGGATATCCTCTCGTATCGCGCCTGCCTGCCTTCGCACGCCGTCGAGACGAACATCAGTTTCCGGGATACCGTCTTCGAGACAGTCATGATGGCCTTTAGGACGAGTTTCGGCCTCTCGCTCGATTCCTTTGAATCTCGTTTCGGCCTACCGGCCGAAATGCTCCTCGAGGGGAGTCTCTCGGCCTGGAAAGGGCATATCGTTCCCGGCGAGGCCTCGCCGGGGTACCCGGCGCCACCGGGGTGTCAGTCGTCGGTAGCTTGTCTAGCGAAACCTCACGCGCTCGCCCTCGATGGGGAGGGGCTCGATATCCTGAATCGATTCCTCTGTGACTGCCTCGAGGAGATAGAAGAAAAACTCGAGCCTTAGGCTGTCTTTGTGACTGCGTCTCGCTTTACTTTCTGGCCCATAGCCGCTAGGATTTCTTGTTTCACAGGAGGCGGACGCATGGCTATACTCTCCATTCAGTCCCACGTCGCATTTGGCCATGTCGGTAATAGAGTGGCCGTTTTCCCCCTCGAGCGCCTGGGCTACGAGGTCTGGCCGATCAACACCGTCCAATTTTCCAACCACACCGGCTACGGGTCCTGGACCGGCGAAGTGTTCTCCTCCGCCCATCTTTCACTTGTATGGGGCGGCGTCAAAGCGCGCGACGTAATCGGCGATTGCGAGGCGGTGCTTTCGGGCTATATGGGTTCGGCCGAGATCGGAGGCTTCGTCGTTCAAGCTGTCGACGATGTGAAGTCGGCCAATCCTAATGCCGTATACTGCTGCGACCCAGTGATGGGCGATTACGGCCGCGGTTTTTTCGTCGCCGAGGGCATCCCTGAGTTCATCTCCTCTCAAGCGGTGCGCTTCGCCGACATCGTGACGCCCAATCAATTCGAAGCCGAGGCAATATCGGACTCCGTAATCGCGAGCATAGACGACGCGAAGAGCGCGTGCGAGGCTATCCACGCACGCGGCCCCTCGATAGTGCTCATAACAAGCTTCAAGCCGTCCGACGAAGCGGACTCCTCCATCTCCATGTTCCTTTCCTCGCCCAAAGGCTTTCACTTCATAACTACGCCAGAGCTGCCCGTCGATCCGCCCTTGAACGGCGCGGGCGATCTTACCGCTGCACTCTTCCTCGCCCATTACCTCAAAGGCCGCGATCCAGTGGCGGCGCTCGAGTGCATGGCCGATTCGGTCTACTCGGTATTCGAGAGGACTTATAAGGATAAGTCCCGCGAGCTCAGGCTCGTTGCGGCCCAGGACGAGATAGCCAAACCGCAGAGGCGTTTCGAGGCGAAGAAAATATAAAGTATTGAGGCTTTTAAAAAACTCGGACGAGTTTTAAAAGCTATCTTAGCCTTGCGCAGATTTCGCAGCGGCTCATACAAACATCAAGAGCCGCGAGAAACTGCAAAGCCAATTTCATGAGTAACCGACTTATGAAATTGGCTCTATTGACAGTCGTTTTTATTCCTATTATATTCCTATTAAATTCATGGGGATATCGGAGTAATAATGTTCTCAGTGCCGACGAAGACGCAATACGGCATTCGGGCGCTCGTCCATCTTGCGAGGTCGAAGGAAGACTCGGAAGTGAGCGCCCAGATCGCAAGGATAGAAGGCATTCCCGCCAAGTACCTTGAGGGTATTCTCACGCAGCTTAAAGCCGCAGGGCTCGTATTAAGCGTACGGGGCAAGAATGGCGGCTATCGCCTAGCGCGTCCGGCCTCGAAGATCAAGATGATAGAGATAGTCGAGGCGCTCGAGGGAGAGGTCAAGCCCGTGGGCTGCGTCGATGACTCGGGTACTTGCTCGCACGGAGATTTCTGCCTGCCGCGAATTTTCTGGGTAGGCCTCAAGGTCGCGATCGACGGCTATCTCGAATCGAAGACTCTCCTCGACGTAATCGAAGGGTAGGAGAACCAGGAGCAGCGATGGACAAGCGATTCGTCTACATGGATTACAACGCGACCACTCCCCTCAGGGAAGAGGTAAAAGCCGCGATGATCGAAGACTTCGAGGTCTACGCGAACGCCTCGAGCATGCATGAGGCGGGCAGGAGGGCCTATGCCAGGGTCGATAGGGCCCGCTCGCACGTGGCCTCCCTCATCGGCGCCAAGACGCCGGCCGAGATCGTATTCACGTCGGGCGGCTCCGAGTCGAACAATACGGTGTTCAACACGATGTACGATCTCGGCAGGCAGGAAAACGGTAAATTCGTAACCAAGGGCCCGCGGCGGAAGATAATCACTACCGCCATCGAGCATCCCTGCGTCCTCAATAGCGCTCATCGCCTCGCCGACGAGGGCTTTCCGGTAGTTTTCCTCGGAGTGGACGACTTAGGCAGAATAGATATCTCGGATCTCGAGCGCGAGCTCGATCCCGCTCGCTCCGAGGGCGGTCCTACGTTACTCGTCTCAGTGATGACTGCCAACAACGAGATAGGCACTATCCAGGACATGGAAGCGATTGCGGCCCTCGCGAAGGCTGCGGGAGCGTATGTGCATACCGATGCGGTACAAGCTGCCGGGAAGATCCATGTCGATGCATCCGCCTGGGGCGTTGATTACCTCACTCTCTCCTGTCACAAAATCTACGGGCCTAAGGGCATAGGCGCTCTCTATGTCCGCAAGGGAGCCCCTATCCTCCCCCTCATTCGCGGCGGACACCAAGAAGCGGGCATACGCGCTGGCACGTATAACAATCAGGGCATACTCGGCTTCGGATTGGCCGCCGAGCTCGCCCTCCGCGAGCAGCCTGATTACGAATCTCGACTGCGCGGCCTGCGCAATCGCTTCCGCGACGCCGTTCTCGCCTCCGTGCCCGATGTGCGCGTGAACGGGCATCCGACAAAAGTGCTCCCTAACACGATCGACATTTCCTTCCCTGGAGCCGAGGGCGAGGCCATACTCCTCTCGCTCGACCTCGAGGGCATCGAAGTCTCGACCGGGTCCGCCTGCGCCTCGGGCAGCCTCGAGCCATCGCACGTGCTTATGGCCACCGGCGTGGGGCCCCAACTCGCCCATGGCTCCATACGGTTCAGCATGGGTAAGTATACGACCGAGGAGGACGTCGCCTACGTCCTCGAGAAACTGCCTCCGATCATCAAGCGCCTACGGCGCATGTCTACGGTCCCCTCAACCATCGAAGCGTGAAGCGAAAGGAATATACATGAGCGATACCAACGACGCCGCCTTCCAGTGGCTGTATTCTCCGATCGTGAAGGAGCACTTCACGAATCCCAAGAACGTATTCGACCCTGATCAGGGCTTCGAGCACGACGCGGAAGGCATCGTGGGGAACATCAAATGCGGGGACCAGATGATGTTCATGCTGAGGATAAAGGACGACGTGATCGTCGACGTGCGCTGGAAGACCTACGGCTGCGCGAGCGCTATCGCGAGCACCTCGATGCTCTCCGAGGTCATCAAGGGCATGAACATCCGCGAGGCCTATACGATCAAACCGGCGGATATCGCGAAGAGTCTCGGCGGGCTGCCCGAGAACAAGATCCACTGTTCCGTGCTGGGGGACAAGGCACTACGCGCCGCGATCGATACTTACCTCGAGAAGCGCGGCCGTGCGGGCGAGTTCAAGGGCGAGGATGTGGTCGTAATATGCAATTGCCTCAACATCACCGACAAGGACATCGAGCAGGCCGTCAAGGATGGAGCGCGCAATTGGGATCAGCTGCAGGCCGCCACTAAGATCGGAACTGTATGCGGGGGTTGTAAGGGCAGGGCCGAAGAGCTCCTTCACGAGTACGTCCACATCTTCGGGAGCTGAGCTTCTTTAGGATGGCGCGCGTTAGTCGATCGCCGCGCGAGAGCGGGGGAAGAGCCTCCTTAAGCGAGGCGGAGATAACCGCCTTCCGAGTCCAGGTGCTCGGATTATACGCCAAGCGGGGCAGGGTCTTCCCCTGGCGCTCTACGCGCGATCCATGGGCCATCCTCGTTTCCGAGGTTATGCTTCAACAGACTCAGACCGAACGGGTGCTGCCCAAATACCTAGCGTGGATGGCCGCCTACCCAACCCCGCGTAGTCTTGTCGAAGCAGACCTGGCCGATGTCCTATCGCTCTGGAGCGGGCTCGGCTACAACCGCAGGGCGCTCGCCCTGATCAAAGCTGCGTCGCGCATCGCGTCCCTGGGGCGCTTCCCGGACGAGGAGGACGAGCTCCTCGAACTGCCGGGTGTGGGGCCTTATACAGCACGTGCGTTGCTCGCCTTTGCCTTCGACCGTCCCGTCGTGCTCATAGAAACCAATATACGCTCAGTCTTCCTCCAGCGCTTCTTCGAGGGCGAGGAGTCAGTGAGCGATGCGCGCATTGCACCATTTGTCGAAGCGACTTTGGATCGCGACGACCCGAGAAGCTGGTATTATGCGCTCATGGATTACGGGGTGGAGATCAAGCGAGCCTTCGGCAACCCGAACGGCCGCAGCGCGCATTATGCGAAACAGAGTCCCTTCGCGGATTCGCACCGGCGCATACGAGGGGAGCTCCTGAAGGAGCTGGGATCGATGGGCAGAGCTGATGCCGACGAGCTCGCCCGGGCCTTGCCCTTCGCCCGCGAGCGCGTGGACAAAGCCTTGGGCGAGCTTAAGGCTGAGGGCTTTGTCGCGGAGTCCTGCGGCGTATACCGATTAGGAAATTAGGCAATACTGTTAATATTGTCACCCAAATGAGGCTAAAGTGCGCTTCTGCCCAAGTCAGGCAGACCGCATGCCTGAGTTAGGCAAGCCGCGCGCCTGAGTTAGGCAGATCGCTTTTTCTTGTAGTATTTCCCCGGATGTCAAACACTCCCGAAGAGCCTTGTGAAGAATTTCTCGAAGGCGTCGCGGACTAGTATGAAGACATTGCCTTTGGGCACCGCATCGGCGGCTACGAGGTCGACGCGCCTTAAGACATTGCCCTGGGCCGAATAGACTACTTCGCCGACGTTCGCACCTTTGGCTATAGGAGCATCGAGGGCAGCGGGGACGTCGACCCTCACTTGTATGGAGTCGGCTATCGAGTGCGGCAAGGTCACCGCGAGATCGTCCACGTTTTTAAGGCGAAGGCACTTTGCTGCACCATACCAGGCGCGAGGCTGGGGCAGCTCGCCTAGGCTCGGGTGCAGGGTCACGAAGGAGGAGAAGGCCCAATCGAGGAGGGCCCCGCCGTCATGCGAGCGCTGGCCTGCACCGCCCGAGGCGCTTCCCTCTCCGGTGCCACCAAGCGTTACAATGATGAAGCGAGTGTCTCCGCGCTTGGCTGTGGCCGCGAGATTGTAGCCGGATTCGACGATATATCCGGTCTTGAGCCCGTCGCAGCCAGGATATTTGAGGACGAGGTTGTTCTTATTGTACTGGATCATCCGCCCCCTAGGGTGGAAATCGTCAGTCGCGTGCTCGGGGCGGGGAAACTCGATGTAGTGCAGCGAGTGAAGTTCTCCGATGGCCTGCGGATGGAGGCGCATATAGAGCCTGCAGAAGGCCGCATAGCTGCGGGCTGTCACCTGGTTCTTCTCGGAGAGGCCCGAAGGTTCCACAAAGTACATGTCGGTGAGGCCGAGCGCCTTAACGGCTTGGTTCATGCGCAAGGCAAAGGCCTCGTTCGAGCCTGAAATTCGGCGCGCAAGGGCGAAGGCCGCGTCGTTGCCCGACACGACGGCCGCACCGCGCATAAGATCTATGATCGACACGCGCATACCCGGCCTGAGATACATGAGCGTCGAGCCGTAGGGGATATAGGGCGAGCAATCTCGTTTGTCGATCGTTACAAGCTCGTCCTCGGAGAGTCGGCCGGCCTCGAGCTCCTGGTAGACAATGTGAAGGGTAATGAGCTTCGTGAGCGAGGCGGGCGGGATGACGAGGTCGGGGTTTTTCGCATAGAGCAGGCTGCCGGTGGCCTCGTCGATGACGACGACCGCCTTAGCGCCCACAGAGGGAGCCTTTCGCTCGAGAGCGGGAAGGGGGGCGGTGTCGGATGCTTCGGCGAATGCCTTGCCACCGCCTAGCAGAAGGAGCCCGACGAGGATGGTTTCGAAGATTTTCTTGACTGCGATAATAAGCTTCATATCGCTCTTGTGTCTTTCCCAGGCTTAAAAGTCGGCGAGCTTGGGGGCTCGCGGAAAGGGGATGACGTCGCGGATGTTGGCCATTCCCGTGACATAGAGGATGAGTCGCTCGAAGCCGAGGCCGAAGCCTGAGTGGGGCGTCGTACCGAAGCGGCGGAGGTCGAGGTACCAGGAGTAGGCTTCCTCGTTGAGAGCGAGCTCGCGGATGCGCTTCTGTAAAAGGTCGAAACTCTCTTCGCGTTCCGAGCCGCCGATGATCTCCCCGAAGCGGGGTACGAGGAGATCCATGGCGCGCACGGTCTTGCCGTCGGCATTCTGTTTCATGTAGAAGGACTTGATCTCCTTCGGGTAATCGGTGAGGAAGAGCGGCCCGCCGGCGATTTTCTCACAGAGGAACTTCTCGTGCTCGCTCATGAGGTCGAGGCCCCAGTAGGGTTTGACCTCGAAGGATGGGGCGTTCTTTTCGAGGGTGGCCATCGCCTCGCTGTAGGTCATGTGCGCGAAGGGCTTTCCGAGCACACCCTTGAGGCTCTCTATGAGACCCTTTTCGATGCGCGAATCGAAAAAATCGAGGTCTTCGGCACAGTCCTCGAGGGCGGTCTTCACGAGATGCTTGAGGAATGCCTCGGCGAGTTCCATGTTGTCGGAGAGATCGTTGAAGGCGACCTCGGGCTCGATCATCCAGAACTCGGAGAGGTGGCGACTAGTATTTGAATTCTCGGCGCGGAAGGTGGGGCCGAAGGTGTAGACGCGGCTTAATGCCTGGCAGTAGGTCTCTACATTGAGCTGGCCCGAGACGGTGAGGTAGGCTTTCTTGCCGAAGAAATCCTTGGAGTAATCTACATCCTGCCCGGATTTCGCAAGCCGATCGAGGTCGAGGGTCGTGACTTGGAACATGGCGCCGGCGCCTTCGCAGTCGGAGGCGGTAATGAGAGGTGTATGCACGTATTGGAAGCCACGAACCTGGAAGAACTCGTGGATGGAATAGGCCATGCGGCTGCGTACCCTGGCTACCGCGCCGAAGGTATTTGTGCGGGGTCTTAAGTGGGCTATCTCTCGGAGAAACTCCATGGAGTGAGCTTTTTTCTGCAAGGGATAGCTGTCTGCGGGGGCCTCTCCGATGACCTTTAGGCTTTTGGCCGCGACCTCAAGCTTTTGGCCGGCGGCGGGGGAGGGAATGAGTTTGCCCTCGATCGAGACGCTTGAGCCCGTGCTCGCACGGGAAAGCTCGCTCTCGGCGGCCTTGGCTGCGGCCCCGTCGAATACGCACTGGATATTGCCCAGTCGCGAACCGTCGTTGATCTCGAGGAAAACGGCGGCCTTGGTATCGCGCTTCGTGCGAACCCAGCCTTTTATCGTGATCGATCGGCCATCGGGCTCTAAGGCGAATATCTCTTTAATTGTAAGACGCATCGTCCGTTAGCTCCTAGTTGACGCATTTATGGTATACCATGGTGTACCACGGAAGGCGCTCGAGGGTCAAATGCCCACCCGAGCGCGGCAGTCTTCACGAAAGACAAGTTCTCATAGTAATGTATCGGCTGTAGCAACGGGGGCTAAAACATGCGCTACAACGTCGGAATAGCTTATTTCCTCTGGCTCATCTCAGGTTGCGGCGTGCTCGGCTTACAGCGCTTCTATCTCGGTAAGATCGGCACTGGCTTTATATGGATGTGTTCCGGCGGTCTATGCGGCATCGGGGCGATTTACGACGCAGTGACTCTCCCGAGGCAGGTCCAAGAGGCAAACGTCCGCTATGAGGTCGAGGCCCGCGTCCGCGGCGAGCTAGGCTATACCCCGGCTTTCAGCCAGTCGTATGCCCCCCCTCAGCCTAAGCCAGAAGATCCCGAGAAGACCGTCCTCCGTGTCGCCAGGATGAACGGAGGCTTCGTCACCCCCGGGGAGGCCGCCCTCGAAGGCGATATGTCGGTGGACGAGGCGCGCAAGCTCCTCGAGAAGATGGCCGCAAAAGGCAACGCCGAGATGCGTGTACGCTCGAGTGGCGTCGTGGTCTATTTCTTTCCCGAGTTCGCTAAGGATGGCAATAACGATTTTGCCGTATAGTCTTGAATCGTAAGGACTTCTCGCGTGCGTACCTAGCGAGGAGGATACAAGCATGGAAGACGCTAGGGAAATCAAGTTCGAGATCGTAAGGAAGTTCGGCGTGCTCTCGGAAGGCAGCCGCAATTGGCGCAAGGAGATCAACTTGGTCTCCTGGAACGACCGCGAGCCCAAGATCGACATCCGCGATTGGGCTGAGGACCATACTCGCATGGGCAAAGGCATAACCTTAAATCGCGACGAGGCCGCAAGGCTCTACGAGTTTCTCGGGACTTTTCTACAATCTTGAGCAGTCTTTCTCCAGTCACTGTAGTGGCCGCCATCGTTGAGGATCGAGAGGGCGAGCGGCGGGTCTTTCTCGCACGCCGTTCGCCCACGGCAGGCCACGGCGGCCTCTGGGAGCTTCCCGGCGGCAAGCAAGAACCTGGAGAGAGCGCTGATGTCGCTTTAGTCCGCGAGATACGCGAAGAACTCGCCGTGGTTCTTACGATATGCGGCCCCGCCTCTCGCTATGAAGCGCGCGTCGGGGACAGGGACTTCGTCTTCCTGGTCTATCCCTCGCGCTTCGACAGCATGGATTTCACGCTCGCAGCGCATGACGCGTGGGCGTTTTTCACCGCCTCCGAGATCGATCGTCTCGAGCTCGCGCCCCTCGACGCTCCGGCGCTGCGCGACTGGGCAAAAGCTCAGAAGGAATAAAGCGGCGCGGTCGTCACTACCTGATTCACCGTTGTGCCGGTAATCGGCGTGGATTGGAGTGCTCCGCTGCTGGAATATATCCTGAGCCCCGAACTCGTCCCCGCGTAGATAGTGCCCGCCCCGTCGACATAGACACAGGTGAAGGCGTCGGTGGATAGTTCCGTGTAACTGCTCGAGCCAATTTTATAGAGCCCCGAGCCGGTCGCTGCGTAAATGTAGCCGTTCGAGTCGAAACAGAGGTCATGGACGGAGATGCCGGAGGGTAGTAAAGATTGGAAGCTAGTCCCTCCGCTATAGAGAATCGCGCAGCCAGTGTCCGTCCCCGCCACGACGTCCAAGGAGGAATCGACGACAATAGACTGTATCAACGCACTACCGCTCAAGATACTGCTTGGAGTATACGGAGAGGCCTTTAGCGTCGTGTTGTTATAGATGTACAGCCCCGTCGTCGAGGATTTCGTTCCTACGATATAGCTGTACGTCCCGTATTGAAAGAGCGTCGTTGCGGAGCTGAAGTTCGTGTCGTTTGTCCATTTGACTGATGAAGAATCGAGCCCATACGTCGATACGCCGCCCGATGTCGCAGCCAGGAGACTAGATCCTAAGAAGAGCTTGTTGACGGGGGCGTTACCCAATCCATCACTCGTCGAGGTCCAGTTCGTCCAGGAACTCAAGGTCTTGGTATACGAGACCCCTTTCGGAGTACCTACGTAGACACTTGCTCCCGCGCCCGAGCCCGAAACGACGACGCAGTTTACAGTACTGCTGGCAAGACCGTTAACTACCGTATACAGCGTCCAGGTGGATCCATTATAGACATACAGCCCCGAGCTCGTGGCTGCGTAGATCGGCGTTATGGTCGATGATTTGAAGCTTGACTGCATAGGACAGCCCGTGAAGGCGAGCGACAGAAACGCGGCCACACAGAAATATAGTATCGCCTCGTTCATCCTTCCGCCAAGGGGCTGGTCTCGCATAAATCACCACTATCCATCATTTTGCCTGCTTTTGCAAATACTTAATTCAGGCTGTCTGATAACTCGGTTAGTTATGACAGCCTCAATTGACAAAGAGCACGAGATCGCGGATACCGCCGGAGAGGTGGGGAAGGAAGGCTGCATCACCAGCATAGTCATCAGAAGCCGGCAGCGATGCTCCCCAGGTCTTTATACATTGGGTCGTATAAGCATAGGCTTCGGTCATGGTTACATATCCATCGCCATTGCTATCGCCGTTAGTCGCGGCTTTAAGAAGGTAATAGGTAAAGACGCCATGGCCCATGGCCGTCGTTCCATCGTAGGATTCTTCATTGGAGCCGCAGGCGGAGAGCACGATGGGTGTCTTTGATCCCGAGGCCGAAGCATTCGCCACGAGAAGACTGCCGAAATTGGACATCGCCGTAGAGAATGTCGAGTATGATTTCATACTCGCATAATTGGATGGTGAGGCATCGGTAGTGCTAGCAGACGAAACGAATGCCCCCGAGTAGCAACTATCGAAGACTAGAATTACGTTTTTAGTGCCAATATTGGCTATCCAGCTCTGGAGTTCGCTTGGCGAGACGAGATTTGTCATAGAGAGGAATGTGAGTCCGGAATTAGTTACTGCGTCATAGGGTACGAGGTATGCGCCTGAAAATGTAGGATAGTAAACGATTCCAGAGGGATTATCGTTCCAAGACGAGTCCACACTGCTCCCGTGGCCGGAATAATAAATTATTACCGTCGAGTCCGAAGACACTGATGCAAGGGAAAGGATATCGGCCTTTATCTGCGCTTTTGTGACCGCGGAGTCTTCGCGCTCGATCATGTTTGCGGAGGGAACTCCTTTCGACTCGAGTACCGATTCGATGCTCTGAGCGTCCGCGACAGTGTAAGTAAGAGGCTTATACAGATAATTTTTGATTCCATACACAAGCGCATAACGCGGACTGGTTATCGAACTGGCTGTCTGTGTACAGGACGTGAAAACCAAACCTACAACGAGGAGGACGGCAGCGAGCCCAAGACTCGAGTAGAGCTTTTTTCTCGCGCGCATGACTTAGTATGTCCCTATGATCCGATAGCGGAAGCCGAGGCCGACTCCTGGGGCGAGCGAGTAGTTGCCGGCGCGGAACATAAGCTCTGTCGGAAGGGTAATGTAAGGCCCTGTATCCCAGCCAAAGATACTGTCCAAGGCCAGAAGGGCCCTCGGTTCGAAGACTATCGAAGGGTAGGCATAGGCGAGGGCGGTATCGGTGTATTCGGCCGCGGTGACCGCCCCTCCCGCGAGGAGGGCGAGCTTGACTTTGCCCAGCCCTTCGATGGACAAGGGAGCGAAACTGTAGCCCATGAGAAAAGCGAAGCGCGCCCCTTGCCAGGCACGGTACAGTTCCCCGTCGGAGGAGATGCTCGAGCTCGCGAAGCCGATATAGCCGACTTCGAGTCTTATGGGCACGGAGATGGGCGTCGTGTACTCGAGCCCTGCGATGAGGTCCAGGCCCAACTGCGTGAGAGTTGGGCTATCCTCTGCCCAGGTGACGGCGTCGAAGCCCGATGCGGTGAAGTCGACGGAGAGGGGGGTGACGACCTTCGTACTGGTGAGGGAGGGCAATGTCGCCTGGGCGCCGGCGAGGGAAGCCTCGCAGCAAAAAGCTGCGGCACAGCAGAACGCAGCTACGGAGGCTAATTTGAATCGCATGCCTTTAACATGCTTTCGTTTTTCGATAAAATCAATCCGTAACGAGGGGATTCACGATGAATACACGAATGCACCGTTTGCGTCACATGGCAATCGCATCCTTTCTTTTCACTCTCGTCCTCGGCTCTTGTTTTCGCGTCGGCGAGATCAAGCTGCCCGCCAATCCGATCCTCTCGGGAGGCTTAGGCTGGGCGGTCGTCAAGGACGCGTACATTAGGCTCAAGGAGAGCCCCTCCGACTCCGCTCGCGATCTTGATCACTTGCGTCGCGGGGGAGTGTTCCGCTTGGACGAGCGCGAGCTAGGGTCTAGCGCCCAGGCCGCAAAGGCTTCCCTCCCTCCCGAGGTCTGGTACGAGCTCGAGTCCGACGGAGTCAAGGGCTGGGTCCGCAACGAGGCTCTCGATATCTACGCTTCCGAATCCCAAGCCGATAAGGCCGCCGCGAACTATAAATAGGGTATCCGTGGTAATCAGTGTTGAATGGAACACTAATGGTCACTGGTTGAAGAAGCCTTTAGGAATTCCGCACACAGGTAGAATGAACCCGTGACGAGGAGGGGCATGTCGAGTTCGGCCGCCTCTTCCCTCGCCTTCGCGATGGCTTTCTCATGATCCGGGATGAGGCGATAACTCGCGCCCGCATCGCGGAAGCTGGTCGCGAGGGCCGAGAGGTCGCTCTTCTTGAAGGTCCCGGGCCGGGTAAGCGTTATTCGATCGAAGCGGGGTCCGAGGACCTTCGCGATCTCGGCGTGCTTCTTGTCCTCGGCGCACGCGAAGAGGAGGGCTTTCTTTCCCGGGAAGAGGAACTCGAAGCTCTCGAGGGCTAGAAGCGTCGAGGCGACCGTGTGCGCCCCGTCGAGCACGACCGAGCTTCCGCCGTAGCGGTCGTCCTTCAGAATTTGGAATCGTGCAGGGAGGTATGCTTTCGAGAGGCCCTCTACCGCATCCTTAAGCTGCAAGTCCGGCTCGAGCTCTGCGGATACGAGGAGGGCGAGCGCCATGTTCTGGGCCTGTATCGAGCCGATCATCGGCGTGCTGCAGCGGATAGGCGAGGGAAAGCGAAGAGAGAGGGGCGAGCTGGGTGCGAATCCGATGAGGGCGCTCGTGCCTTTTTCGCCGATCGAGATGTCGTCGACGCTCACGAGCTGGCCTACCTCGCGTAAGGGGCTGAGTTTCGAGGCCGCGACACTCGCGAATACTTCCCTCGCCTCGGGCTGTTGTGCAGAGAGGTAGCACTTCCGTCCGCTTTTGATGATGCCGGCCTTTTCCCCCGCGATGAGCGGTATGGTGTCGCCTAAGTACTCGGTATGCTCGAGCTCGATGGGCGTGATGACGCTCGCCTCTGAATCGACGACATTGGTCGAGTCGAGCCTGCCGCCCAAGCCTGTCTCGATCACTGCGCGATCGCAACCTGCCTCTCGGAAGGCGCAGAAGGCTATGAGGGTTGTAAGCTCGAAGTAGGTGGGCAGTTCTCCGCCAGGGAAGTCCAGAGTCCCCTTGTCCTCGACTAAGGGGACGACCTCGGAAGCCGCGCGGAGGATTATTGCCTCGGGCATCTCCTCCTCCGCGAGGCTTATCCTCTCCTTCCAGCGAAGAATATGCGGGCTCGTATACAGCCCTGTACGATGTCCCGACGCTTCGAGGATCCTCGCTATCATGGTCGAGACCGAGCCCTTGCCTTTCGATCCCGCGACATGGATGGTTTTATAAGCCCTTTGAGGATCGCCTAAGCGTGTGCAAAGTTCGGCCATCCGGTCGAGTTTGAAGACGGTAGCCTGTCCCTTCTCGACGTTTACGAAACCAAGGAGATATGAATACAATTCTTCGGTAGTGGAGAATCTCGAGCGCATGGCAAGAAGAATGAGTAGAGGGCGGGCAGTGGGTCAAGAGGTAAAGCGGGCACTTACATAGAGCAGGCTGACCGGCCAATCGAGACTCCTGCGCAAGGCCTCTGCGGCCTTGACGAGGATCGAGACGACGGACGCGAGGTCGGCGGGAGAAAGCTTTTTTGCAAGGGCCGCGCCATAGGCGGAGGCGGGTGAGAGCCAAGCCTCCATCTCGCGGCGCGAGACGGAGCGCGGGTAGCTCGTGCGGAGGATAGTCGTCTCGAACTCGATGCCCAAGGCATTGCCTGCGGCTGTAATGGAAGCATCCAGGGTTGCCCGGTCGAGGCCGAGCGAGGCGTTCGAACCCTGACCGTAAAAGGATACCTCGAACTCTTGCAAACTTCTCTGAACATTGCCTAATGAGTCAGCGAAAAGTTCGGATAGCCTTGCGCCTTCTCTGGGCAGAGTCTGCACAAGGGCGAGCTTCGAGCCGTCCAATACAGAGGCGATGCGCGGGAGGATACTCTCGGGCATCGCCTCGTTGGGGCCGAAAAGGTCGCGGCCCACCACGAGATCGAAAGAGGAAAAGCCGAAGGCTGTTTCGAGAGCCTCTCTCGAGAGGCTCTCGAAGCCGAGGACGGCCACGAGAGGTCGCTCGATCTCGGGTAGGGTCGTGGCATAACTCGAGATGATATCGGCCTCCGCTATGTCGCTCGCGGCGGCCGCGACCGTGCCTTCGGGGCAGCGGCGAAGGACCTCCCATACAAGATAGCCCTCGCGGGCATCGAGGACGAGGACGCGGTCGTCCCGCCTGGGGGAGGCTTTGTCGTACAACGCGCGCCTCACTGCCTGAAGCCTCGCGGGGGCGGAGCCTTCTGCGCGGCTTTTCCACTCGCGCTTGCCCTCGCCCTCCTGGGACCAGACGGATGCGTCGCCGCCCGCGCCGGCTATGGTGTCCTCTTGCGCTTCGGCAGCGTAGAGGCTCGCGACCTGCGCCTCTCGTTTCTCGAGGACCGAGCGCCTGCGTTCGCCCTCGAGGCCGAGGGAACCGGGCTGGTAGAAGACCCTGCCGCGCAGGGAGTCTGGAAGGTATTGCTGGGCGACCCAGTGATCGCGATAGGCGTGAGGATAAAGATAACCCTCGCCGTGGCCGAAGCCATGCTTGTCTCGGCTAGCGTCCTTTAAGTGGCTGGGCACCTCGGCCGCCTCGGCCTCGACCGAGGAGAGGGCATCGAAGAAGCCCATAGTCGAGTTGGACTTGGGCGCCGTCGCGAGGTAGAGGACGGCCTGGGAGAGGAGAAACTGTCCCTCAGGCATGCCGATACGGTCGAAGGCCTCGGCGCAGGACTCCACGACCCGTACGGCGTTCGGGTCAGCCAGCCCTATGTCCTCGCAGGAGGAGATGAGCATACGCCTGAACGCGAAGCG
>Ga0326728_10012780_pt1 | contig 18499 bp, 17 predicted proteins | sample MB3enrmetagenome_FD_207602 | JGI IMG/M metagenome (GOLD analysis project Ga0326728, IMG submission 207602) | Lab enriched peat soil microbial communities from McLean, Ithaca, NY, United States - MB31MN | ecosystem: Environmental > Terrestrial > Soil > Wetlands > Peat | place: USA: New York... | reverse complement strand
GCGGCGGAGGAACTGAGTCAGGTCGTGGGGCTGGACGCTGGGACAGAAAGTCCGGCAGAGGAGAACCCCGGTGAAACCTCAAAATCGCCAGAACAAAGCCAGCATGTCATTGAAAACAAGGGACCGGCGGCAGAGGGGGAGCGCGCATGAGGCGTGGTGCGGGCGTCCCGCCCGCTGTGGCACGGGCATCTTGCCCGTGCCCCGTTGGGGCGGGACGCCCCAGCGACAGCGGCCGGGACGGCCGCACCACAGCTCGCGGGCAGAATGTCCACTCCACAGCGGGCGGGACGCCCGCGCTAGCGGCAAGGCAGGATGTCTACTCTTCCGTGATCATGCCCGGGTCGTCAGGATTCAGGCGGTACGTCGAGTAGACGACGATGCTCATGGGTGGAATGCGGTCGGACAGATCCTTCCTGACTTCCAGTGTGCGCTCCGGTCGAAGCTTCACTTCGGCCTTGTCCTCCGCATCCTTGCTGAGGGAGTAGCGCACCAGCCGCACCGGGGCAGGCAGGTCCGCAAATTCGAGGCTGGCGTCGGCGGCCCGATGGCTTTCGTTCACCACCACCACCGTGAGGTTGCCTTTAGGCGTACGCAGGGCGGTAGCCACCAGCTTCCGATCCCTTGCAGTAAAGGGCGCCTCAACGCGGGTGGCGAGCACGCCAGAATGCTTGGGCAGGAAGCGCGTAAGCATGGCGAACTGGTAGTACGCGTTGGGCTGGGGTGAGAACGCATCGAACAGCCTGTTGTGGTCGATGTCCCAGGTCCGCACCAATTGCCACTGCCCGTCCAGATCCCCGCGGTTGGCGAAGCTCCAGCGATTGAATCCGTCCACCCCGGCATTGATGCCGCGCACAATCAGAGAAGCGTTCTTCAAGCCGGATTGGTAGCAGGCCGGGCCGGCATCCTCGTTGCCCCAACCGTACGCCATGGTACCGAATTCGGAGAGAAAGAACGGCTTGTTCCTGGCGTGAGCCCAGTTGGCCCAGTGGGCCATCCGCTGCTCAGCCTCCGTGAGATTGTAGCTGCCGTCCATGGAGTCCATCACCGCGTTGTAGGAGTGCAGGTCGTAAGCTCCAATGTAGGCGTCGAAGTCCACTTCGGCAGGCTTGAGGTCCGGCAGATCGGTCCAGTCGGGTCCGGAAATAGGTAGGCCGAGACCGCGGCGATCAAACTCCTCCCGAACCGCCTTCAACCCCGGGGTAAAGGGAGCCGACTTCATGTTGGAATCCTGCCACCAGGAGAACTCGTCGTGGCCCGGTTCGTTGGCGACCGAGACCCAACGGATGCACTTATAGCCCTTCACTCGGACCAGGTGCTGGACCAAGTCACCGATTCCTTGAGCCCAGTCCGGAATCGAATAAGGCGCGCTGCGGAGCCGCTTGACGGCGTCTTCCGCATCTCCGGGATAAGCGTTCCAGGCGACGTCGCCCCACATCTGCTGTAGAAAAACGTCCACGCCACGGCGGTCAGCCCAATCCAGGATGCGATACAACACCTGCATCTCGGAATTGTCCCAGTCGAAGACGCCGCGTCTCGGCTCGTAAACGCGCTGTTCAAGCTCGACGCGGCACCAATCCAAGCCGAGCCATTCCGCGTGTTCGAACAACTCCTGCCAGTGCCGGTCGTCGCCAGGATTCGGATTGCCGCCCCAACCGCTCCCTGACCAGGAATCGCCGTTTGCTTTCCTGCCGGGTAACTCCGTCGCCATGACATGAAAGGAGGCGCCTATCCCGCCGCGCATCTTATGGACCGGTGCGCCGGCCGCGATGTGGATGCGGACTTGAACGGGCTGTTGAGCACACGCAATAGTGGAACAGAGACAAAGCAGATAAATGCAGCGCATAATTCACCTTCGGCAGTACCTTCACAAGAGATGGTGGAAACACCTCGTGTCGCGGGCGAAGGGATTGTACCTGAAGTACCAGGCACGAGCAAAGGCACCACCGGCGCTGTGGGTTGCATCCCGCGAAGCGAGACACCGTGAGTAGCCGTAGGTGAAACCTATGGAGGTTTATCCGGGGCTTCGAGTGGCGAGTGCGAGCTTCCGGCCCGGGGACGCTACGCGTGTCAGATCCCGGCGTACCACGCGTACCCGCCTTCTGCCGCCCCTGAGCCCATGCCGTGACCGAAGCTTTTCAGGCTATCCGTCAGGGTGAGGCGGGTGATGTATTTGACGCTCTTATAGCCGAGCTGCCGGGGAACTCGCAGGCGAAGCGGTCCGCCAAAGCCGACGGGGAGCTCGCCGCCGTTCATGCCGTAGGTGACGAGCGTTTGGGGGTGCAAGGCATCGGCCATGTCGATGCTCTCATACCAGTCGGATTGGAACGAGCGATAGAACACGTAACGCACCTGGGGAAGCGCCCCCACGAGGTCCAGCAGGTGAGAGAGCGGCACGCCCTTCCATTCGGCGATATAAGACCAGCCTTCCTCGCACGCGATCTCCGTGATCTGCGTGCTGGAGGGAAAGCTCTTCAGCTCCGCCGGCGAGAACAAGGCCGGGCGGGCCACCATCCCATCCACGGCGAGACGCCAGTCCGCAAACGATCCCTGCTGAAGGAGCTTGAACTTATCGCCCAGAGAATCGACGGCATTCGCGAAGGGATAGGTCGAGATCTGGCTGGGGGCAAACTCGCGCGCCAGGGCGTGGCGGCCCAATAACCGCTGCGCGGCATAAGTCAGGGTTTCGCCCGCGCCGTAGAGGGTACCCGCATCGGGCGGGATGAGTCCGTAACGCGCCGCGAGCTTCGCCGCCACGGCGAGCCCGGAGGTGCCCGCAACGGTTGCCAGGCCCGCCGTAATCAGTTTCCGTCGAGACATCCCGCTCATACTCTCTCCTTACCTGGGGTTATGCGACCGGTGATCATAGCTCCTACCCGGTTTCGGAATCCGGCAAGACAAACCATGAAGACGTGAACCAAAAGGAAGAGGACCAGGAATCCGGAAACAAAGAAGTGTATCGTGCGCGCGGATTGGCGGCCGCCGAGAAGCGTGACTGCGCTCGGTACCACCGAAGTGAAGCCTGGGGACATGGCCAGGCCCGTCCAGATGATCAAGGGAAAGAGAACAAAGACGACCAGCAAATAGGTCAGGCGCTGCACGACGTTATACGACCAGGCTTCTTCCTCACTCGGCCGCCGGAAACGCAAATGCCGGAAAACGGCGGTCGCGAGTCGCTTCGGGGAGACTTCGGAGAATGCGGGAAGCAGGTTTCGCCTGAAATGCCCTTTCCAGAATCCAAAGGCGACGTAAAGCAATCCGGTCAACACCGCCATCCAGGCTGATTCGAAGTGCAGGTACCGGCTCCAGCCGTTCTGGTCGGGAAGCACGTAGCCGTAGCCGGTAGGAACGGTGCCTCGCGAGGACGGAATCCGCAGAGTGAATAGGGGTCGAGTGTTTACGTTGCCGGTCTCACCCCAATAAAAGCGCGGATGCGAGATGAGAATCTCCACGCCGGTGACGAGCAGCGCCAGGAAGGCTAAGGTGGTGAGCCAATGCGTGACGCGAACCAAGGCCGCGTGCCGGATTTCCAGCCTCGGCGAATCTGTAGCTGCGGCGCTCCCGTTGGTGCCGGAGAATTGCACCGGAGCTGAGATAGGCGGGGCGTCGCCCGTCGCATGGCCCGCCACGGCCGTCCGGCTGTCGGTCTGGAACTTATCTGGATTCCCCATTGATTCTTCAGCCCTGTCTTCCACGATACATCCGGCTGCTTCTCAATGCAACTACCGCGTTTGGGTAGTTCCTCAGATTGAAGTGGCATGGCCGCGTGGCGCAGGTATCCGTCAGCCGACGGGCGGTCCGCGCTACTTGCTGTCGGGAGATCTTTCGCTTTCCAGCCGGCCACTGAGGAAAGAACTGGCATGGATGCCGGAGTACGGACCCCGCGCGTTTTTTCTCTTTTAATTTGCGCTCTTTGCCTGCAAAATAGAACTTGATGAGAGCACACGAAGAGTACAACTTCACGGTCCTCTATGAGCCCGCCGAGGAAGGAGGCTACGTAGTGAGATGCCCGGCCCTTCCCGGTTTGGTGACGGAAGGGGACACACTCGAGGAGGCGCGAGCCATGGCCGAAGATGCTATCCGCGGTTACCTCGAAAGCCTCCGCAAAGACGGCCTGCCCGTTCCGGAGGACAAGAAACTGGCCTTGCAACCCGTCAAAGAAGAGGTGAAAGTAATCCTCGAAGTGGCATGAGCCAACGCCTGCCTTCCCTCAAGCCTCGCGAGGTTCTTCGAGCCTTAACCAGGGCGGGATTCTTCGTACACCACGTTTCCGGAAGCCATTACATTCTGAAGCACCCTGACCAACCAGCACGCAGAGTTACCCTGCCCTTTCACAACAAGGACCTTAAACGCGGAACACTGTTGGCGATCATCGACGAGGCCGGCCTGACCTCGGACGGGTTCATGAAACTTCTTTGAGCGAGTAAGTGCAGACCTGCGTCTTTGCAGGTCTGCGGCTCTTCCCATGTTCCCACCAGAAAAGCCGTAGGCCTCGGAAAGCACGAGGTCCGCGCTACTTGCTTCCCCTTGCTGCCACTCGCTTTGGGGCTCGCAAATGACAGGGCCGCCGGAGTATGATAAAACACTGCTTGAAAGAGGGTGGTAATGAGATGGCAGTGCTCGATTGGTCCCAATGTCCCGCCGTGGAAAGCGTGCCGGGTCGGTTAAGCGGCGCCTGGGTGTTTCGCAACACGCGAATGCCAGTGTCCGCCGTGTTTGAAAATCTTGAAGCGGGAGCTACCGTCGACGAAATCATCGAGCAGTTTGACCTGACGCGGGAACAGATCCAGACCGTACTGGAATTTGCCGCACGCAGCCTTGACCCTCCGCCACCCCCTGGCGCAGAATCCCTTGTCGATGCGCATTCTCTTTGACCATGTAACGCCCAGCGGCGTTGCCCGGTTTCTTCGAGGCCACACGGTAACCAAGGCGCGGGAGCTTGGTTGAGACATGCTCGCCAACTGTGATAGAGGAAGACTCACTCCCCATTCAGTTCCTCAAATCCCGCGGCCACCAGATCTGGAATGCTAAAGACACGCTGAACTCCAGACGCCGAGCCCCCGATTTCAATTTCACCGCCTTTACTCTCCAGCCTGTCCCTGATGCCGGTAATTTGAGGTTCCGGGAGGTGCAGGGCACGCATTGTTTTAATGAATCCAGCGACTTTAAAAGGCTTGGTCGAAAATGGAACTGCCTGAGGATTCAAGGGACGCGCACGCAGGCGGAACAGACCGCTGCCTTCGGCTTGCGCCCGGACTACATACGTGCGTTCCTCGTATTCTCCAAAACGGTCTATGACCACTGTTCCGCCATCCGGGAATACGGCCTGAATACGGAGTTCCCCGCCCACGGCGTGAACGTAGTTCCTGAGTGTGCTGAGATACATGTCCGTACGCTGCTCGATCCGGGAGATAGAGCTCTGCGGGACATCCAGCATCTCGGCCATATCAGCTTGCGTGAGTTGCTTCGCGCCCCGAAGTTCTTCCAGGGCCATTCGCTGCAGCTCCTCGTGCACACGCCGAACGTTGCCGGCACGGCTTGCGGGGTCCATCTTCGCCTGAAGTTCTCGAAAGTTTCGTGCCATATGCTTGTCCTCCCAACTATTGAGGGGGAGCATTTACGACGAGCCCTTTTTCTGTTCGTTTTCGATCTCGCGCAAATGCCGGTCATAGAACTCGTCGGCGAGGGGTACATATTCCTCGTACCAGCGGTCGTTGCCGGTCTTGTCCCCACCTATCAACAGAATCGCAGCCCGGCGTGGGTCGAATGCGTAAAGAACTCGATAAGGCCGTCCCTCGTGCTGGACGCGCAGTTCGCGCATGTGAGAGTGGCGTGACGAGGAGACGCCGGAAGAATGCGGCATCTTCAGTGTGGGACCAACTTCTTGCAATAGGCTGACCGCAAAGTCAACGCTCTTCTGCTCGGGCGCAGTCAGGTGGTCCCACCACTTGCCGAATTCATCAGTAAACTCAACTTCCCAGGCCATTAGTAATTATGTCATGAACGGCATAATGCCGTCAAGGACATTTTGGGGAGTGGGTCGCCACTGTCAGTGTGTGGCGCAGACCTGCGCCTTTCGCAGGTCTGCGGCTCTTCCCGTGTTCCCACCAGAAAAGCCGCAGACCTCGGAGAGCACGAGGTCTGCGCTAAAGGCTCAGGCCACACGTTTCTCCTCAAAATTATACCGGCAATACCGACATATTTTTGCCTCAGGTTGCACGAACTCAGCGCACATCGGGCACTGCTTTTTCCCTTGAGCAACCGCAGCTTTCTTCTCGTTTGGCTTCATCAGTGCCGCGACTATGAACCCGATCAGCGGGCTTAGGAAAAGTGATAGGACGACCACCCCGGTCGGGTCACAGCCCTTGCTTTTGGCATACTGGCCAACTGCCCATGCGAACCCAACCCAAACGGCTACACACAACGCAATTACGACAGCGGTCGATATGGAATCCTCTTTTTGCTGGTTAATGGCTTCTATTAAGCCAACTAGGCCCCCCACCGCAAACAAGACGCACACAACAACGAGACCGATGGTCCCTGCCGTCCACCTAGGTTTCTTTTCAGACTTGCTGCTTGCGGCCATGCTCATTCCCTCCGCCCAAGATTTCTGCTTTCAACCAAAATAACGGGACCCTTTTCTGCGCTTTTCATTCCTGTGCCCCCTCGTTTTGGGTTTTCCCCGGCCCGGCGCGCGAACGTCGGGCTACCACGTCTCTCGATGCCATTCGGAACAGTCCTTCGTTTAAGGGGCGGCTCGAATGGCGTCATTTCCCGTGAAGCGTGTAGTCCTTGATTAGCCAACTTTTAGGGACGCTGCATATTCCATCGTCCTTAAGGTCAAATAGATCCTTTACCTTTCGTCCAATGGCCGAATTGACGGCTAGAAGGCCGTTCCTATCGACCTCAGTCTGGTAGTCTCTCATAAGCTTTTCGTTGTACTGGATGTTGAGAAACACGTGGTCAGTGATTTCCCTCATGAAGTCGAGAACAACCTTCTCGGCATATTCGTTGGCGGTCATGTCGGGCTCCTTTGCTTGGCGAATCTGCGTCACAACAGAATTCGCGGCGCGATTCTACCTCACAAATCAGAATCCCGCCAACAAAAAACTGCGACAAGGAGTGTTGCCCTTGCCCAAATCTTGTAAGGGGAAGTTGATAAACGCGACAGGGTAGGAAGGGACTATGGACGCCGGGAAAATCCAGTCTCAGAATGCCGCTGCTGGTGCCGTCTTGGGCTCCTGGCGGGGCACCTTGTCCAGAGGAGGACATTCCCGCGCGGGTGGCGCATACGTCACGACGCATTTTGTCGTGATGTATGCGCCCCTTTGAATCGTCTGGGAGCGGCGCAGACATGCCAAAGTACGGCGCGTCTGCGCCACCCGACGTGGGGCGCAACGGGCACGTAGGGGCGAGGCGGCGCCTCGCCCCTACACAGTTAGGCAAGGTCGAAGCGATCGAGATTCATCACCTTATTCCACGCCGCGACGAAGTCCTTCACAAACGTCTCCTTCGAGTCGTCACAGGCATAGACTTCCGCGATGGCTCGGAGCTGGGAATTCGAGCCGAAGATAAGGTCGACACGGGTGCCGGTCCACTTGATTTCGCCCGTGGCACGATCGCGCCCCTCATACACGCCTTCGGAGGCAGAGGAGGGCTGCCACTTCGTCTTCATGTCGAGCAGGTTGACGAAGAAATCATTGGTCAGCGTCCCGGGCCGGTTGGTGAAGACGCCGTGTTTGGACTGCCCGAAGTTCGCATTCAAGGCGCGCAGACCGCCGACGAGAACCGTCATCTCGGGGGCCGTCAGCGTCAGTAACTGGGCGTGATCCACCAGCCGCTCCTCCGCGCTTCTTGGGTCTCCATTCCGGCGGAGGTAGTTGCGGAACCCGTCTGCGGTCGGCTCGAGTACGGCGAAGGAGTGCACATCGGTCTGCTTCTGCGATGCATCCGTGCGCCCCGGTGCGAAAGGAACGTTCACCTTGTGCCCGGCCTTTTTCGCAGCTTCCTCGACGGCTGCGCAGCCGCCCAGAACGATCAGGTCAGCCAGCGAGACCTTCTTCCCACCGGACTGCGCGCTGTTGAATTCCTTTTGAATCGCGTTCAGCTTCTTCAGGACCTTCGGCAGTGCGGCCGGCTGGTTCACCTCCCAATTCTTTTGGGGCTCGAGGCGAATGCGCGCGCCGTTCGCCCCACCGCGCTTGTCGGAGCCGCGGAACGTCGACGCCGACGCCCAGGCCGTCGTGACCAAATCGGAAATCGCGAGGCCGGAGGCGAGGATCTTGGCCTTCAGAGCAGCAATGTCCTGCTTCCCGATGAGTTTATGATCCACGGCGGGAACGGGGTCTTGCCACAACTGAGGCTCCTTGGGAACGAGCGGGCCAAGGTACCGCGAGTGAGGCCCCATGTCGCGGTGCGTTAGCTTGAACCACGCCTTGCCGAACGCCTCGGCGAGCTCCTTCGGATGCTCGAGGAAGCGCTTCGAGATCGGCGCATAGATCGGGTCCAGCCTCAGGGAGAGGTCCGTCGTGAACATGATCGGCGGGTGCCGCTTCTCGGGATCGTGGGCGTCGGGAACGGTGCCCGCTCCAGCCCCCTTCTTGGGAAACCACTGGTACGCACCGGCCGGGCTCTTCCCGAGTTCCCACTCATAGCCGTACAGGTTTTCCAGGTAGCTGTTGCTCCACTGCACGGGTTTGTTGCTCCACGCGCCCTCCAGCCCGCTGCTGATCGCATCGCCACCGCTGCCGCTGCCATAGCTGCTCTTCCAGCCCAGGCCTTGCTCCTCGATGGGTGCACCCTCGGGTTCCGGGCCGACATACTTCTTCGGATCCGCAGCCCCGTGGGCTTTGCCGAACGTATGCCCGCCGGCAATCAGCGCCACGGTCTCATAGTCATTCATCGCCATGCGTGCGAACGTCTCGCGGATATCCACTGCCGCAGCGATGGGATCCGGCTTGCCATTGGGCCCTTCCGGATTCACGTAGATCAGGCCCATCTGAACGGCGCCGAGAGGATTCTCCAACTCCCGTTCGCCTTTGTAGCGTTTGTCCGCCAGCCACTCGCCCTCCGGCCCCCAGTAAATGTCCTCTTCGGGCTCCCAGACGTCTACGCGCCCGCCGCCGAAACCGAAGGTCTTGAACCCCATCGACTCCAAGGCGACGTTGCCGGCGAGTACCATAAGGTCGCCCCAGGAGATTTTCCGGCCGTACTTCTGCTTGATCGGCCAGAGCAGCCGGCGCGCCTTATCGAGGCTCACGTTGTCCGGCCAGCTATTGAGGGGCGCAAACCGTTGGTTGCCGGAGCCTGCCCCGCCGCGGCCGTCGGCGATGCGGTACGTACCCGCGGCGTGCCACGCCATACGGATGAGAAACGGCCCATAGTGGCCATAGTCGGCCGGCCACCATTCCTGCGACGCCGTCATCAAGGCATGGAGGTCCTTGATCACGGCATCCAGGTCGAGGCTCTTGAATTCCCTGGCGTAATCGAACTCCTTGTCCATAGGATTGGACAAGGCGGAATGCTGGTGCAGGATCTTCAGGTCCAACTGATTCGGCCACCAGTCCACATTCGTCCTGGCTCCGGCCAACGTATGACTGCGAGAATGGCCCGCTACCGGGCACTTGCTTTCGGTTGATGAGGTTTGCTCCTGATGAGCGGGAACCGGCGTCCCCGCCGTAGTGGTGAGTTCATTATCCATGTATGTATCCTCCTCGCTGTTTTATTTGAGTAATCGCCCTTGGCCGCGCCGGCCGGCGCGTGCCATTAATACGGTCGGTACTACACGCGGACGGCACTGAACGGGAAGCGCGCGGCGCAGCGCACTTCGCGCACAGCCCCCGGAAAATGAGTTCGCACTCGCGAAAAATCCGCCTGCTGAGGTGGCGCGAGGCAGGCCGGGGCACGTCGTACCACTTCATATCCTCAACCTTGCCGCAGCGGTCGCAGATGAAATGGTGATGCCGCATGCCCTTCGCATCAAAGCGCGCGGCGCGGCCCTCCACGGCCACTTCACGCACCAGACCCGCCTGCACCAAGTCTCGCAAATTGTTATAAGTCGTGGCCCTCGACGAGCGCGGATCGGCACGATTCACGGCTGCAAAGATTTCGGCAGCCGTGGGATGACCGGTGTGTTTCCTCAAGTAAGCCATCACGGCGAAGCGCTGCGGCGTACACCGCAACCCGCTGCCCTCCAGGGATTTTCTAATCGCCTCGGCGCCCATGAAGCTCATTAGATTAAGTCTAATGTGGAAATCTGTCAAGACTTTTGCGTTCGGGGCAGTGTCCTAATTTTGCTGGATCCCGTAGGGGGATGTCATTCTGAGCGGAGCGAAGAATCTCGCTCTGGTTCGCTCGATCGTGCCCCAATTGCAAGGCCAGAGCGAGATTCCTCGCCCCGCTCGGAATGACATCCATATTATGAACCTTGCTCAAGCTGTGATCGTCTTCATCAGGCATTCGTGTACCACGGCACATTGACGAGGACAGTCCGTTGGTTCCCTCTGGCCAGCAAGAGCGCCCTTAGCAACTCAGCGCGTTGATTGTGGAGGAAGTAGTGATACCAATGCCGTTCCACCAACTCGGGAATCAATACGGCGATCTGCCGCTCAGGGTTGGTCCGCTCGAGTTCCAGGATATAGTCCAATATCGGGCTGATCACGAAGCGATAGGGCGAGGGTAGCACAATCAGGCGGGGGGCTACCCGGCCCGCTCGTTTCGCCGGTTCCTCCACGTTGCGGTCCCAGGTGTGGAGAAAATTTCCCCTGTCTTTTTCGCAATCCACGTGCACAGCCTGTACCTCGGAAGAAAGAGTGAGGGCAAACCGCAGCCCTTTCCTGGCGATCCTGTTCCAAGACAGAATCGGAACCACGACCAGCGGAGCCCGCAAATCGCGCAGATCCAGAGGCACCGGGTTGGCGACCTCTGCCTCAACTTGGCGATAGTGCCTTCGGATGTTAATCATCAGAATCATGATGGCGGGAACGAGCAATACCGTTACCCAGGCTCCTTCCACGAACTTGGCGACGGTTACCACAACGACGGTGGTTGCGGTGGCCGCAGATCCCAGCCCGTTGATGAACATGCTGCGTCGCGATCCTTCGCCTCCGGTTCGCCTCCAGTGAGCTACCATGCCGGCTTGGGAGAGCGTGAACGCCAGGAAAGCACCGACGGCAAACAGCGGAATCAACCGGTCCGTGACCCCGCCGAACAAGATCAGCAGCGAGGCACACAGCACCGCGAGCACCCAGATCCCTTGCGAATACACCAGGCGCCTTCCGAGCAAGGCGAAGCCCTGGGGAAGGTATCCGTCCTCGGCGAGGGCGCGGCCGAGTCGCGGAAAGTCCGCAAAGGCGGTGTTAGCCGAGAGCGCCAGCACGAGCAGGATGGAGCCCATCGTCACAAAGTAGAAGACGCCTTGCCCTGCCACCGCGGCCGTGAGCTGGGAAAGCACACTTTGGTATCCTGCCATCCCGGGATCGGTGGCGCCGATGTGGTAGGCGCGAACCAGGAAGGCGATTCCCGCCAGCAGCACAATGAGTATCGCAATGATGGCCGTCAAGGCTCGTTGTGCGGATTTCACCAGCGGTTCGCGGAATGCTTTGACACCGTTGCTGATCGCCTCGACGCCGGTCATGGCGGTACAGCCGCTGGAAAAAGCCTTGAGCAAAAGCCAAATGCTAACCGCGGCAGTTGGCAGGGGCAAGGGCGGCGGAGCAACGACAGGTAAAGGATGGCCGCCGGCGGCGAGCGTCTTGCCTAGTCCGAGCAGCAAGGTGACGAGCATGCTTCCCACAAATAGATAGGTAGGAACAATAAACACGGCGCCCGTCTCGCGAACGCCGCGCAGGTTGACGATAGTGATGAGCAGCAAGATCACGAGACAGATCAGCAGGGTGTGCGGCTGGAGCGACGGGACTGCTGAGACCAGCGCCCCAACTCCTGCCGAGATTCCTACCGCGGCAGTCAGCACGTAGTCGATCATGAGGGCGGCTGCCGCGAGCAGACCCGGGAAGTCTCCCAGGTTCTGGCGAGCCACTGTGTACGACCCGCCTCCGGTCGGGTAAGCTGCGATGGTTTGGCGATAGGAGAAATAGACGATCGCCAGCAGGATGATGATGCTGGCCGTGATCGGTACCATGTAAGCAATTCCCGCGGCGGCCAGAGGAATCAGCAGCGTGAGCGCCGCCTCCGGCCCGTAAGCAGCGGAGCTGAGGGCGTCCAATCCAAAGACGGAAAGGCCTCCCACCGGCCCCAGTTTCTCTCCCGCTTCTTCCGAAGAACGCAGCGGCTTACCGAAAAGTAGATCGTAGAGTTTCATCGCTCATCCTCGAACGCCGAAGTCGCCGTGCGTGATGCCATTAATATGTGTGATTAACCCAGATTCTTCCGACCGGTGCGTTCGTCTAGACATTACTTCACGCCGGCCCGCTTCGCCGTGAAATGGTAGGGGGGCTCCTGAGAGATGCTGCTATCGATCACCATTGAAAATCGGACCGTGTTCCCTTTCACTGTGCCCTTGTAATACTGCTTGTCTACGTAAGTCTTATCATCGAGCACAGTCAGAGACTTGGTCATGAAGCTGATCCGGTCTCCCTCGATTTTGCCATCAAAGATGTTAAGACTTCCTCCAAGAAATGAGGCGGTGCCGGACACTTCCGTGCCGACAACTTCAAAGTTGAACGTCTCTCGGTAGGTGGTTTCGTCCCAATATTCAACCGTTGCCGTCCACTTGCCTGCGACATCCGCGGGTCCCTGGGCCGGTTTCTTTGACTTATCAGCCTCCGCCGGGTTGGCTCGGACCGGCGCTATGGGCCCACTAGCGGGCGCGAGCTGCTTCTGGGAAGCGGAACCGGGATTCGCGCCAGCGGCCGGCTTCTTCGGTTGCCGAGAGAGCAGAATTCCACCCACAACTGCCGCAACCACCAGGACTAATGAAACCGAAAAAAGGAATCGCTTTGATTTCGCCTCCCACCGCCGATTGGCGATGCTGGGAACAGTCTTCTTTAGCGTGTCGATCAATCGTTCCGCATCCGCCCGGAAATGTGCGTCCCGGAGATCCATCGCCTCGCGGGCACACAGCGGACGCAATTGATCAGGTAAGTCGCCTTGGTGCGGCATGCTTGCTCCGCCCACCAGGACAGGAATCACTCGCACTCCGCGTTCGAGCGCCTTAGCAATCTCCAGGCGGACGAAATCACCGGCCATGTCGAGCCGCCGGCCTCCATTTGCTGCGGTGCATGTCAGCCACCTCTCACCGATGACAGCCAGCAGCGCATCGCACTGGCTGATCTTCTCCTCGATCACCGCCGGAAAATTGTCGCCGCCCAGGATCGTGTCGACGTCCATGTACGTGTTCTCGCTCCCGAAGTGGACGCTGAGAATGTCGAAGAGACGCCCTGCATATCCGCTGCTGTCTTCACGGCGATAGCTGATGAAAACTCCTGGCATGTCATCCCCGGTCAAGGTATGTTAAAGCTACTATACTGCCTTTCGCCGACGAGCGAAACCTCGATCGCGGTCGAAAGCCCAATGAGAGCCGAGGACCGACGCTCTCGCGAGGAGGGGTAAGAAACAAACGATGAAGTTACTCGCGTCCGGTGTCCTGATCTCGGTCGTTTCTAACCTGCTCGCTGCGCAGGCTCTCACACATGACCACGATGTGTTGCTCCGGCGTTACCGTGAAGGCGAGAAGTTGACCTACCACATGAAAGGTATCAACGAGCGCTGGCATTATGAAATTCAGGCTGACGGAATCGTCAAGAAAGACCTCACCGGAACTTACTTCGAGGAGTATCGCTGGTCAAATCTTATTTCTGACGATCAGAAAGTCGAACTCCCCACTGCAAGCCTGGATTTTCGGCAGCAGCTCACGCTGGATCCCAATCGCCATTCCGTGTTCCCCGATCTTAGCCGGATTGACCGCAGGCTCGTCGGGCCCGTCACTGACTTCATGAACTTCTACGTTGATCTGTGGCTGGCCGAAAAGACGCAGAAGCTCGCCCATGCCGGAGATCATTTCTATCTCAAACACGGCAAGCCCAACTCATGGGCAGATGGCAGCTACGTCCTAATCGGGGAAGACTCCATCGATTTTGACCTCAGTCTCAAAGATGTCAACCGGTCTGAGAACACGGTCATCCTCGTTATCCATCACGTGCCGCCCGAGAAGCCTGAGGTCCAACTGCCGGCAGACTGGATGCGCAAGCCTGTGGCAGATACAGGAAATAACTGGGTCCAAGTGCAGAAGATGGAAAACGGAAAGTATTTTGCCGCAGTCGGCAACGAAACGTTCGATGTTGAAATAAAAACCAGCCTGACCGACGGGAAGATCCTGGCAGGCAAGATAGACAACCCGGTCGAAACGCTCGGCCGCGAATGCACGGATGCTGCCCTGACAGAGTGTAGTGATCCCAAGCCCCATTCCATTAGAAGGCAAATCGCGATTCACTTGGAACCATAGCAAAGGGCGCCGAGGTTGGTCGTCAATTCTATCCGCTCGACGCCGAAAACCCACCGGTGCGATTGCGTTCAGGGGCAGGCAGGTATACATTATGCGTCGGGCGAGTTTTGGAAACTTACATGTTGGCTCAGAACCTCCAGGGCTTTCAGCGGTGAGCAATGCTGACACACCCTCGCGGCAACTGAGCGGCTGCGGTCTCGTCCGCGGTGGTTGCAATGACTTCCACACTCACTCTGTCCCGCCGAGACCTGTTAAAGGGTTTGGCAAGCGCGGCGGCGCTATGTTCCACGAGCAGAGCTTCCAGCTACGCCGGGCGACCCACGGCCGCTCGTGAGAAGCTCTCGCTGCTGCGTTACCGCGACGTGAAGCTTACTGGCGGGCCCCTCAAGGCACAGTTCGATCGCATTCACGCGGCCTATCTCGCCCTGGACGAGGACGGACTGCTGAAGGAACTTCGTGTACGCGCCGGCCTTCCCGCACCCGGAGAATACCCGGGAGGCTGGTACGACCGCGACGGGTTCGCCCCGGGTCATTGCTTCGGCCAGCTCATCTCGGCGCTGGCCAGATTTTCCGAGGCCACCGGTGATGAGGCGACTCGCGCCAAGACGCAACGCTTGGTGGAGGGGTTTGCGGCCACGATTGGGCCCGACGGCTACTGCTATCCCAGCCAAAAGGCGTCAACGAATTTTCCGGCCTACACCTATGACAAGTACGCGGTGGGCCTGTTGGACGCCTACCGTTTTGCCGGCGTCTCATCCGCCATCCAAGTCCTCGATCGCGCCACCCGGGGCGCAGTCCGCTGCATGCCGCCTCGGGCTCTCGACAGAAACCTTGACCCTCACCCCACCGCACCTGATGACGAGTCCTACACGCTGGGAGAGAACTGCTTTTACGCCTACGAAGTGACCGGCGAGCAGCAATACCTGGAACTGGCCCGGAAGTATCTGCTCGACCGGACTTACTTTGATCCCCTCAGCCGCGGCGAAAACGTCTTGCCCGGGCGCCACGCCTACAGTCACTGCAATGCCCTGAGTTCGGCCGCCCGAGCGTATTTGGACCTGGGCGAGGCGAAGTATCTCGAGGCCGTACAAAACGCCTGGGACATGATTGAAAAGACGCAGCAATTCGCTTCCGGCGGCTGGGGTCCAAACGAAACCTTCGTGGAGCCGGACAAAGGCAGACTCGGGGAGAGTCTGATAAGTACCCACGCCCATTTCGAAACGCCTTGCGGGGCCTATGCGCATCTCAAGCTGGCCCGCTACCTGTTGCGCTTCACCGGCCAGTCGCGCTACGGCGACGGCCTGGAACGCGTACTCTACAACACTGTGCTGGGCGCCAAAGACCCGAGTGGCGACGGCCATTTCTTTTATTACTCCGACTATCACTCTTCCACGCGCAAGCTCTACTTTCCCGATCGTTGGCCATGTTGCGCCGGAACCCTGCCGCAAGTGGTGGCGGACTATGTCATCAGCGCCTACTTCCAAAGTTCCGATGGGATCTATGTCAACCTCTTTGTGCCGTCCGAGGTGAAGTGGAGAATCGACGAGAGGCCCATCAGAATGATCCAGACTACGAACTACCCGGAGTCGGAGGCCACGGAGCTGAGGTTGGAACTCCAGGCGCCGGCAGAATTCACTCTCTACGTGCGCATTCCTGGTTGGCTGAAATCGCGCGCCGAGCTCCGGGTGAACGAGAGGGCCATTTCGGTCGCCGCCGAGGCCGGAACCTTCGCAGCCCTTCGACGCGTTTGGCGTAACAATGACACCCTCCAAGTCGATTTGCCGTTTTCCTTTCGCACCGAACCCGTTGACGACCAGCACCGAAATACGGTGGCGCTGATGCGCGGGCCGCTAATGTTGGTGGCGCTCGATCCCCAGGCGAGGCTGGACGCGAATTCACCTCAGGCGTCGCGGAAAATCCCCGGCTCCGTTCAGACGTTTGAGGTGACGGAGCTTCCTCAGAAGCTCCGCTTTGTGCCTTTCTACGGAGTTGGCGACCAGAGCTACAGCACCTATCTCGAGCAGGCATGAGCACTGCCGGCATTTCCCAGTGCCTGGCTGGTTTAATGAGCGCAATTCCAAGTGGCCCTCGGAAGGGCGGGGCTTCAGCCCCGCCGCAACGGGGTGGCCCGCAGAAGGGCGGGGCTTCAGCCCCGCCGCAACGGGTGCAGGGTCGGAAGCGCCTTTAGGCCCTGAAGCCTAGCCGCTTCAGGGGCTAAAGCCCCGTAATTACTTCGCGAGGTTAGCGGCGGGGCTGAAGCCCCGCCCTTCCGTTTCCGACGCGAAAATGCCCTTACTAATTGAGCTAAGCACCAGGTCACCGCGCTGGACCTGACGCTTTTTCTCGCTCCGGGCCCGGTAACCTATTCGCCACGCTTTACGTCATGTTCGAAAGAGGAAAACGCCATGAAAAGCCTTGGCCAGAAAATCCAACGCGCGTTCGTGTGTCTTCTCGTGTTGATTGTTGGAGCAGCCTGGAAGGGAGGGGAGCCCCAATCCGCCCAGCCAGCGCCCGCCACGCCCGCGGGTGAACGTGCTGCCGCACCCACGCCGGGCGCCGACCGCCAGATTATCCTTGACGTCGTCGTCACCAACCACTCGCGGAAACCCGTGGCCGGCTTGCAGCAGCAGGATTTTACCGTCCTTGACGATAAGCAGCCGCGCACGATTTCCTCCTTTAGCGTTTTCGCCAAGACCCGCGGCTCCGAGGACCTGCCGGAGCAATCCGTGGTGGTGGTCGATGCCGTTAACACCCCCTTCGACGCCATCGCCTACCAGCGGGAACAGCTCGACCGATACCTGCGCCAGGTCGGCAGCGAACTTCCTCTTCCTATGTCCGTGAGCGTTCTTACGGATAAGTCAGCGAGCCAGTCGGCGGCCTCGAGCGACGGAAACACCGTGGCGAACTCCCTGGATGCCGCGCAATCCGGTCTGCGCATCATTAACCGAGCGCAGGGATTCTATGGAGCGCAGGAAAGATTTCAGATTTCCCTTCCCGCCCTGAATCGACTCGTCGAGGGTGTGGCCATGCAGCCCGGCAGGAAACTCGTGATCTGGGTCGGTCCTGGATGGCCCCTCCTTTCCGGACGGGAGATGGAAATGATGATAGCCCAGAAAGATCAAGCGCAGATTTTCAACACCATTGTGAAGCTTTCCAGCGCTCTGCGGCAGGGGCGCGTGACCATTTACAACGTCGACCAGCCGGGCGTGCGCGAGTCGATGTCTCGAGAGTTCTACTATGAAAACTTCCTGAAGGGTGTAAGCTCCGCCAATCAGGCGCAATTCGGTAACCTGGCGATTCAGGTTCTCGCCGTGCAAAGCGGCGGGCTGGTGCTCAACACCAGCAATGACCTCGGCAGTTCCGTGGCCGCTTGCCTGGCGGATGGCCAGGCCTTTTATACGCTCGCCTTTGAGGCGCCGGCGGCGAACTCTCCCAACGAATACCATAGCCTACAAGTCAAGATGAATAAGCCCGGGCTTACCGCCCGCACACGCACGGGGTACTACGCCCAACCCTAGAACGGGCGGAATCGCCACGATTCGTTGATGGGCAAGGCCATGGATTCCCGCTTTCGCGGGAAGGACCCGACTTTCGGGAGTTTTCGCCCGCAGTCCTCGCCTCGCGCCATTGCCTCCAGATGTCCGGGGCACTGGGATTATTTCAGCTTTGCGTACTCCGCCTTGGCTTGCTTGAGGATGGGAATGTCGGGGTCGGCGTCTTTCCAGAGGGTGAGGAAGTCCTGATAGGCGGCGCGGGCTTTCGTCGTGTCGCCCTGCATGGCGTAAGCACGCGCCAGTCCGAGGCGCGCCAGAGCGCCCCAGGGAAAGTTCCCCACGAGCCCTCGGTGGTCGATGAATTTCTGAAATTCCGCTGCCGCCCCTCTGCCGTCGTGTAGCACGAGGTAGGACTCCCCACGCAAATAAACGGGCAATAGTTCCACTGAGAGAATCGTTGGTGCGCTGAGATCCAACGGGCTCGCCTCCTTCAAAAGTTCGATCGCCCGCCTCGGGTCCTTGCGTTCCAGGGCGACCGCAGCCTGGA
>Ga0326728_10012779_pt1 | contig 18500 bp, 13 predicted proteins | sample MB3enrmetagenome_FD_207602 | JGI IMG/M metagenome (GOLD analysis project Ga0326728, IMG submission 207602) | Lab enriched peat soil microbial communities from McLean, Ithaca, NY, United States - MB31MN | ecosystem: Environmental > Terrestrial > Soil > Wetlands > Peat | place: USA: New York... | reverse complement strand
ATAAGATAAGCATCAGTTCCTGTTTCTTCAAGGGTTTTCTTTATGCTGAATTCTGGCTCTGTCATGCAAGGTATTTCTGCTTTATGTGGATAAAATTCTTATTGTCAGATTTTTTTTCCGACTATACTTAACATTTTCTTTCTTAACTCCAGTCGAATAATCTGCATCTTGCTGTAGAGATTGAAACTTCTCCAAGAAATATTATCCCACTTTCCGTAGATGTATATAAGAGTGCCATCTATTATAATAGTGGCCAAATAGGCAAATGAATTCTACATTTGTGTACATCTGCAAAATGTTGTTCCTAAGATCTATCCAGTAATTTTTCACAATTTAAGTAGGTCTTTCAAGAAAAACTAGCTTCTCGAATCCTCCAAATTTTCTGGAAACAACTTTCTATAGGGGTTCCAAATCGTATTTATACTCAAAAAAGTTTCGGACATTTCGATTATAACTTCACTATTTCTAAATATATACAATGAAACCGCAGTTTATGATATTTATTTAACAACTCCAATAATATTGAGCAAATTTCAAGGTAAATACTTAAGTAAAGAAAAAGAGTATGCACCTTAAAAGGTGCTTTAATTTATTTTTAGAACCTAACATCTTTGTTGATGATGAGCTGATTTGTCTTCAAATCAATGATTTTAATGTTGACAATATCACCAGATATTGGTCCTGTCCCAAAAATATTCATACCATCGGTATTAGCCAGCGAGAGTATTTTCATATCACCAACACTCAAATTATCGAGACTAGAAGTGTTAACTGCAGCAGATTTAGTTCCAAGGGATGCAGTAACTTTCGTTATTGAGTCTCGGAAGTAAATTTGATCTCCGCCAAGGTGTTCAAATTTTACAGACGCTATGCCAGTAGCATTAGCAGTATCATTTGCTTTAATATCGATGTTTGCCTGGGGTGCAGATTTGGTAGATCCCTGGCTGAAGACGGTAGAACCGATTGCAGCGGCGAGAAGGACAGTTATTGCAACCATCAGGATGACACCGATTACCGGGGACACTGCATCTTTATTCCTAAATAATTTCTTGAGATCCATCTGTTTCTCCCTCCGGGTTAAAGGTACTCAGACAGGATACCTGCCTGAAACTTCTAACAATTGTTGTGCACAGATAAACTATATACAGTTAACAATATATATATGTTTATAATGTTGTGCCCCTTATTTATTATCATTTTTATACATTTTTGCTGATTATATTATTATATTATTTATAAAATATATGTGGCTCTATATCTATATTCTTTATTAATGCTTTTAAGTAATATATAATTATTTACAGACAGTCAAATTAATATCTAATTAATAACTATGTAACATAGATAATCTAAAATATTGATAATGTGGTTTTAACTTGGAGGGCAAAAAATATAGGGCACTTGGCGAGAACTGTCAGGCAGTTTCAGAAGTATTAGGACAGGTGCTAATGATAGCTATAGTCGTGTTATCTTTATCTTCATTAGCAATTACTATATTTTCGGATGTTGTAGTCATAAATCCTCCTCATAAGCAGCATACACACATTTCTGAAAGAATTGACACTAATGCCGATATTATACAGATATTGCACAGTGGGGGAGAAGACATTAACCTGAAAGCACTCAAGATCATACTTAGTGTCAATGGAAAGCTGGCTAAGTTTAACATGTCCGATCCTAGTGTTAAGGTTTTGAATTTGAGAGGTCCTGTGCCTAATAATGGTTTTCTGATGCTAGGCGACTGTATAGAAATCAATATGAGACAACTGGGAATTTATCTGAAGGATAACGATACTGTTGATATGTATCTTGTGAACACTAAATCTGGTCAGGTGATCCAGAGGGTTGAACTCCATGGGGGAGAATGAAAAAAGAAAAACAAAAGGATATTCTATTTAAAAATTACACGATGTCCTGTTATGAAAATCAGAAAGAATAGAAGCTGGGAAGAGGTCATTAAGAGCTTATCAAACTCGGAATCAGCAGCATCCACAGTCATTGCCGCAGTGCTACTGCTAAGCATCCTATTTACCATATTTGCAGTGTTAAGGGTTGCGTATGTTCCGGAATGGAAAACTGATGCTGAACAATCACATATGAGTGAAGTTCAGAGGGATATGACAGGACTAAAATCAACAGTAGACATGATTATTTTTCTTACGGCTGCAAACACAAGTTATTCAGCCAGACCTCCCGTAACGGTTCCATTTAGCATGGGTGGAGGAGAAATATCTATTCTGGAACCATCAAAATCAAGTGGGACACTGTCAATAAATACGAAATCATACAAAGTGACCATAATCCCAATAGTGGGTAATGAGACATCTATCAACTCTAACATAATTACCTACCATTCGAACAACAGACAATATGTAGATCAGGTTTTCAGGTATGAAAATGGAGCTGTTATTCTTGTTCAAGACGACAGATCATTGATGACGCAGTTTCCATCATTATTCAGTATAAATCAAATTAGTGCACATAACTATACTGTTTTGATCCAAGCAATTAACTTATCAGGAAATTCAGATTCTATTTCTTCGGAGACATATACTTATTTGAGATTGACTGGAAGTCAACCTAATACTATAGATTTAGGGAATATTAACTCATTTGATTGTATAATTTCCACTAAATATCCAGATGCTTGGAAGTCTTATTTCAAAGGAAATCTCAATGAAATCTCTAAAGAAGCAGGTCTTAAATATGGCACAGATTTCATACTTGATCCAAAAGACTACTCAGACAAGATACATTTAAAATTTCTTGCCGGCAGTGAAAACCAAAACCATTACAGACTTTCAATAAGAGAATATGTTATCACGGCAGAAATCGGAGCAAGGAATAGTTTTAATTAATACAAATTAGAAACTCCCCTTTGCAAACGTTAGTAGAAAAGTAAAGTTATGCTCACTTCTCTGTAAAAATCAGTTATAGGCTTTAGAAGTAACGCTACTTGAAACATGTACAGTTGATTGTTGGCTTTACTGACACAAATCTATGAATCCCTACTTCATGAACATGGAATTTTTAGAAATGGGACACAAATTCTCCAGCCCCGAATCCTGTACATGCATATAATAAAGTTGGATAAAATACAATTAGTTTAAAAGTAAGTAAAGAGGCAGGGAAAAATAAGTAACACTGGATGATTCATAGACAATGTTCTATAGTTAGTGAAAGTATTAAATTTAAAATTTAACTAACTGGTTCAGCTATTCATTAAAATTACACCCATTTTCATGATCTTTGCAGAAAAGCAACGCTGAACATTTATTACTTCTGGAGCTCTGAGAGTCATGAATTCCTTGCCCTTTAGGCGTGTATGATGTGAATCCTAGCATCTTTTTGTTTTTGTTTAAACTTCTAAATTATTGCTTTATTGTAAAATGAGTTTTTTGTCACCACGGGTATAGATGGTGCTACTCACTTCTGAAAGGTCTTTGATATGCATTGCAATTAAATAGCTTTAGCAATAGCTATTGTCGGATCATCTATTACATAGTATTGGTGCCTGATTATCGATATTGAGCAAAGCATAATTCTAAGCTACAAGTTAGTCCGCTTGAGCCTAGCGAAACGGACATCTTGCTGCTGAAGCAAAATCCGGATGGCTCAACTCGACTTCTAGAGAGTGTCCTTCGTACTTTTTATGTCTTTTCCTTCTATTTTTACTGCTCGTTTCATGGCGTAGGCAAAAGCCTTGAAGAGAGCTTCGATTTTGTGATGGTCGTTATCTCCATAGACACTTGCATGTATCGTAATTTTTGCATTTGAGGCAATAGTATCGAAGAAGTGCCTCACCAGCTGGGTATTGAACTGTCCCACATTGGGCGCAGCAAAGTCTGCTTTCAGGACAAGATATCTACGCCCACTAATATCCACAGCAACGTCTGCAAGAGCTTCATCCATTGGAATTCTGGCTTCCCCAAAACGAGCGATTCCTACCATGTTTCCAAGCGCTTCTGCAAGAGCCTTTCCGAGAACTATCCCTGTATCTTCTACTAGGTGATGCTCGTCTATGTAAAGGTCGCCCTCGGAACGAATCTTAATGTCAAATTCTGCATGTCGCGCGAAGGAAGTAAGCATATGATCAAAAAACCCGATTCCTATGCTGATATCTACAATTCCTGTACCATCGAGGTTCAGTTCAAGTTGGATATCAGTTTCTGTTGTCTTGCGGGATATTTTGCTTGTTCTCATAGAGCATCACATTCTCTTAAATTAAATAAATACCTCGTATTTAGCAGCTTTTTGAGTCCTGATAGTTTATTCCGGAAAATCAAGGTAATGAGCTAATCGCTCTGCTGGAAGAAAAAGTCCGGGCACCCAATCAATCATACTTTATGGACTCAATAGCCTCCTCAAGAGAAAATCTGCCTGTGTAAAGAGCACTGCCGATCACCACTCCTAATGCTCCAGTTTTCTTCAGAATTTGCAGGTCGTGCAAAGAACTTACTCCCCCAGATGCAATTATAGGTATATTGACTGATTCAACAAGTTCCTTTGTAGGGACAGGATTCACTCCTTGCATAAGACCTTCAGTATCTATATTCGTAAAAAGCAAACTTCCTGCCCCCAGCTCCTCAAATTTTTTGCCCATTTCTACAGAAGTTTGCGCGCACTCCTCAGTCCAGCCTTTGATTGAGATTTTCCCGTTCTTTGTATCCAGAGCAACAGTTATGCATTTGCTTCCAAAGGTATTGACAAGCAGTTTTACAAGTTCAGGATTTTGGATGGCAGCAGTTCCAAGAATTACTCTTGAAACTCCTAGTTTAAGGAGCGCAGCTGCATTTTCAAAGTTTCTAATTCCTCCTCCTACTTGAATACAAACTCCTCTTTCCTTACAGACCTCTACTATCTTTTCAATAATTTGAGTATTTTTGCATTCCCCTTCTATTGCACCATCGAGATCTACAAGGTGCAGACACTCGGCACCTTTGTTAACCCAGTCTAAGGCAACTGAAAGAGGATTGTCTAGGGATATAATTTCACTACCAGGTACTCCCTGCACAAGCTGAACACACTTCCCACCCCTCATATCCACCGCAGGAATAACTACAAAAACCAGGAACACCACTTCTCCAGCAAACTTATAAAAAAATAACCCAATGTTCTCATGATTGTAAGCCTTTCCCTTTCAGGGCATGATTCTTTCAATTGGCACAACAAGGATGTCTCTTGCACCTATTTTTTTCAGTTTATTTACAATGGTAAAGATTAGGTTTGCATCAACAACTGCATGAACTGCGAGAATCGACTCTTCAGGAGATTTGCTGGATTCAACCTTCATGACGGTGGGCCCAGACATTCCAGGTAGCACATCTTTTATCGCCTTTAAAGAGGTTTCAGGAACATTCATCATGAGATATCGACGTTCTTTTGCATTAAGCACACTTTCAAGCGCAGTTTTGATATCAAGAATTTTATCTTTTGTCCGTAGGCTCTCTTTATTAGCTATTAGATAAACTGTTGAGGAAAATACTTTGTCAATAGCTTTCATGTGATTGATCATCAGAGTTGTTCCGGAACTTGAAATATCTACGATAGCATCCGCAATTCCTACATGTGGAGTAATCTCACAAGCACCGCTAACCTTTATGATGTTAATATTAACTCCCAGCTCTTTGAAGTACTGATCAGTGATATTCGGAAATTCAGTTGCAACTTTCTTGCCTTCAAGATCCCGAGCTTTCTCAAAATTAGAGTCTTCGAGCACAGCTAGTACAAGGTTTGATTTCCCGAATTTAAGGTCTAGAAGAGTTTCAACATCTGCTCCTCTTTCCGTAATTAGGTCTATACCTGTGATCCCAACGTCAGCAGCCCCATCCTGTACGTACTCGGGAATATCACTAGCCCTGGCAAAGAGAATGCTAATCTCCGGATCTATGGTCTTTTCAAAAAGTTTTCGGCTTTCGGCTCCCCCGCTTATTGGGAATCCTGCATCGCGGAAAATAGATATTGTGGGTTCGTGAAGGCGTCCTTTATTGGGTATTACAATACGAATCATCTACTCTGCCCTCTAATCTGTTATCAACTGGGAATTTATTTTCATGAGTGTATTCATCCGAATGGAATGTTTATCCAAAATACTCTTTTACAATATAGACTTCACGGTAGATTTCACAGAAAACTCATGTGCTAAAGATTAGGCGTAAAAAAATGGTTCTTACGTAGTTGTAGTTTAATTAGATCAATTTCCAGTGATCCTCAAATATCCATACTTCACTTGAGTTATATTTTGGTCCACTTATATATGCTGTTTCTCTCAATCTATAAAATTTTGTTTTACTTTTAAAACAAGAAATTTCACTTTTGGTTTAGGGATAAGTTATGAAAATATCAAGCAAATCGAAATCTATAATAATGAACCTTTTATGCTAAAGGGATTTCTACGTTTCTGTTGTGTACGAAATAACTAAAACTCAATATATTGATGATGGGATTTATCAAGCTATTGATACAAGTATTCTAACGATAGTAACTGCTGTCAATACCAGAGGTAAATCTTTGAAATAAGAACTCTTAGATTAGATCAATATTGGCAACCAAAATTAGATTCTATAAAGTCTCGAATAGATCATTGTGAAGGAAAAAGAAAGGTTCTAAAAAGAGTAAAAGATACCTTAGACTCCACAAGACCTATATAATGATAGAATATAATAAATTCAATAAGTTTAAGGATTTTCAACATAAACTTTCCCGAAAAAATAGTTGATAATACCAAAACCAGTATTCTGATTATAGGAGATTTGAGAATCAAAACATGGCTGAATCTAAAAAACAGAAAAGAAAAAGAATGTGTTTTCAAAATATATCCACTCCAAATCAAGGTTATCTTTTCAAGTTCATCATTTTTTAGCCTATAAGTACGAACTTATAGGTAAACATCTGATAAAAATCGATGAAATCTGTACTTTCAAAGAGTTTTATGTTTATGGAACTAGAAACGACATGCTTCTTTGGGAAATAACTATGAATTTCGATTGTGGAAATTTTATTAATCGAGATAGGACTAGTTCAATTAATATCATGAAACGTTTCCTACCACAGAATGCTTTGTAGATAAGCTATCTATATTTTGTTGAAACTCTTCGACAAACATTCTTGTTGGTGGTTATAAAATAGGGTCGTTCCTAATAAAATGACTTAAGTACTTGAAGGGAGCTCCTTACTTGATGTATCAGCGGCTGGTAGGGAGAGTTCACTAAATATAGACTCTTGAGTTATATACCCGCTTACTGCAGATGTACACAAGAATGCCACCCATTTTTTCAATATGATAATAGCTTAAAATTGATCTAACTTTAACTGCATAATAGTTGACAAAGAGGTAAACAAATTCCAAATATATGTACAGTATACAGAATGTTGGATATATAATATCATTGATATTTTTTAGCAATATATGAGTTCGTGTAATACTAAGTGCTAAAAGAGCAGACTTTTAATGTTAACTGACCGAAAAATAGTAAAAGAATAGCATCAACAGTACTAATAGAACTACTATTAATTTTAAAAAAAGAGGATCCAAAATGGCCCGAAATATAAAAGTAGAAGAGCTCTTGCAAACTCCGATTGAGAAACAACAAATAGAGCTCGTAGAACGCAAAGGGATAGGGCATCCTGACAGCATATCAGACGGATTGGCAGAAGCCGTAAGCTGCGCTCTATGCCAAGAATACATCAACAAATGCGGGGCTGTACTCCACCACAATACCGACGAAACTCAGATTGTAGCTGGAAGGTCATGTCCAAGATTCGGGGGCGGAGAAGTACTGCAGCCAATATATATTCTGCTGGTGGGCAGAGCCACAAAAGAGTTCGAAGGTATCGAACTTGCTACCGAGTCTGTAGCTCTTCAATCTGCAAGGAGATACCTTAAGAATACTCTTGTGAATATGAACCTTGATAGAGATGTAATCATGGACTGCAAACTCGGAACAGGTTCTTCAGATCTAAGGGATGTATTCAAAAGAGATAGGGTTCCTATTGCAAATGATACTTCCTTCGGTGTTGGCCATGCTCCTTTTTCTGAGCTTGAAAATCTTGTCTACAATACAGAAAGGCAACTTCTCACAGACCTGAAATCACGCATTCCTGGAATTGGAGAGGATATGAAGGTCATGGGGTTGAGAGATGGGGAGGATATAACTCTTACAATATGCAGTGGCATGATTGGGAAATATATCGACGACTTAAACAGTTATATGAGTATCATTGAAGAGATGAAAGATTATGTAGGGGAACTTGCAACTAGTTACACTGAACGAGATGTGAAAGTTTTCATTAACGCAGGAGATAACCTGGAAACATGCAGTGTTTTCCTCACAGTGACCGGAACTTCAGCTGAAATGGGGGATGACGGTTCCGTTGGGCGCGGAAATCGCTGTAATGGCTTGATAACACCAAACAGGCCTATGAGTATGGAAGCTACAAGCGGAAAGAATCCGATCAACCATATAGGGAAAATCTACAACCTTCTAGCGACTCAAATATCCCGTGATATTGTAAAAAAAGTCTCAGACGTACAGGAAGTCTATGTTAGACTACTTTCCCAGATAGGAAAACCCATTGACAAGCCACTTGTGGCAAGCGCTCAGATTATTCCTAAAGAAGGGACCTCTTTTGAAAAGGTTAAAGATGAAGCTGAAGTTGTAATAGACGATTGGTTTTCAAATGTGACAAAAATTACCGAAATGGTGATTAAAGGCGATTTGGATACTTTCTAGATGCGATTACTATTTTCACATAAGTTTTTTATATTTATGATAATAAATATATATCTATCTCAGTTGAGTATCTCACTAATTTCTGTAGGGCTGGTAACTTCTCAGATAACTGTAATTAACGAACCTATTTAGATTTTAAGTTACCTTTGCTCCATAAAATGAAAATATTTTATGCAAACGTTTGTGTCTATAAAATAAGATATCAGGATGTTTTTTTGTATTAAGTATCGTCAAAAATTTCTTTTAGGCAATGGCATCATCAACTATTTTAAGAGTATTTCGATAAACCGTTTAATTTCATCATATGCTTTATATACAATATATAAATCACTTGTAAAAATCAGAGGTTTGATCGAAATTCTCTGAAATGTATCTGTTTTGAAATTGGTAAATGTTACTATTTTGAGTTTGATATGTCGGTACTAATGGTGATCATGTACATCTTTTCATTGGTGATGAACCAAATATCTTCTTCAAGAGTGATGCGATATTAAAAGTATCACAGCAAGATAAATCTTTAAAGAATACTCTGAGATTAAAAAACAGTTATGTTTGGTGAACTTTGGAATGTTGAGATTACATTGGAACTGTTGGTGATGATGCAATTTCCAATATAATTGTAAATTTACTGGAATATAATTTTGAGTTTGCTATAATTACTTACTAATATTTTATTAAATCATTATCCTTCGTTGTATGTTATTTAGCATGAAAGAAAATTTGTCAAACCGTCTAAAATAAAATTAAATGTTACCTCGAATTCATGGAGATTACTATTTTTATTAAGATGTATAAAAATAACGTAATCTATTATGATTCCAATCTTAGTTAGACTTAAATAAATCCTATAATTTTAGAATCTGCATAGTTGTATAATTCATTTGCTTACTTAATACTATATAACATCGAAGTCAATATAAAAATTATAGCATGTTGGCATATTAAATTACAGTATTAAAATAGTTATATGTGTTTCCATAAAAATATTAAAGTTCGGTGAAAAATATTGTATCAGTGATAATATATATTAATATATTCCATATAATCTTATTCTCGGATAAAATTTATTCCTAAAAAATATTAGTTTCTTACTTATATTTCGCTATACATTATATTCTCTGAATAATAATACTCTGATGGTACAATTTAAAATCATGTAAATCGGCAAATACTAAAACATGTAGATTTACAAATATGTTTATCTTTTGAAAATAAAGTTAGATAATCTATTGGTAAACCAATATTTATTCAGTGCACTTGCCGGTTGGAAGTAAATTGAAAAACTATAGTCTTAAAAAAATTGTATCAAACTGAACAAAAGTTGGAGTGTATACAAATATGGGGAAACAAAAATTTGATAGAATGAAAAAAACACTTAGCATTCTCATGCTAGTCTTTGTAGTAGTATCTATAGCAGCTGTGACAGCTGTGGCACAACGTGGCGATGGCGGTGGTGGTCGCGGCTTTGGTGGCGGCTGGGGAGGACCTGGTTTTGGATGGGGCGTTCCATTCGGATTTTATCCTCCTGCACCCTACGGCGTCGCACCCGGATCTTGCGCCTGTGGACCTTATGGATGCTTCTGTGCTCCTGACTACACATACCTTGTGCAGGCTATCATAGCCGACAACGGTTGGTGAAAGTAAGCGGTTGTTTCGGCAATGATCTCGTAAGCTTATTGCTGACTAGTCAACAATGAATTTATCTATCTAGGTGTGAAGCTAAATTGGCTAAAAAATAGTACTTAAGCATTTGAGGTACAAAATCAAGTGCTATATATTTTGTGGCATAAACTAATCAATGTAAAGTTGAACTAGGAGAGCACGGAAGAAGAATGGAAGGTAAAATAAAAGCTTCTCTGCATTTCCTTTCTTCCGTGTTTTACGTGGTTATGGAATGCCAGATGAATTTAATGTGAGTATTTACATTCAAAGTTGGCTATGTTTTTCAGAAATATGATTAATTCATAAGTTTATTATAGAGAATTTAGATAAAACCTCTGTAATTAGAATTTTAGCTTAAAAATCTATTTTTTTCACTAATTTTGTTCTTCACTTATTTTTTTATTCGTCAGCTACAACATTAAATAGTACAAAATTTGTCGTCTCATGGCTAAAAATAGTGTGGAATATAAGGAAGTCCTCTTCCCGGACTCCCTCGAAAACTATATTAGCATAGAAAGTTAGCATAGAAAGTATCACAATTTACCAGTTTTTGCCCTGCTTCTTAATTGACGATGTTGCGAAGCCAGTAGAACTTACTTTTTATACCAACAAAAATTGGCACTTTAAAGTACAGTGTTTTTGGTATGATAAAACTATTTCTCCCTTAACAGAGGAAGAAGCTACTATGCAATTTTTTTGATGAAAAAGTTTAGATACAAATTTCCTTCAGGAGGAACACTTAATCATTTCATGAAGTACAGTTTTGGAGATGAAGGAATTGATGAGATATATGTTGCTTTATGAAAAATTCTTAAACTCTAACCAGAAAAAGAAGCTAATATCGATTTCATTCCAATTGAAGCTTCAAGATACGATAAGCATGTTGATTACAGTCCTAATTATTAATGTAAAGAGGATTTCGATAAAACCTCTGACCTTCACTAGTCATTTATATACTATTTATAAGCATATAACGAAATTAAACAGTTTATTGAAATTCTCTCAAAATAGATAAGGCACCCATCACAATGGTTGGAACTTATCATGGTTTTATGACTCATAATTATGGTATTAATTCTGATTCTTTTGAACTTATCAAACATATCGAAGCTTTGCAAAAAATAAATGCTGATATAGGATCATATTCTGCTGATGAGGTTATGATTTGCTCCTTAATTATGCATATATATGGATTCATCTTAAGGCAAAATCAGTTAGCTCTTATGCATCAAATATCGTAATCAATAAAGAAGAGGGATTAAGATAATAGATCACTGGGTTAATAAAATATGGAAAAAGGGAGAAGATAGCAATGCAAAAAAGGAAGATAAACTCAGTTTCCTGCGCCATAATGGAAGAATAGCACAGGTTGGAACTGTATCTTAAAAACCAAAACATATAGATGATTCATTCAAAGAACTATATGAAAAAAGAGCGGAATGCAAAAGGAGATATGGGTTTATTAAGGATACAGATAATTTGAAGTTAGATGAGCAAAAAGGTTATTAGTAAACGCTACTCACTTCTGAAAGTCATTGCATAATTGGTGCTTACAAAATTACAAAACAATGTTCAAAACAAGAATTTATTTTGAGGATATTTGGAAAAAAACAATTGTCAAATTAGATCACGGATTTTAAGAAGTAATTTGAGACCTTTCATTAAGAATCAAATTTTTACGAGTAATTTATGCACCATTATATACAAATTGTGAAATTTAGGAGTTTAATCGAAATCCTTTATAAAATTCAGAGTAGTCGATTAAAAAAATTTTATTGGCTTTATATTTTCAACTTCGAAGCAAAACCTGACCAACTTCTGGAAATATCTAATAAGGTTATCCATTTGCACGATATATGTTGTCTAAAGAGATATAAAATTATATTTCATTAATCCATTTGGTATTAAGGATGTATTAAAAGGATATATTTTTTGGGGTATTTCTGTTAAAAATAGTGATTAATTATGAAATAATACTCCTTATGAAATATATAAACTCATTTTCAATCAAAAATTGTTTCGAGTAAATATTAGTTTCTTACTTATATTTCGCTATACATTATATTCTCTGAATAATAATACTCTGGTGGTACAATTTGAAATCGCTTAAATCGGCAAATAATATAAGGCTGAAATTTACAAGAACTTCTATCTTAAAAAAAACTAAACTTGGGTATTTATGGGTGAAATAATATTTACTCAGTGTACTTGCCGATTGGAAGTAAATTGAAAAACCAATAGTCTTAAAAAATAATATCAAAAGGAAAAACGGAACAAAAGTTCGGAGTGTATACAAATATGGGGAAACAAAAATTAGACAGAATGAAAAAAACACTTAGCATTCTCATGCTAGTCTTTGTAGTAGTATCTATAGCAGCTGTGACCGCTGTGGCACAACGTGGCGATGGCGGTGGTGGTCGCGGCTTTGGTGGCGGCTGGGGAGGACCTGGTTTTGGATGGGGCGTTCCATTCGGATTTTACCCACCTGCACCCTACGGTGTCGCACCTGGATCTTGCGCCTGCGGACCTTATGGATGCTTCTGTGCTCCTGACTACACATACCTTGTGCAGGCTATCATAGCCGACAATGGTTGGTGAAAGTAAGCGGTTGTTTCAGCAATGATCTAGTTAGCTTATTGCTGATTAGTCAATCATGAATTAATTAGTCAACCATGAATTAATATAACTAGGTGAAGCTAAATTTGCTAAAAAATAGGACTTAAGCATTTGAGGTACAAAATCAGGTGCTATATATTTTGTGGCATCAACAAATCAATGTAAAGTTGAACTCGGAGAGCACGGAAGAAGAATGGAAGGCAAAATAAAAGCTTCTCTGTATTTCCCTTCTTCTGTGTTTTACATGGTTATGTAGTGCCAGATGACTTTAATGTGAGTATTTACATTCAAAGTTGGCTATATTTTTCAGAAATATGATCAATTCGTGAGTTTATTAGAGAGAATTTAGATAAAAACTCTCAAATTAGAATTTTAGCTTAAAAATCTATTTTTTTTCACTAATTTTGTTCTTCACTTATTTTTTATTCGACAGCTACAACATTAAATAGTACAAAATTTGTCGTCTCATGGCTAAAAACAATGCGTATATAATGGTAATCCTCTCCGAGGACTCCATCGAAAACTATATTGACATAGAAAGTATCTCAATTTGCCAATTTTGCATTTCTTCTGCATTGAGGATATTGCAAAGCACTTTGAAATTACTCTTATATACCAACAAAAGTCAGTACTTTAAGCACAGTCTTTCTAGTATGATAAAACACTTTGTTGTAAAATGTTTCAGAAAACTTTCGTATGACAAAACGATTTCTTCCTTAACAGAGAAAGAAGATCTTATGCGATTTTTTGTTGATGAAAATAGCTAGATAAAATTTCCTTCAGGAGAAATCCTTAATCATTTTGTGAAGTACAGTTTCGGAGATGAAGGAATTGATAAGATAATATGTTGCTTTATGAAAAATTCTCAAACTCTGACCAGAAAAAGAAGCTAAGATTGATTCCATCCCAATTGAAGCTTCAAGATACGAGAAGCATGTTGATTACAGTCCTAATTCTTAATGTAAAGAGTATTTTGATTAAACCTATGATCTTCACAGTCATTTATATATAATTTATATGCAGATGACAAAATATTGAGATTATCTAAATTCTCTTCAATGCCGTTAGATCCTTTAATATCCACTTTAAATCCTTAATTCTTGCCTAACTTTCAGACATATTTTTATATTTCATACTTCTTCTATCTTTATTTATACTAATCTACCGTGCTATCTGCTTAAATTAAAATAAACATAACTGAGAATCATTCGAATTATTAAGCACTCTATTTTCTTAAAAACGAGCATTAAATTTATCAAATAACAGGTACAAATAGTCTAAAAGTACTTCTCAATTTACTTTTTTTGACTAGTGATTTCATCATTATTTTGATCAGTAAGGTTTTCATTGATTTGGTTTCTAAAAACCGTTCCAAAACTAATCAGTGAACTGTCATCGAAGGCTCAAATGTAACTTTGATCACGGATGCCAAATTGCCTTTGGGGTAATTTCACTGGCCAAACAAATTTGGTGGCCTCAATTGTTAGAAATAGTGAATAACTTTCATAGTTTTGATTTTCATAAGCGTTTTTTTATTGCTGTATCATTCAGTATAATATGGTGAATAAAACGACAGAGTTTCGATAGATATGATGACGAAATTTTAGATTTTAAAAGTTTGTTTATCTCAGAAAAATGTGGTGTTGTTTCATTTGAATCAACAAGTGACTTTTTGGTTCCTGTTTATGATTTATTGATACAGCATCTTCTTGCTGTCATTGAACGTGCGGGAGATATGAAGGCATTATAATACACAAATAGAGAAAATCAATCTAGATTACAAAATTATTGCAAAAACTGCATTGAATCAAAGTTTTGATGTTGAATCCTGCTGCAAGCAATGGGTAATGTTAGCGTTACCACTTTGGTATGAAAAGTACAAATAACTATTCAAAATAAACTATATGAATTAGATTATATTATTTTTCTGATATTTTTCCTGAGATTTTCAACATCTTTTGTAATGACATCGAAGTTGTACAACTATCAATAGTTCCGATGTAACCTTCATCATCCACATTTTATCACTTCATAATTGTTTTCAATCTAAGGTTATTCTTTAAAGATTTTTCTTGCTTTGATATTTATTATACAGGATTATATATAGCCCTTCTATTTTCACGAGTCTTTTATATATCATTTATATGAAAATGACTAAATTTAGGTGGTTATCGAAATCCTCTTTTGATTAACATTTACAATGTGTTCACAATATCTTGTCCAGGCTGTAATTGTTTAATTCATTCACTTTTTTTTCACTTTTCATTGATTCGTTTCTTCTTTTTGTTCTCGTCTTCCACAAAGGATTTATATATTAGATGTGCTATTTACAGGCAACGTACATTAGAGATTGAGGTTTCAAGCATTTTTATGCTTGAAATTATTAAACAAAATCAATGTGTTGCTTAATGCTAAGTTCCTGGAAGCTTCTGGGAAATTGGGTTTTTGCCGTTGATTAGGTGAAATTTTCTGTATTTGAAGATAAATCCAGTGAGAAAAGTTGGATCAACATGAGTGTCAAAGGGCCAATGCTTTGAAACGCCCGCTTTTGGCGCTATATGCGCCTAAAATCGCACGAAACTGTTCAAGTTTTCGATGAGTCGCGGTTGCAGTTGCTGAATGCTGAAGTTTCAAGTAATATTACTGGTTACTTAGTCTGAGATCAGGTTACTGAATGCTGAAGTTTCGAATAAATTGCTATATGTTTCAAATCAGGGCTGGATACCTGGATTAGGGTCTGCCAGGGATCGTAACATCGGTCCTTTAAGCGTATGCTCCCGCAGAGACTGGGGGGAAGGACCGTATGCAGATGCCTGAAGGAATTCGGGTACTAGAAGTGTAAAGCTCTGGTCTGCTCGAGGCTTTTTTGCCAGGCAGGTCTGAAAGACATCCCTCCCAACCTGGTAACGTTTGGGGAATCCAGTGCGTTTTTCTTTTGCCACTTTAGTTGAGTCGACCGGAGGGGCTGGTATCTAAATTGAAATTTACGGAGCAGCAATATGGCAAGCATACACCGACCAAAACGAGGTTCACTCGCATTCAGTCCGCGAAAAAGGGCAAAAGGCCACATTCCACGGTTCAGGGCCTGGCCGGAGGATATAGGTGAACCAAGGTTACAGAGTTTTGCAGGTTACAAGGTTGGAATGACCCACGTAATCATGGTTGATGATACAAAGAACAGCCTTACACAGGGTATGGAGATCTCAGCACCTGTAACTGTAATCGAAACTCCTGCAATCAGGGTTGCAGCCATCCGGGCTTATACAGAAGACAGTGTCGGAGAGAGGGCAATAGCTGAAGTGTGGGCAGCAGATCTCGATCCTGAACTCAAACGTAGGATCAATATCCCAGCAGCTGAAAATTTGATTGAAACCCTTGAAACTATTGGGAAAATGATTGAAGAAGGTAAGGTAAGTGATATCAGAGCAGTTACATACACTCTGCCAAAGAGCCTTACAGGCATTCCCAAGAAGACGCCCGATATCATGGAATCCGGAATCAGTGCAAGGGATCTCAATACTAAATTCGAGTATTCAAAGTCAATTCTTGGCACCCTCGTAAGAATTACCGACGTTTTCAAAACTGGAATATTTGTTGATACAGCCGCGATCACCATCGGAAAAGGCACTCAGGGTCCTGTCAAGCGCTGGGGTATCCAGCTGATGAAGGGCAAGCATTCAAGACAGGGTAGCCTGAGGCAGATAGGTACTCTTGGTCCATGGCATCCGGCTCACGTTTCCTGGAGAGTCCCACAGATGGGTCAGATGGGATATCACCAGAGGACCGAATTCAACAAGCGCATCCTTAAGATCGGATCCAATGGTGCAGAAGTCACTCCAGATGGTGGTTTCCTGAATTATGGCCTGATCCGAGGAGATTATGTGCTGATCAAAGGTAGTGTTCCCGGACCTTCCAAGAGACTTATCAGACTCAGAGACCCGATTCGGGCAAAGAAAGTTGATCTTGGAGAACCAAATATCGTTCACATAAGCAGGGAATCCAAACAAGGGTGAAGTAAAATGGCTAAGGCAAAAACTATCGATCTTACAGGAAGGGTCATCAGGGAAATTAAACTCCCATCCGTGTTTGATACGGACTATCGCCCTGACTTGATCAAAAAGGCAGTGCTTGCGGCACAAGCAAATAGGCTTCAGCCCTATGGCCCCCGTCTCTATGCAGGAATGGAAACTTCTGCAAGGTCCTGGGGTTCTGGAAGAGGCGTCGCTCAGATTCCAAGACTTATAAACAGCAGCAGAGCTGCAAGAGTCCCGCACGCAAAAGGTGGAAGAAGAGCCCACCCGCCAAAACCCCAAACTGACAGGAGAGAGAAGGTAAACACCAAGGAACGCCGCTATGCAATCCGCTCTGCAATCGCAGCAACTCGGGATCCTAATCTTGTAAGCCTAAGAGGCCATATCTTTGAAGCTGAGCTCCCTATTGTTGCTGAAAAAACGTTGGAAGATCTGGATAAAACAAAGCAGGTAATAGACTTCCTGCGAGTTGTTGGGGTCTACGAAGACGTAATGAGGGCAAAATATGGAAGACATATAAGAGCTGGTCGCGGGAAGCTCAGAGGCAGGAAATACAAGCATAAAAAGAGCATCTTGATTGTTGCAGGGGAAGATTCCCCTATCCTGAAGGCTGCGAGAAACTTGTCTGGGGTAGACGTCGCAACAGTAAATTCACTGAATGCCGAACTTCTCGCACCTGGCACTCATGCGGGACGCCTTACTATCTGGACAGAATCTGCAATTGAAAAACTGGAGGTTGTATTCGAATGAGTTCCATTGACTATCCTTTTGTTACTGAAAAAGCGATGATGTTGCTTGATGAAAACAAGCTCCAGTTTGTCGTTAACACCAGGTCAAACAAAAAGCAGATCGTAGAGGATGTTGAAAAGCTGTATGGATTCAAGGTAAAGTCCATACGGACAATGACCACCATGAAGGGGACGAAAAAAGCAATCTTGGCATTCGAAGAGGCTGAGTCAGCACACGAGATTGCAACCCGGATAGGACTCTTGTGAGGTGTGATGCATGGGTAAAAGAATCATATCACAAAATAGAGGTAGGGGTACTCCGACCTATAGAGCTCCTTCTCACAAGTACAAGGCAGATCTAAGACATCCTCATGTTGATGAAAACATTTCCATGGAAGGGAAAGTCATAGGTATAGAGCACGACCCTGCTCGTTCAGCTCCAATCGCAAAAGTGGCCTTTGAAAACGGGGAAGAACTTTTCTTGCTGGCTCCCGAAGGCATTGCAGTCGGGAATACAATCGAGTGTGGAGAAAATGCCGAGGTCAAGCCAGGAAATATAGTTCCTATAGGAAAGGTGCCTGAAGGTTTCTTTGTCTGCAATATAGAATCAAAACCAAATGATGGGGGTAAGTTTGTTCGCTCCTCAGGCGTATACGCAACTGTTGTAACTCATGAGCTCAACAGGACTGCAGTGGCAATGCCTTCAGGTACTATCAAATGGCTTAACCCAA
>Ga0326728_10012776_pt1 | contig 18505 bp, 20 predicted proteins | sample MB3enrmetagenome_FD_207602 | JGI IMG/M metagenome (GOLD analysis project Ga0326728, IMG submission 207602) | Lab enriched peat soil microbial communities from McLean, Ithaca, NY, United States - MB31MN | ecosystem: Environmental > Terrestrial > Soil > Wetlands > Peat | place: USA: New York... | reverse complement strand
CTTGGCGAAGAACCGAGATAATCTGCTCGGCACTGTGTTTCTTTCTAGGCATAAAGCCCCCTTTTTCAGTCCGCCTTTCAGGGTATTATACCCATTCGGGTGGACTAGTTTTTGGGGGGCAGGTCAACACCTTATATATGCTCGACTTCGGTTCCAACGGAAACTTTCACACCAACTGTAAGCCCTACGATATCTGCCACACCGAGTCTTACTGTCACTTTTACGTTCACAATTTCACCGACACCGACATTTACTACGACTGTTTCGCCAACCCCGACATTTACACTTACACCAGTTCTCACCTTGACACCAACTATTCCACCAACACCTAATCCAACTATATGTGAGGGATGTGAGTTAACTTATGAGGAAGAGAATAAAAATATTGGAACTGATTTATTAAATGAAGAGGCTCTTAATAGTGCAGCTTGCAATGATTCTTGCGCAGGTTATGAAATTTGCGAAACACCTTGTGAGGCTACGGCTCTTGCAATAGATATGGCCTCAGCGACCAAAAATTTATTAGTTGCATTTGTAAAAGTTGAAAACTGTATTAATGGGAATGGGTGTTCGCCAATTTTATATCAGTAAATAGGTGCAATAATAATGAAATAGCTTTTTTAAGGAGAAGGTTATGAAAATGTTATTATTTTTAGTCCTGCTTTTAACTTTTTCTGGCTTTTGTATTCTGAAAGCTGGGGCAGAAAATCAAATAATCAATAAAACTACTTTGTCAGGCATGATTAAAAAGGAAAATGAAACTGTTAAAAGCATAAATAGTTATAAATTTACAATTATTTGGGTTGATAGAAAACCTTTGATTCAAATCGACCAAGTAGTCATTAATTTTGTAGATAAAAAAAATGATATCCGTAATATTTTGCTTGTTAATCCACAACAATCTTTAGCGGAGGAAAACAAGACGATCTCAGCACTTGACGAGTTTAAAAACTTTAAAGCTGTAAAAGTGAATCAATTAGATGGCGGAAATTTAAATGATGAAAATGACTCCACGCTTCTGAAATACGAAATATTTGATATGGATAACAGAATCCGAATGGAGCAATGGAGGTATTTAAACAATGGTTTTCCGGTAGAGCAAATTATATTCGGCAAAGATAAAAGTATACTTTCATTAATTTATAAAACTTGCCAGAAAACCCCAGGCTTTTAAGCCTGGGGATGAATGGCTGCCCGGAGGTTCGGCAGAATTTTTGCCGAACCGCAGGCAAAAAAATATGGCATGCTCTGGGCATGACGAAATACTGGATAGGGGCACATACTAAGCACCGTCTGCAATATCATCTCGTTTGGATACCCAAGTATCGGAAACGAGTCCTGGCAGGCAAAGTGGCCGTCCGCCTGCAAGAGCTATTTTGGGAGGCGGCCCAAGTTAACCGATGGGAAATACACGAGCTTAATATTCAGCGAGATCACGTTCATATGCTTATCCAGGTTGAGCCAAGTGTAAGCGTGGCCCAAGTTGTTCAAGTACTGAAGGGTGGAACAAGTATCAAAATCAGGCAAGAATTTCCCGAAATGGAAGAGTTTCTATGGGGAACGAGTTTTTGGGCGGACGGGTACTTTGCGGAAAGTATTGGGACGGTGCAGGAAGAAATGATTCGTAAGTATATCCGAGAGCAAGACCAGAGCAGGCCGAAAGGCTGAAACCCCGGGCTTTAGCCCGGGGAGTAGCTTCATTACGAACCGAAGATAAATACAGACGATTATTTCCTAAATTACACTATAAAAAAACAGTATTTTAGTTTGACTTACGCATTAAAACATTTTGGGCCGGTTGACCCTGATGATCCCAAGGATGTTGTTAAATTCTGTAAAAGATTGTTAGAGAAAATATTAATGGGAGAACAAAATTGACCACTGAAAGAAAAAGAGAATCATCAGTAAAAAAAACAAATATTCTTCCTTTTCTGGAAATAGGTTCTTATTTCAACTTATTTGTAACTTTTTGTTTAACTCCGAATAAATCTACTTTAGCAAAATTAATCAGCGATTCTGGCTTGTATCATCTTGTGTCGATAACGGTTACCTCTTTTGTATTTATCTCTTGTCCGATTATTTTTATTCTTCAGGTTGTTGTAATTTTCAATAATTGGCGAAAATTCGATGTGAAAAACAAACTCAGGCATGGATTAGCTTTTGCTTCAACTTTAGCCGTGGTGGGTGTCATGCTTTGGGGAGTTTTATCCGGAATTCGAATAGGTTTGTCTCATTTCAAATGAGACAACAAAGTTCATGAAAGCATCAAAAATACTTTTCGATAATTAGAGAATTAAAATACTGGGCAAAAAGGCGTTTTGAATTTGGAAATGAATTGCTAGAAAGAATTTTAAAAGCGCATGGCGTAAAAACAAATTGCTGATTCTAAAAACAATAAAATTTACACCATCTATACAATCCTTGCGTTGATTTACGCTGTGACTACATTTTATTTTAGAATTAATAATAAATACCACTTTCTATTCAATTTGCTTACAGAGATACCCTTGGGCCTTTTTTTTATTTACGCAAACTATTTATTCTTTTTTGATAAGGACAGGAAAAATCCCAAAGTAAAAAGCGGTTTGTGGAAGATGCTGTTGGTTGTTTATTCCTTGTTGGGCGTGATGATTTTATTAGCTCTCTGAAGGCAATCTTTGTCTCCTTGGATCTGAAGACCTTAAAATTGCACTGAAAAAGGAAAAACGAATCTTGAACAGTAAATTTGACTGGTTAAAACTCATCAATGGAATTTGGATATTTTTATATGTCATGGCATTTTTAGGGTCGTTAATTGTTATGGGAGAAAGAAAATTTGATACGGTATTTTATTGGCTTATTGGTTCGGCTTTTCTATTGATGGTTTCTTATTGGTATTTTTATGACCACGTATATAAAAAATCCCGTCAATTAAAAAAATAAAACTGTAAGGCAGTCCGAAAGTCAAAGACTAGGCGGCATACTATTTCAGGTCCCGAAAAGAAGGTTCGAACATACCCGGAGTATTCTGAAACATAGGGCCGGTAGTTCGAAAAATTCTCCAAACTTCGCCAAGGCTTCGATTGGCAAGCCATCCTCACCAATCCCGAACCGTGTTATAAAATGGGCTCCTGTCGGTGATTTTCAAGGTTTTTATGCTGATTTAAATCATCATGGGCCGGCGGTAGAGAGCTTAAAATGACCTTCGTAGGATAGACCGAAAGGATGGGGGAGCGGTCCGCCTTAAACGGAGTGTGCTCTCATGATCCTTTATCATTACACCACCAAGTCGCTATTCAGCGAGATGACCCGGTCCAAGAACCCCTTCTCGAAAGACTTCTGGAAATCCATGGGAGGCGGTCAGGATGGATGGACTTTCACCGATATTTCCCCCGATAATTGCAATGTGCTGAATTTGGCCTTCTGCCAAAAGAACGTCTATGTATTCTCCAAGATCGAGTGCTACCTGAAATTCGACGTTCCCGAGAATCTCATCCAAAAGACCGAGGAGCATCTATTCAAGGTCAAGGACTGGGATAAGCGCATCCAATATGTGGAAGGGCAGGCCACCCCCAAGTGCGCCAACGGGCCCTGTTTGATGTGCGGGACCATCGCCAAAATGAAAAAGGTCTTCGGTTTCGCCTGAATTTAGGGTTGGACCGAAAGTTGTTGGTATCTACAATTTATTACGAATAATGTAATAGCCTACAATTATGTCACGGCCCCCACTCCAAAATTCCTTTGTTTTCAGCGGTTCTTCCTAACAAAAAACTAATTCCTAATTTTATCCGAATGGCACAAGGCTTGCTTTGTTCCTATACCGTTCCTGAGCGGGTCCTTCTCCCCTGGGAAGGGAACCGCTCAATTTTTTAAAAATGAAACTTCTTCAAGGAGGAAGAAATGAGAAAGTCCAGTAGGTTGATCAATTGGCTGATCTCGGTCGCTTTGGCCGCGATGGTCACGCCGGCCTTGGCCGACACGGCCGCGACGCCGGCCGCCACAGCTTCACCCACCGCGGCCCCGACCCCGGTGGTCTCGGTGGATGGTTTGGTGGACGCGTACTACACGTACAATTTCACCAATTCCAGCAAGGGTGTGAATGGGATGGGTAACAACGGAACCTTCTTCAATACCACGGATGACGCGTTCTCCCTGGCTTTGGCGGAGGTCGACGTGAAGGCGGTCATGGGCTCGGCCACCGGCTTTGTCGCCTTGGTGGGCGGCAGCAGCAATGGCAGCCTGGCCTTGAACCCAGGGATCGATTTCCTGCAGGCTTACGCCGCTTATACCGCCGGGCAGTTCACGCTGACGGGCGGCCGCTTCTCCACTTGGATGGGCAATGAGGTGATCGAGAGCAACGGCAACTGGAACTACAGCCGTTCGCTGCTTTTCTGGTACACCATCCCCTTGTGGCACCAGGGGATCAGCGTGGCTTATACCACCCCCGATTCCAAGTTCGGGATCACGGGCTATATCACCAATGGGTGGAATAACGCCTCGACCTCCGGTTATTACGATGTGGGCAAGACCTACGGCTTGCAGTTGAAATTCGCGCCGGACGCCAACAACACCGTGTTGTTGAACGGGATCTTCGGTTCCAACGGGGCCTTCGCCGGGTCGGTCGCCAACTTCGACCAGGGAGATAGCCACTATGTGGCCGAATTGGTCGCCAGCACCAACGTGTCGGACAAGTTTTCCTTGGCCTTGGACGCCGAGTACGGCGGGATCAGCCCGTCTTCCGAGCAATTGACGACCGCCAGCTTCTGGGGAGCCGCTCTGTACGGCAAGTATCAGATCTCCAGCGATTGGTCCCTCGCCTTACGCTTGGAGGAATTGGAATCCAGCGACAGCTGGCTGGGCATTTACGGCCAGCAAAGCGCCAGCACCAACAATCCTTATGTGGAAGGCCGGGAAGCCACTCTGACCATCTCACATAACCTGAATTCGAACCTGCTGTTCCGCCTGGAAGGCCGCTATGACTACGCCTTGACGGGTGGGACCGCGGATGATCCGACCGCCACACCGGCTGTTCCTGGGCCCTTCGCGGCCGGACAGGGAAGCCAGTTCACCGGTTCGGGAAGCATCGTGTTCAACTACTAAGATCGAAATGGGCCCCCGGCTTTAATCCGAAGCCGGGGGAACCTTTAAGAAGTAACACCAAAGTCCAGGGATGGCGAGGTGGAATATGTTGAAAAAGATAGAAGCGATCATCAGACCGGAAAAATTCGAGGAAGTGAAAGCGGCCCTGGATAAGGTGGATTACGCGGGCATCACGGTCACCGAAGTCGAGGGTCACGGCAAGCAGAAGGGAATGACCCAGAGATGGCGGGGCCGGCAGTACAAGGTGGAACTGCTCCCGAAGTTGAAGTTGGAAGTGGTCACCACCAGCCAGGCCGTCGCCAAGATGGTGAAGGCCATCCTGAAGAGCGCGACGTCCGGGACGGTTGGGGATGGGAAGATCTTCGTATACGCGATCGAGGAAGCCTATCGGATCAGCAGCGGGGAAGCGGGGGAGAAAGTCGTCAGTTAATAAGTGAAATCATCATCTCTCTCTCTTTTTGGGCAACAAGAGGGGCTGACCCTGAACCAGGTTGGCCCCTTTGTTGTTTTTAAATGTTTTTACCACTGTGGCGCATGTAAACTTTCAATACTGGGAACATTTAATATTTCACCACAGAGGCACAGAGACACAGCTGAGAATTTAAATTGATTAAACCAAAGAAGATTTTTATTAAACTGTGACTCTGTGTCCCTGTGGTGAAAATTGAAGTGAAGGAGGCCAGACATGCTAAAAATTGAAGCCATCATCCGACCAGAGAAACTCGACGCGGTGCGGTTGAAACTGAGAAAGATCGGCTATCCGGGCATGATGGTCACCGAGATGGAAGGCCATGGCCGGCAAAAGGGCCTCCATTCGGACTGGCCTGAGGGGATGCAGGTCAATTTCCTGCCGAAGACCAAAATGGAGATCGTGGTCGAGAACAAGGACCAGAAGAACGTGATCAAAGCCATTGTTTCGGCCGCCAAGACCGGCGAGCCGGGGGATGGGAAGATATTCATCTCGGAAGTGAAAGACGCTATCCGAATCCGTACGGGGGAGCGGGGCGCCAAGGCCATCTCCTCCAAAGAAACAAAGAAAAGAAAATGATCGATCGGTGTTGGCGGATCGTTTTCGACCGAACTGTCGACTGTCGACCGTGGACTATTAACTAAGGAGAGCGAAATGGGTTCTTGGGCGATATTGGTCTTGGCCGCCTTATTGGAAGTGGGCGGGGACGCGCTGGTGCGATGGGGATTGAAGTCGGGACGGATCCTGGGTTTCGTCCTGGGGGCGGTCGTGCTTTTTACCTATGGATTGACGGTGAACCTTCCTAAATGGGATTTTGGCCAGTTATTGGGGGTTTATATCGTCCTGTTCTTCGTCATATCCCAGATATTCAGCGTATGGATATTCGGGGAATCCCTTCCTATGTCCCGCGTCATTGGGGGGCTTTTGATCGTTTCCGGCGGCCTTTGGATGACCCTAGTTAAATAAAACCTCTCAACATTCAAAATATCCCCAAAGATTACCGAACAGTAACTTCTGATCTCGAAAGGCGTAATTCTAAGGCCGAAGATGATCAAAACAATAGATTTTATTGTTTAGGACAAAAGGCAAAGCTAAGGCTTAATTCAGCCACAGATGTGCCGATTACCCAATGAAACAGAAGCATTTGAAATCGGTACAATACCGACCTCTTTAAAAGATTTATTGGAAGGTCGGCATGCATGGGATGCATAGGATAGGCAAAGAAAAGGTTTAAATTATGACGATTTTAAAATCACATGAATCCCATGTATCTGTGGCAAAAATTTATTTTGAGCAGGTGTGCCGAATGGTTTCTTTTTTAAAGTCCCTTTAGTAACATACGGCTCTACTCATTCCACTGGAGGGTTTCATGGCCGAGCAATATCCCACCCCTTATGTCTTCGTTTATGACGTCTTCCTCAAGGACGCGGTCAAGCATGTGAAGCTCGTTCCTTATATCAAGACCTGGGCCAGGGCCGAGATGACCGGGAAACTCTATCAATTGCCCACGGGCTTGCCCCTGGTGGTGGAGGACGGCGACGGGAAGGTATTCGGCGAGGTGATGTCGTTCGAGGACATGGACAAGGTCATGGAGATCATCGACGGCCAGGAAGGTTACAGGCCGGAAGCCATCCAAAGCAGCCGGTTGGTCCGGGAGGTCCGCGAGGTGACGGTCACCTCGACCGGCGAAAAACTCCAGGCCATGGTGTACCTCTGTCCCAAGGAAAAGTTCAACGCCAAGGAAATGTACGCGGTCCTCGCCCATGGCGGGGATTGGCGCAAGTTCGTCATGATGCCCCGGTTCGACGGGTATCAGCACTGACGAGGTATTTAACCCCCCGAGTCCAAGATAAATCCCGTTATACCTGTCAAAATAAAATTTGCCACAGATACATGGGATTCATGAGATTTTAAAATAAGTATTTCAACTTTGGCAAATTCTAACAGGTACGCCGCCTGCGACTATTCCCCCTCTTTCATGCTGTTCCTCATATGAAATTAAAATAATGAGAACAGTATAGTGCTTTAGCACAGAGGGGGAACCCAGGACGACTCCAAAAGTTGCCAAAGTTGAGAAAGCATAATATAAATCTTTTCTGCGCCTTTCTTGGGCGGTGGTGAATTCTCCTGTGTTTTATTCGGAAATCCGGCAATGCTCCGGGTTGAATGAATCGTGGTATCCTTTCACTATGTTGGATAAGACGCGGAGGCGGGATGTTCAGGCATAAAGTAATCATTCTTCTGACCGGGATGACATTAGGGTCATTCATCGCTCAACCGATCCTCGCCCAGGTCACGGGCATGACCCAGGTGACCCTGCCGGCGTCCAGTTTCGCGGTCGGCTCCCAATACGACCCGGTGCTGGCCTATCAACTGACCGGGTCCGCCGGGAACGCGGACACCCTCACCTACTTCGGCCTGGATAATGACATCGGCACCCAGAACGCCGGGACCGGCACGCCGCCCGATATCACGACCATGAACCTTTGGTACCAAAGCCAGGCCGGGCCTTTCTCGCAAAGCGAGGCGGTCTTGATCGGGCCTATTTCCGCTTCTTCCCATTACTCCTGGGGAAGCGTCTTTAACTTTCCGGTCACGGTCGGAGGGACCCTGTTCGTGACGGCGGACCTGGGGTCGCTGGCCACGGCGGGGGATACCTTCAACGTCACCCAGCAGGACGGGTACGTGACCTTCGGGTCGGGTTTGGTCTATCCCAGCTCCGGTCCTGTGACCGCCGCCACCTTTGAATCCATCGTGGCGACGGGCTCCCCCTCTTTCGTCCTGCAGCAGGTTTCGGGCGGGTGGGTGCCGCCCGGGACGACCACCTATCCCGTTTATGGCGCCCAGATCCAGGTGTCGGGGGCTGTGCCCTTGACCCAAGTCACCATCTTCAGCAACGGGACCCTGACCGCCACCGAACTTACGAATGTCGATCTGTGGTACGAGCCATATTCCGCCGGACCTAATTTCAACCCGACGCAAGCCAGTCTGTTGGCTCCCCTGACCCTGGTCACGGCCACCGAATGGCGGAACGCGACCGGTCGTTGGAACGTGCAGAACAACGATTATCTTTTCATCACGGTCGATGTCTCGGTGGACGCGGTGGGCGGCCATACCATGGACTTCATGGCCATGCCGACCGATTTTCTATTCGCCAACGCCAGCCTGCCGACCGGCACCTCCATGAACAGCATCCCCTCGACCATCCTGGCCTTCACCCCCACGCCGACTTTCACCAGCACCCCCACCGCGACGGCGACCTTTACCCCCGCCCCGGCGCCGTACTCCTATTGCCCGAATTTCGGAAGCCCCTCCTCAGGCGATCCTTACGGCCCCGTCGGGGGGTCCAGCACCCGCGCCAGCCGGTATACCTTGAGCGCCACCGAGGAACTACAAGCCGTCGCCTTCTATATCATTTCCACGACGCCGCCCATCACGAACAGCGATGTTAGGGTCGCGGTCTACGCGGATAACGCTTCCTCCCCTTCCACCTTGATCGTCCAGTCCTCGCTTCTCTCCAATGTCCTGACCGATGGATGGAACATCGTGCCCATCCCCTTGACCACCCTTCCCGCGGGGGCCTATTGGTTGGGGGCTTATGTCGATATCTCAGGCACCTCCTATTCCTGGGGAGCGACCGTCGCTTCCGGCGGATTGCCTTCCACCGCCGATTGGACCAGCGGGGCGCCCGCGAACTTCACGGGAGGTTTCGTGGACCCCCATCTCTGGGCTTTCGAGGGGATCTGCGCGTCCCCGACCTTCACTCCCACCATTACCGATTCGCCTACGTCGAGCCCGACGGCTACGCTCACCGCTTCGCCTACCCCCACCGTTTTATTGACCTCCACCCCCACCCAGTTTTTGACCTTTACGCCCACCGTGGTCTTGACCTCCACTCCCACGATGACCCCGACCTCCACGCCCACCCCGACTGTCCCCTGGACCGCCACACCCACCTCGACCATGACCAGCGGGGGCACGGCCACATCCACGCCGAACACGGCGCTTTACCTGGACCAGAACTCCTTCAACCCGAGCCTCCAGCCCCTGGGGATGGATGTCCATGTGGACCAGCCTGGCAAGGTCCAGGTGGTGGTCTACAACATCGCGGGCGAGGAAGTGGCGAAATTGCTCGACCAGGCGGAAAACGCCGGTAACTACCGGGTCACCTGGAACGGCCGCAATTCCCTGGAAGGCCTGGTCGGGAACGGCATCTATTTCGTCATGATCCGCCAGCCCTCGGGCGTCCTGGTGCGCAAGGTCATCATCCTGAAATAAAACCCTGTACCTGGTTGGAAGTCGCACAAACCCTCCTCTACAATGAACCCTCTTTCGCCGATACCTATTCGAGGGGTTCATGGTCTCCAAAGCCGCTTATCTCTATTTCGGTTATCTCGCCTGGGGCTGTTTGGCCCTCTTGCCCCTCGTCTCTTTGAGGGAAGTGGGCCAGGGGTTCTACCGTTTCTTCGGTTTCCTCTGCGCGGGCCTGCTGACGCTTTCGGTCGGCCTGGCCCTCTTCATGGGACCAACCATCACCGGGAATGACCGTCTCTCCGTCTGGGCCTTAGGGGCCTGTCTATTCCTCACCCTTTGTTTCACCACGGCGCTCAAGGTCAGGGTGCGGTGGTTCGTCTGGACCTGTTTCGTCCTGGCCGTCGGGTCCGGGTTGGCGGCCTTGGCCTATTTCCCCTGGCAGGGCGGGCCCCATCCCTTGTTCTTTTTCCTCCACAGCCTGACCTCCGCCCTTGTCCTGGGCGCCGGGATTTTGGCCATGATGCTGGGCCATTGGTACCTGGTGATCCCGAAACTTTCCATCGACCCCTTGAAGCGCCTTTCGGCGGGCTATATCCTTCTTTCGGTTTTCACGGCGGTGAAATTGTCCGTGAGTTTCTTTCTATATGTAGGGTTCGGTCCCCATCCCTTGACGCCGGGAGGGGAAGCCCTGATGGGGCCGGAATTGATCTTCGCCATTTTTAGGGTCGCCTGGGGGCTGTTGGCGCCGTTGGGCATGGCCTATTGGGTCTGGGAGACGGTGAGGATCAGGTCCACCCAATCGGCCACGGGCATTTTGTACGCTTCCATGGTCTGTACCATGATGGGCGAGGGCATGGGCCTTTTCTTGACGTTACAGACAGGAATACCATTTTGAATTTTCACCACAGAGACACGGGGACACAGCTAACCGATTCTGGGGAAAACAAACATTTAATATTCACCACAGAGGCACAGAGACACAGCTAACGGATGAAAAATATTTTGGGTAAAACGAACATTAAATATTTACAACATAAAATTTTCACCACAGAGGCACAGAGACACAGCTAACTGATGAAGCCCATCCGAGGGAAAAGAAAGATTGAATTGAAATCGGTCAAAACAAGATTTGTTCTTTAGCTGTGTCTCTGTGCCTCTGTGGTGAGGATGAGGGTTTTGTTAGTTAGGTAGGAAAAAGTTTTTCTTTTAGCTGTGTCTTTGTGCCTCTGTGGTGAGAATGGGGTTTTCTTGATGTTGCGGGCTGGAATAACTTTTTAATATTTACCAGGTATATGGAGGCATAACTAAATGATCAAACCTATTCCGGGGAAAATGAACATTCTTTCGGGAAAGATCGTTCATGCCGCGTATCAAGTGCATTACGAACTTGGCCCTGGTTTGTTGGAGAGCGTCTATGAAATGTGTTTTTATCAAGAATTGAAAAGCGCAGGGTTAAAAGCCGAACGACAAGTTCCGGTGCCACTTAAGTATAAAAACATGGTTTTTGAAGAGGCTTTTAGAGTTGATATCTTGGTTGAAGGATCGATCATCGTTGAATTGAAATCGGTTGAAAAGTTGTTGCCTATTCATGAGGCTCAAGTTTTAACCTATCTTAAGTTAATGAAACAACGGGTTGGATTACTGATCAATTTCAATGTGCCTGCTTTGAAAGCAGGTATTAAAAGGATCGTCCTTTAATCGAACATTTAGTTTTACCACAGAGGCACGGAGACACAGCTAAGAATTGAGATTTGTTGAAACGAGGATTTTTTTAAGCTGTGCCCCTGTGTCTCTGTGGTGAGAATGGTTTTTTGTTTGAAAGGTGGCAAAAAAAGTTTTGTTCTTTAGCTGTGTCTCTGTGCCTCTGTGGTGAAAAATTAGTTTTGTCTTTGTGTTGAAAACGGGGAATTGTGGTGTTGTCTTTTAGCTGTGTCTCTGTGTCTCTGTGCCTCTGTGGTGAAATGTTAGTTGTGTCCCTATGGTGAAAAAGAGGAATTATGGAAATAAACACTTACTGCCCCGAGTGCGAGAACGGCATCTTCCTATCCGAGCTCCCCGCGCCCGGGCTTATCCCCTGCAAGCGCTGCGGCAAGGGCAGGGAAGCCAAGGGCAATGGCGAATTGGCCTCGGATGGCTCCATCCAAAAGTGCGGCATCTGCGGTTGCGACGAGTTCTACCGGCAGAAGGATTTCAACACCAAGCTGGGTCTGTGGATGATCGTCCTGATGGTCGCTGTCGCGCTCATCTTCAACCGATGGCTCATCCCCATCTTGGTGGGTTTCGCGCTGTTGGACACCTTGCTTTATTTCCTCCTCGGTGACATCGTCATCTGCTACGACTGCCGGGGCATCTATCGGGGTTTTCCCATCTCGCCCAAGGTGGAAGGGTTCGAGCTGACCATCAACGACCAATATCAGTTCAAAAAGAAAAAGTGAGGAGTTCTATATGACGGACGCGCCGACCAGCCCCGCGGGTAATAACGAGCCGCCCTTATACGCGGCCGAGACGGGGTTCTCCCTGTTCCTGAAACTATTCATCGTGCCGGCCGTGATCGTGGCGGTGGCCTTGGGCATCTTCCTATTAGGCACCCTTTCCCTACAGCATCCCAAGAGCGCCGAGCAATACCTGGAAGAACTGAAAAGCGACAGCACCAGCCGCCGGTGGCAGGCCGCCTTCGAGCTTTCCCGCATGCTCAACCAGGGCGAGAAGATCGAGATGGACCAAACGCTCCGTTCCCAGTTGGTGGAAACTTTCGCGGAGGCGAAGAAGGATGATCCCAGGGTGAGGGAATACCTGGCCCTGGTCCTGGGAAGGCTCAAGGAGAAGACGGCGGTGCCGGCCCTGGCCGACGCGGTCTCGGACGAGTCCAATGATGTGAAGGTTTACAGCCTCTGGGCCTTAGGGAACATCGAGGACCCGGCGGGCGGGCCTGCCGCGCTGGCCGCCTTGAACGACCCGGACTTGAGCGTCCAAAGGATGGCGGTGGGGGCCCTGAGCGCCATGCGTTACGCCCCGGCCAAGTTCGCGCTGGAAAAGAACCTGGAAGGTTCCAACCAGGCCGTCCGTTATGACTCGGCCGTGGCCCTGGCCCGCCTGAAAGAAAAAAGCGCCATCCCGACCTTGAAAGAGATGTTGGACCTGAAGGCCTCGGGCAAGCCGACGGATGAGATCATCCAATCGGCCAAGTTGTCGGCCATCGAGGGCGCGAAAGAACTGAACGATCCGGATTTGGGAAAAAAGATCGCCGACTTGAGCAAGAACGACCCGGACCTGAAGGTGCGTGAATCCGCTTTGGAATTCGAGAAGAAATAGGGAACATCTAATTATTCACCACAGAGGCACAGAGACACGGCTAAAAGATTTATTTTTGATATCGGCTAAAACAAATAAGAAATATTTAGAAGCACCATAAGGAGAATAGAACTTATGATCCTCTCTGAAACCGTCATCCAAGGCCACCGTTCTCTCGTCCTTGAACCTCCCATCATTCCACCAGGTGCTCCTGTCATTCTCGTGCTCCACGGTTTGGGGACGAACGGTGACGACCTGGAACCCCTCTGCGGGGAGATGGACCTGCCCCCCTGCCGTTTCGTCCTGCCCGACGCTCCCCTGAGCCTGCCCGGTTATCCTCAAGGTTCTTTCGCCTGGTACGACTTCCAGGTCCATGACCGCCGGGAGATCGAGAAGAGCCGGGAATACCTGTTCAAGGTGATGGACCGTTTCGCCAACGACCCGAACCTCAGGCCCGAGCCGGGCAAAACCAAGGAACCCACCCCCCTGATCCTGATGGGGTTTTCCCAGGGCGGGGTGATGGCCCTGGAGGCCGGGTTGAATTACAAGGGCCAGTTGAAAGCCATCGTTTCCATGAGCGGGTATATGCCCGACGCCTGGGCCACCCTGACCAGGGCTGAGGCGCCCTTCGAGACCCCCATCCTTTTGGTCCACGGCAAGCAGGACCCGGTCGTGCCGGTGGATGGTTCCCGCAAGGCGGCGGAGGAGTTGGAAAAAGCGGGGTATAAGCCCGAACTGCGGGAGTTCAACATGCCCCATACCATCACCGAGGATTCCCTCGGGGCCGTTTCAGCCTTCCTCAAGAAGATCATTTCCTAAAACTTAGGGCCTGGGTTGACGGTTCGTTTTCGACCGTTAGCTGTCAGCTGTCGACTGCTAGCTGTAAGCTGTCGCCCGTAAATTAGGTAATATCGGGTTAATTAGGTAATGAATTAGGTAATGTCCTAGGTGTCGGCTCGGGGTTGGAATTTCGTTGTCAACGGTAAGCTATCGGCTTTCTCTAGTGCTCCAAAATCGATTGGCAAATGTTCCCAAAATGGGAACATTGTGGTATGATTCGCCAATGAGAGTCATCAGCCGCAGGCGTTTAAGGGAATTCTGGGTAAGCCCCCTTGGGCATGGCGCCGAACAGTCTTTGCGGGCGTGGTACCAGGAAGCCCAACAATCCACTTGGAAAGGGCCTTTCGACATCAAGGCCGAGTATCCTACGGCGAGTATCCTCAAGAACGGCCGGGTTGTTTTCAACATCGGCGGGAACAAATACCGGCTGGTAACGGCCATTCGTTACGATCTAGGCATCGTCTTTATCCGGTTCGTGGGTTCGCATGCCCAATATGACCGGATCAACGCGCAGGAGGTTTGAAGTGAAATTAAAAGTCTTGAAAAACGAGAAGGAACACAAAAAAGCCTTGGAACAGGTCGAGGCCCTTTGGGACGCGCCGAAAGGTTCCGCTAAGTCCGAGGAATTGGAACTTTGGGCGGCCCTGATCGAGGAATATGAGGATAAACACCACCCCATCGAGGCCCCCGACCCGATCGAAGCGGTGAAATTCCGTATGGAACAAATGGGTTTGAAACCATCGGACCTGGCCAAGTTCTTGGGGGGGAGGGGCCGGGTTTCTGAGGTGTTGAACCGGAAACGCCCGCTGTCAGTGAACATGATGAGAAGCCTTTATCAAAATCTTCATATCCCGGCGGAATCCCTTCTGGCCGAACCCCAGGCCAAGTACCGCGCTTGAGAGCGGCTGCAATGTGCGACCACCTGAAAGATAAATGAGGTGCTTTATGGCAATAAAAGCAAAGAAAAACAATAAGGTATCTAGTGTTCTGGTAAAGGCCCGAAAAAGGTTCAAGAAACAAGGATTCGACGAGGATACCATCGCCCAGGCGGTCCGTTGGGCGCGTAAACGGGGCAAGTAATAGAAAGGCCCGGCGCAGGGTTGTTTCCGAGCCTCGGAAAGGCCGTTTTCCAGTAAACACACCCGGTGTTCCCAGTAAACACTACTGTCAAATCCAGTAAACAGTTCCCATTTCCAGTAAACAAACCTATGAAATCCAGTAAACATCGGAGTTTTCCAGTAAACATTTTTACCGTTTCCAGTAAACGAGACGGTTTTCCAGTAAACAAACCTATGAAATCCAGTAAACATCCAAGTTTTCCAGTAAACACACTCGGTGTTCCCAGTAAACACTACTGTCAAATCCAGTAAACAGTTCCCATTTCCAGTAAACAAACCTATGAAATCCAGTAAACATCCGAGTTTTCCAGTAAACACGCCTGGTGTTTCCAGTAAACAAATCAGCTAAATCCAGTAAACAGTCCCCATTTCCAGTAAACACACCTGCCATGAGCTCACAAGGCGAATGGCACGATTTGGTTGTGCCGATTCCCCAATGAAATATAGGTATTTGAAATCGGTACTATACCGACCTCTTATAAGGTTTTTGGAAGGTCGGCATGTACCAACCCAATAAGGGGTTGGTGACCCGGCGCTTATCGTGCCATCGTGCCAAGCTATCGTGCCACCACCGGTATCGTGCCATTGTGCCAAGCCGGTGGCACGATAGGGCTCCGCCGGAGAGGGCGGTCATTCCGCTGGCACCTGTGCCGAGGTCTATTTGCCTACCCTTCACCCACCAGGTGAAGGGTAAAGCTTGGCAATGCCAACTTATTGATAGTTGGTGCAAACCGACCTGTCCCCCGTAGCCTTGGCGAAGGGGGAGGCATAAGCCAAGGTTGTGCCGATTCACCAATAAAATAAATGTATTGGAAATCGGTACTATACCGACCTCCTTAAAATCTTTATGGGAGGGTCGGCATGTGCCGGGCCATTAGGTATAAGGGCCCGGTGTCAGAAGGGGCTTTCCGCCGGAGAGGATGGTTGTTCCGCCGGAAAGAAGGGGCTTTCCGCCGGAGGGGGTGGTGATTCCGCCGGCACCTGTGCCGAGGTCACAAACCGAGGCATAAGCCAAGGTTGTGCCGGGCCATTAGGTATAAGGGCCCGGTGTCAGAAGGGTGCTTTCCGCCGGAGGGGGCGGTCATTCCGCCGGATAGGGGCCCGGTGTCACCCCCCGGCTGCCTACCGGCCGGGCACCGGTCGCCCCTGGCCGGTTACCGGTCACCCCCCGGCCGCCTACCGGCCGGGCACCGGTCACCTCTGGCCGGTTACCGGTCACTACGAAAATCCTTATTTTTGCCTACCGGACGGGCCTTGTCCTGTTACAGGCCGCCTACGGACGGGTCTGTCCTGTTACAGGACGCCTACGGACGGTGAGCGACCCAAGGGAGTCGAATCCGCGGACGGGTCTTGTCCTGTTACAGGACGTCTGCCGGAACTGTCGACTGTATTTGGTTGTTCTGTGGAGTACTATAATTAAACCTAAATTCAGCAATTACAGTTTCAGAAGAGACAAAACGCCTCACAAAGTAAGGTTTTTCTACTGCCTTGTGTTTCACCTATGGGTGAATGTTTAAACAAGAAATCCTGCTTTGCTTTTCTTGGTGCCCTTGGTGCCCTTGGTGGTTCAACAGCCGTTTTAGGTAAGGGTCTCAGGAAAGGACCATCCGTGCCAGCCTCCCTCAACAGTTTCATGGGTACCGATTGGCTGGTATTGGGGGGCTTTTTCATCGCTTTGATAGTTTGGGTCATGGTCTTCCATAACAACCCCTTCAAGGGCCATATCATTTCCCGGTGGAAGGGCCTGAAGAAAAAAGCCGATCATCAGGTGCTCCTGGAAGAGGCCCATCAGGTCATGGCCGAGGGCCACTGGGGACTGGCCGAGGAAAAGTTCCGTTTGCTGGTATCGCTCCGGCCTGACGACCTGGAACCCCATTTTGGCCTGGCGGAAAGCCTTTTCAACGAGTCGGTCAAGGGGGTGAAGAAATACCCGGCGAAACAAGCGGAAGCCCTTATCCATTACCGGTGGGTCCTCGACCACCTGCTCCAAACCGGTAAAACCAAGGAAGCGGTGGCCCTTTACCAGAAACTGATCGGGCCTTATCGGCCGGAGGATATCGGCGAGAGGTTCGGGTCTTTGGTCTTGACCGCCGCCCGCCCGCCTGGGGATGTTCCGGCGGCCCCCCAGGATGTCCCGAAGGACAAAGGGAATAAGCTTCACGCCGATTTCGGCTCGTTCGAGAGCGCGGGGAACTACGCCCAGGCGAAAGTCGTTCTGGATGAAATACTCAGCCGCGAGGATATCCACGGCTTGACCCCCGCTTTTTTATCCCGGGCCGGGGAGGTCTGCCTGAGGGTACAGGCCATCGGCAACGCCGAGCGACTTTTCGAGGAGGTCGCCCGACGGGGGGATGTGAACCAGACGGTCCGGGCGCTGGAGATATTGGCCCGTTATTGGCTCAAGAACCGCAAACAGGCCGACCTTCTTCTTTTATATAAGGACAGCCAATTCCGTTTCCCGACCATCGATGTCTTTCCCGAGTGGGTGGAACTGGGGGAGAAGCTCAAGGCGTAAAAGGTAATTGGGGGATACCAAAAGATCCAAAATGTGGGAAGGAGGATTTCTTGGTAAGCCGAGATAGTTTTGAGGAGTACGATAATAAATAAGCAGGGAATGGTTTAAACTGAAAAAGATGGCCTGAACTCTTTTTCGCTTTTTTTTATTGAACCTAACAACCAATTTACAAAGGACTCTTCAAATGGGTGCTAGATATTCATATCAATTGGAAATAAAACATCCCGGGTTAAATAAATATCGGTTAGTTAAGGGACCTGATAAATATGTTGTTGAACAAAAGGCAAAAGCTCAATTGGCCTCTTGGGATGAGCAATGGAAAAAACATTTAAGCAGAAAAAACAAAGAAATTAATAAACAGTCAAAACTAGAAGAAGCGGCTGATCGAACTGAGGATGCGCAAGAAGAAATCAGTAACCTTCATAATTTACTAAAAAATTCTTTAAAAATAAGAAACGCTTTTGATTGGGAGAAGCTGAAAGATAAAAATCCTTTTCCTGACCCAAAACCCGTCGAAAAAAAACCTATTGAAGTACCACCAGAACCATCTCCTGCAGATCGGAAATTCAAGCCTGATATCGGCCTATTAGATAAATTGTTTTTGAAACGAAAATTAAAAAAAGAAGAAATTGCAAAGCAATTATTTGAAGTTGACCATTTAGAATGGATTAAAAATAAAGAGGCGGTAAACGAAAAGAATAAAAGATTTAAACAGGACTATTTTGATGAATGCAAACAATGGGAAATTAGAAAGCAAGAATATTTAAGAACTCAGCTAGAAAAAAATATTACGATTGATAAAAGAATTAAGATGCGGTATTCAGTAATTGCGTTTACAGCTGATCCCTCGGTCGAGATGTTGAATTAGGCGACGGTCACCTCCTCTGCAGGCTGCGGAACATACTTTCCACAAAGTTCTTTACCCGCTTCAAAGGTCTC
>Ga0326728_10012774_pt1 | contig 18506 bp, 15 predicted proteins | sample MB3enrmetagenome_FD_207602 | JGI IMG/M metagenome (GOLD analysis project Ga0326728, IMG submission 207602) | Lab enriched peat soil microbial communities from McLean, Ithaca, NY, United States - MB31MN | ecosystem: Environmental > Terrestrial > Soil > Wetlands > Peat | place: USA: New York... | reverse complement strand
AGTCCGGACGGTACAAAGAGCTGATCACGTTGAAGAGCGTCGACTTTCCGGCCCCGTTCGGGCCGATGAGCCCGAGGAGCTCTCTTTTTTCGAGGCGCAGGCTAATGTCACTCAGGACCATCAGGCCTCCGAAGCTCATGAAGATCCCTTCAAGCCGGAGCACGGATGAGTTTTCCTTCATGATCCCCTTCACTTGCTTAAGATATAGACTACTCCCTTGTCCCCGTCGACCCGGATCTTCTGGCCGGTCTTGATCTTCTGCGTGCCTTCGACGCACCCGGAGACGCAAGGGACCCCGAACTCGCGGGCCATGATAACGGGGTGCGAAAGGGCGCCGCCACCGTCGCTGACTAGCCCTTTGATCACGCTGAACACGACGCTCCACGACGCGGAGGTCCCGGGCGCTACGAGTATCTCGCCCTGCTGTATCTGACCGAGCTCGTCGGAGCTCATGATGACCCTCGCGATCCCCTCGACGATTCCGGGGGCTGCGGCAGCGCCGTACAGATCGGCCTTCAGCTCCTCTCTTACGAGGGGAATCTGCGTGGAGACCTGGAGGGTCGGATCGCTTCGTATGACGGCTTGCGCCTGGCTGATATCGCCATAGAAGGGCACCGGCTGTTCGATGGCGAGGTATTGCTCGTGGAGCTTCTTGCGCCGCTCCACGTAGGGCCTGAGGTTGATCTTGCCCATGGGTATGGCGGCTTTCCGTATCTCTGCCGGATGGAGGTAGTTCACATCACCGGCCTCATCGATGCAGCCTGCCTCGGCGAACCTCCTCCCGAACTCCGAGATGATCCACCTGCCGAAAGCGGCAATGTAAAGATCGCAGTAGTAACCGTGGTCCTCGCTCCAGTACCCTGACTTCTGGGCCGCCTTCATGAGGAGAGTAAAGGCCGCCCTCTGGCTCTCCGGTACCTTCGCCAGAATCGTGCCTTCCGCCTCCTGCCTTTCCCTATTCACGCGCTCACGGTTGGCGTCGAAGGGAAAGACCGGCTGAGACATCATGAACTTGATCCGGGTTATGCCTATGCTCGGCTTCTCGAGCCATACGGGATGATCGTAGGCGTGCATGCGATCGGCCCTCCACCCGTGCTCGAGGAGAAACTCATGGTACATCCCGGACCACTTCCTGCCGGCCTCGCTGCCTTTGAGCGCGTCGAGCACGCGCTCATCATCGGTCTTGTGGAAAAGATCCTCGAGGCCCGCATCGACCGCTTTTCTTCCCAGCTCCCAGAGGCCCCTGGTGAAGTTGATGTCGGCTGCCTCGAACCCGGACATGAGCCGGTGGTAGTTCGGGTCGATCCCGGGCTCCAGGCCGAACATGGTCCGCCACATCTCCTGAAAGAGGCCGCTTATGTAGTAGGACGCCATGAGCATGATGAAGTGGACTTCCCCTTCTTTCCTGTTGATGACGAACGCAAAATCGAGGAAAAAGGCGAGAAGGTCGTTGTTGCTGAGGCGCTTGATGTCGTCCCATTCCTTGAGGCCCCTCGACTCCTTCGCTGCATGGTAAGTCTGGAGGAGGTCGGCCTTCATGGGGTCCCAGACGCCGTCGAAATTCTCGAGAAAGGGCTTGATCTTCTCCCTGAAAATGGGCTCCCTTTCTTTCGCTTCCTCCGGGGTGGTGCGAATGGCCGTGATGTACGGGTAGCCGTTCACGAAGCGCGAGTCCCAGCCATGGGTGGTCGGCAGCGAAAGGGTTTCGGCGCCGTGTCGGACGCCGTGGTAGTACCAGTACCACCCGATGCCCAAGTATGTCGGCTTCATGGGAGGTCTTCCGTGGACTACGTCGCACAGGAGCACTCCGTACTCCTTCGGGTCCTTCTCGTCGTCAAACTCGTAGAAGCTCAGATCGTACGCATCGTGCAGCATCTGTACCCCCCCCCTTTTTTTTGCAAATTATGGGACGGTCGGCCCTTATCCCCAATCCTCGCCTCGTCGGTCCGCCCTTCCCTATCCTTTTATCTCTTGACCTCCACCCCAGCCTTTTCTCTGTCCCACGTGTTCGGCGTCACGCCCGCCTCCTTCAGCAGATACTTCTGCACCCGCTCCGTCGGCGTCTTCGGCAGGGCGTCCATGAACTCGACGAAGCGCGGCACTGCGAAATAGGGCATCCTTTCAACCGCGAATTCGATCAGTTTCTCAGGCGTCAGGCTCTGCCCGGGTTTGAGGACCACGCATATCTTTACTTCGTCTTCTGCCAGCTCCGACTTCACCGCCACAGCCGCGGACTCCAAGACCGAGGGGTGCGCGTTGATGGCCCTCTCCACCTCGAAGGAGGAGATGTTCTCACCCCGTCTCCTGAGGGCATCCTTCTTTCGATCGACAAAATAGAGATAGCCGTCCTCATCCCGCTGGCCCAGATCACCCGAGTGGAACCAGAGGTTGCGGTAGGTTTCCAGGGTCTTGTCCGGCATGTTGTAGTATCCGAGCATCATGGTATAGGGCTCGAGGGGCCGGAAAACGAACTCCCCCGGAACATGAGGCGGCACTTCGTTGTCGTCATCGTCAAAGAGCCTTACATCGTAGATTGGCAGGGGCTTTCCACACGACCCGGGCCTCCTGTCGTAGAGCGTCACGTGAACCGGGATGCCTATCTCCGTCATCCCGAACCCCTCCATGCATGTCAGGCCGAAACGCTTTTCAAAGCGCTCCATCACCGCCTGTGGGCACCCGGCGCCAAAGGCGACGCGCACCGTGTTGTTGATGTCATCGGGCTTCTCCGGCTGCTTCTCCAGGATCGGGATGACGGCGCCGAGGTAATTGAATTGCGTCGCCCCGTACTTCTTGATGTCATCCCAGAACCGGCTCGCGCTGAACTTGTCGGAGAGCACCATCTGCCCTTCGGCGAGAAAGGTGGTAATGGTGGTGAGGCACTGGCAGTTCATGTGGTAGAGGGGCAGGAAAGTATAGAAGATGTCGTCCTTTCCCCCCTCGCGCAAGGGGAGAAGCTGCTCGGCCACGACGATCCAGAATTTTTGGGGACCGAGGGCGCCTTTGGAGACACCCGTCGTTCCCGACGTATAGATGATGTTTTGGGGATCCGATGGATAGACCTTTATGTTCACCGGATCGTCCGGGGCATTGAAGAATTCCTCGAAGCTCGTCATGGGGATCCTGTGTTTCTTCTTCTCCTCCTCGTCCAGACCGCCGAGCACCACTATGGTCTCGACCTTTTTCAGAGAATCTTCTATCAGTGTCACCCGGTCGAGAAATTCCTTGGCGATCACCAGGATCTTCGAATCCGATTGGTCGACGATGTGACGGAGATACTCACCCTTATACGACGTATTGATGGGAACCTCTACGGCCCCAATTTTTGCCGAGCCGAGCCAGAGGTGGATGAATTCCGGGCAGTTGGGGAGCATGATGGCGATCTTATCCCCTTTTACCACGCGGCGGTCAGTCAAGGCATTCGCACATCTGTTTGCGAATCGATTCATCTCGTCATAGGTAAACTTCTGGTCCTTGAACCGCAAGAAAACCCTGTCCCCGTTCCTCGCGGCCCGGTCCTCGATCAGCTCACCCATCACCTGCGGCACCTTTGTCATTCCATGGCCCCCTTACTCGCAATCTATTTACCGGGCTACCCGCCCCTTACCATGAAGGGCTAAGAGCGGACGAATAGCACCGCGTCACACCTTAACGAAACTGGTCATCATGTCGAGGAGCTGCTCCACCGGCTCCTTCTTCTTTGCGAGCACGACATTCCTCGTCTGAAGCCAGATGATGTTGTTCGGGAAGGTCAGATCGCTGTCGATCGCCCATTCAGCGTCCTGGGGGGCGTTGAAATGTGCTTCGAGCTCGATGCCGACCCGCGCGATCTCGGCCGCCTCGGCGTCGCTTAAGCAAAAGACGCCCGCCAGGTCCGCTGCGGTGGTCTGCTCGCACACACCCTTTTCCGCGGGCAGCACGCATCTCAGCTTGGTTCCCAGGCGCCTCTCGACCACACTCAGCGTCTGCCGGTCGACGATATAGGTGTCGGGCATGCTCTCGCCGCCCACCACGCTCTCCCCGAGACCCCAGTTGGCCTCTATGATCAACCGGGACCCGTCCCCGGAATTCGGCTCTGCGGTGAAGACGATCCCCGCGACGCGGGCATTCACCATCTTGAGGACTGCCACGCCGATGGGCTCGTTCTCGAGGGGAAGCCCCTTTTGCTTTCGAAAGGAGAGCGACGTGGCATTGAAGGTGCTGCTCCACACTTTCCTCACCTTCTCCATGACATCAGCCACCCCGCTCACATTGAGGTGGGTCTCGTATTGGCCGGGACGGCTGACAGCCCCGGCGGAACGGGTTGAGACGGGCACATCGGCAACCCCGGATCGCTCGCACAATTCCCGGTAGTACGAGGCTATCTCCTGCTCCATCTCGGGCGGCATGGGCTTCTCTTCCACGAGGCTCCGCAGGGCGACGCTCAGCTCCTTCATACCATCGATCGTATCGATCGACCCCGCCCGGCTCTTGATGAGCTCGCGCATCTCATCGTAAGCCCCGGTCCGCTCCATGAACATGGTGTATGCGTCGAGGCACAGGGCAAAACCGTGCGGCACGGAGAGACCTACCTTTGTCATCTCACCGAGGTTTGCGCACTTCTTGCCCACCTTGTCGTTGTGCTCTTTTCCAAGCTCCCTCAAGAAATAGGCCCACTTTTCAGACATGCTTACCTCCTGCTAAAGGACTCGCTTAAGCCCGTTTCCTCAAATTACTTTGCGTCTCCGGAGCGTTTGCTCTCGCTCGCCTGACGCCGAAAGAGCTTTTCGAAGCCTTCCACCAATGCGCGGGCAAATTCCCGGTCTTCCAGATTGCAATCGACTTCTTCGATCTCAAGAGGGATCCCGGGCTTGAGAAGGCTCTTCAGCTCATCCATAAAGATCCGGTCCTTCTCAGGATCGTACAAAACACTGCCGGGTTTGTCAACGGAAGACCATCCCCGCAAGGGAACAAACAGCTTCACCGGTGCTTTTATCCTGTTCAGCTTCTCCGCGTACAGCCTGGCCCCCTCTCTCATCTCGTCGGGGGCGTAGCGCGTCATGAACCGTATCTCGTCTATCTGCAGCGTGGGCTGCCTGTTGTAGAACCTCTCCTTCATGCGGCGAGTGGGGCCGCAGCCCGTTACATTGAACGTTGAAGGGGCGAGGACGAGCGGCATGCCCCTCTCTATCGGCGCGTCGAGCCTCTCCATTCCCGCAGCCCTGTTCCCCTGAAAGAGCTCCTCGATGAGACCTGCGGGCACTATGTCGATGAGACCGTCGAGAAAGCCCTGAGCGATGAGCCGCTCCATGCTCCTGTCGCTGATGCCGTTAGCATGAAAGGGATACACGTGGTACCCCTTCTCTTCAAGGAGCCTCTTTACTTCCGATGCGCAGGCCTCGTTAAAGCCTATCTGGGTGACGCCCACCGAAGGATACGGAAGGGTGATCGAGGCGTAGTCGACGCCCTCCTCAACCATGCCGGAGACCGCCCCTGCCACCTGGGTGATGACCGCCTCGATGAGGTTGTGCATGCCGGCGAATTCCATGATCACCTGCATCACCACCACGTCCATGTAGCCGAACCACTCAGAGATATAGGTAGGCATGGCCGCGGGCGTGGCGATCACCTTAGGGACGCCGAAAGGCAGCCCGGACATGATCCTCGAGCCGATGAGAGCCATAGAAGCCCCGCCCATGGCCACGATCCCGTCGAGCTGACCTCTTGACAGGAGCTCTGCCGCCTTCTTTTGCGCGCCCTTTATCATGACGTCGGTGGAGAAAGACCTGTTTCCCCCCGCGATCAACTCCTCAAGGGTGTGTCCCCCCAAGAGCGCGATCTCGCTCGCGGCGATGTCCCCCGACACGGCAGGCATGGATCCCATGCTCAAGTCTATGATCAGGGCCGTATGGCCCCTCGCCTCTATCCTCTTCTTCAAGAGAAGGAGGTGCTCCCCCTTGGTGTCCAGCGTTCCCAGGATGACTATCGTCTTGGCCATAGATCTCCGGTGCCTCTAATAAAAGTTCGTCTGTTATCCCCGCGTCGCGGCATACATCTGGGCCACCGCAGCGGAGATTGCCGCAATAACCTTCTCCTCGACCGGCCGGCCCAGCCTTTCCTCGAGTCCCTTCTCCTCGGCCGCGATCCTCGCCATGTCGTCACTCAAGGTGGTCTCCGTGTCGATGAAATGCGTCCCCAAGTCGCCCTCGATGAAACGGGGGTTCTCCATTACCGCCTTGTGGAAGGGGATGTTATTCTTCGTTCCTGTGACCACATACTCGTAGAGGGCCCTCCGCATCCTTGCGATCGCCTCGTTCCGGTCCTTGCCCCACACGATGAGCTTCGCGATCATCGGATCGTAGAAGGGCGGTATCTCGTAGCCGGCATAGACCCCGCTGTCCACCCTTACTCCGCCTCCTCCCGGGGCAAAATAGGTCCGAATCCTGCCCGGTGTGGGGACGAAGTCATTGAAAGGGTCTTCCGCGTTGATGCGGCACTCGATGGCGCTGCCAATGATGGTTACCTGCTCCTGCGTAAAGCTCAGGGGAAGGCCCGATGCGATGCGCAGCTGCTCCTTCACGATGTCTATGCCTGTGACCATCTCCGTCACGGGATGCTCCACCTGGACCCTCGCGTTCACTTCCAGGAAGTAGAACTTTCCCTCGGAAAAAAGGAATTCCACTGTTCCGGCCCCGACGTACCCTACCCACTTGGCCGCGTTCTTCGCCACCTCGCCCATCTCGGCCCGGAGCCGGGCGTTGACCGCAGCGCTTGGGGCCTCTTCGATCAGCTTCTGGTGGCGGCGCTGAATTGAGCATTCCCGCTCCCCAAGGTGGACGACGTTGCCCGAGTCATCTCCCAGGATCTGAAACTCAATGTGGCGGGGGTTGGAGAGGTATTTCTCGATGTAGACATCGGCGAGGCCGAAGGTGGTGGCCGCGATGGCCTGGCAGGATTCGAGGGCCTTGAACAACTCGCCCTCGTTCTCCACGATGGTCATCCCTATCCCGCCTCCCCCACCGGAAGGCTTGACGATCACCGGGTAGCCGATCTCTTTCGCTTTCTCTCTCGTACGCTCGAATTCGACCACGCACTCATTCGTGCCGGGCACGACCGGAACCCGGGCCTTGATCATCTCCTGCCGGGCGGTTATCTTGTCCCCCATGAGATCGAGAACCCTGCTCGACGGCCCGATGAACTTAATGCCCCCCTCCTCGCAGGCAAGGGCGAACCGCGAATTCTCGGCGAGGAAGCCGTATCCCGGATGGATGGCGTCGGCCCCGCACTGCCGGGCAGTCTCGATCACTTTTGCGATGTTGAGGTAGCTCTGGGTTGCCGGTGCCGGACCGATCAGAAAGGCCTCATCCGCGTACTTCACGAAGAGGGCCCCCTTGTCCGCCTCCGAATAAACCGCGACCGAGGCTATCCCAAGCTCCCGGCACGCCCGCATGACGCGGACGGCAATCTCACCGCGGTTGGCTACGAGTACTTTACGAAGCATTTGAGCCCACCACCATGAGCATGTCGTCGGGACCCACCATGTCTCCCTCGTGCATGCATATCTCTTCTACCACGCCCCCATGGGGTGCGTGGATCTCCCTTCTCATCTTCATGGCCTCTATCATGGCGATGAGATCCCCCTTCTTCACGGCATCGCCCTTCTGCACCTTTATGGAGAGGATCATGCCTGCCATCCCTGAAAGGACGGCGCCGGGGGGGAATTCTTTGGGCGCCTTCTTTGCCGGTGCGGCTTCGACTCCCGCGCCTTGAGGCGGGTCCCATCTCGGTGTGACCCTGACGTTGAAGACCTCTCCGTCCACGTCCACGCTGAACTCAGTGGGTAATTCGGAAGGAGGGCCGCCGTGCGCCTTCAGGCGCGGTGCTGACGGAGCCTTTCTTGCCTTCGACCCGTCCGCCTTGGCCCTTTTGCCGGGGATCAGAATCTTGAGGAGCAGCTCGTCGTCGGAGAGCTCCGGTCCCGCTTCCCGGCGCAGCTCTTCCAAGGGTTTGTCATACCCCACCGGCTGCCAGTTCGTGAACTGTTTGACCTTAGGGGAGCTCATCACCCTCTCCACGACCGCCGGGTCTATGGGACCTGCGGCCTCGCCGTAGAGCCCCAGCACATACTTGATCGCCTCGTCGGTCACCTGTTTGTAGCGCTCGCCGGAGACCACGTTCTCCACGGCCTGCGCCCCCACGATCTGGGAATAGGGGGTCGCCATCACGGGGTAGCCGAACTCCTTGCGGACAAGGACCACCTCTTCGAGGATCTCGCCCAACCGGTCCCCCATGCCCACTTCCGCGAGCTGCCGCGTGAGGTTCGTCATCATGCCCCCCGGCACCTGGTGCTCGAAGTGAAATAGGTCATACTCCAGGGGCACCCCCATGGGCAGACCTTCCTCCTCTGCCACTTTTTTGAAGTGGGCCGAGACAGCTGCCAGGGCGTCCTCATCGATGGGCGTGTGAAAGCCCAGACGGCGAAGATTCTTGATGACTGACTCTGTTGAAGGCAGCGAGGTGCCGTTGGCGAGCGGCGCGACCGCCGTATGCACGGTGGTAACGCCAGCCTTGACAGCCTCCAGATAGCACAAAGGCGCAAGGCCCGAATTGCAGTGGGAATGGAACTCGAGGGGCAAGCCGTCGCAATGCTTGAAGACAGTGGAGACGAGCTCCTTTGTCTCCTCCGGTGTGATGATTCCGGACGCATCCTCTATCATGATGCGGTCCACCCATTCCTTCGCCTCTGCGAGAAGCCGCGCCTTGCGCGCCCAATGCTCGGCCGTGTGCACAGGGCTCGAGGTGTACATGAGCGCCGGCACCACTTCGGCCCCTTCGGCCTTGGCTGTGCGGGCAAAATAGACGAACTTCTCCATGTCGGTCTGGTAATCACAGATCCAGAAACTTTTGATTCCGTTTGCGACCGATCGCCTTATCCACAGGGTGATGATCTCGCGCGGGGTGCTCAGGTCAAAGGATGAAAGGCTCCAGATCACGTAGGAGCCCCGGAGAGGCGTGCGCGTGATGAGCCGGGAAAGGAGCCTTATCCTTTCCCAGGGGTCTTCGTCGAGAAGACGCACCTGAACGGTGAAGGCCTGGCTGCCGACGGTGGCAATGGCCTTATACCCGACCTTGTCCATCATTTCGGCGATGGGGGTCATGTGGCGCGTCCGCATCGTAAAACCCCACAGGCTCTGCTGCGCGTCCCTTAATGTCTGGTCGACAAAGTTGATCTCGTCCATGGCAGGCTTTTTTCCTCCGCGTGAAAGGTGCACCTAGATTGTGCCCATCGGTCTGTCCATTATTGTTTTTCTCTTCAATCCGTTCAACACATTATTTATTATGAATTCATAAATAATCTCGAAAGTTTCTCTGGACGTGCCGTCCTGAAAGAGTGTACCATGGATAGGTGAAACTCCCCCAGATCAATGTCCAGCAGCTCATCTCCTTCTATTTCGTGGCGCATGAGGAGAGCTACAGCGCCGCATCCGAGAAGCTCTTCATCACGCAGCCCGCGGTGACCCGGCAGATCAAGGAACTGGAAGCGCAGTTCGGCGTCAAGCTCATCAACATCAAGAGGAAAAGGGTCCACCTCACCGAGGCAGGGAAGCGGCTTGCCCTTTACAGTGAGCAGATTGTGGGCCAGGTTGCCAAGGCCGAGAATTTTCTGAAGAGCTGCCGTCTCGACAGCCTGCACATCGGCGTCTCGTGCACGCTCATGTTCTACCTAACGCCGATCATCGACAAATTCAAGGAGACCCATCCGTCGGTCCGCGTCTCCGTGAAAGAAGGGCCTTCCCTCACCCTCATCCAGGATCTGTTGGATTTCCGGTCCGACCTGTGCGTCGTCGGGACCCTGCCGAAGCTCGACGGAAGACTCGAGGCGAGGCGGATCCCCCAGTTGGAGAAGATGGTGCTCGTCGCCAGTCCCGATCATCCCCTCGTGCGCAAGGCCGGCGTGAAGTGGGAGGACCTCGTCAGTTACCCCCTGATCCTTCAATGCGAGGGATCAACGGCGAGGGTCGCCATCCTGCAGCACTTCGCGGAAAGGGGCCTCACGCCCGTCATCGGCGCCGAGGTGGATAATATAGAGTGCGCCAAGGAGCTGGCGCGGCAGAAGAAGGGCGTTGCCCTCATGTTCCACCCCCACGTAAAGGAGGAGGTGGCGAAGGGCAGACTCACCATCATACCGGTCACGGACGGCGAGATCAGGCGCGGCATAGACATCGTGAGGAACCGGGAGATGGCAGCCTCCCCTGTTCTGAACGCCTTTCTCGCCGTGGTCGAGGGACATTTCGACCATGTCCTCGCCCGCACGGCTTAAACGAATAGATTGAGAAGGCTGATCGTCACACCCCTTGCTGTATCGGCGCCGAGGTTTTCTTCCATATCTGAACAAATTCGGAGCGGGGGTCTCGCAAGCCCCGGGAGCGTGATAAGGGCGATCCTTATGTTTTCTTCGTTTTCGACTTACCTTCGCGGCGCACGTCTGAATCTTTCGTCTTTTCGGCGATACGGTCCATAAGGCCCGCGGCTATGCGGAGCAGCTCCTTTTCCGCGCCCGTCAGCTCCCTTTCTATGGCGTGGGCGAGCCTCGCCCGTTGCCCGCGAATGTCTTCGATGAGCAGCTTGGCCCCGGCTTCCGTGATCTCCAGCAGGTTCTCCCGGCGGTCCTCACCGTTCAGTCGGCGCGCGATGAGCTTCCCCTTCTCGAGGTCGGCGAGCATTCGGGTGAGCGATTGCGGCTTGACACGCAGATACGCTGCCAGCTCCGTGGAGGTAGCCACGCCGCCCCGATAGAGATACCCCAGGACACCTGCCTTTGACAGGGTCAGACCTTCTCCCTGCCGGGCAGCGCGGAGCGCGCGGAACAGGCGCAAGGCACTGCCGTGCAGCTGGTTCGCGGCATCAATTGCGCTCGCGGATGGCTCTTCAGGCTTCTTCATAATAGTAAGCATACCTTCCTAACATTAAGAAGTCAAGGCCGATACCGATGGCGCTTCAAATACAGTTTGTGAGATGTCCTTGTCAAACGGATCAATAGCATCCCTTTTGCCACGGCATATTGCATGGAGATCGCCTTGTTCTGCCTTCAACGCATGAATGGCTTGACATCCTTTATATATTAAGATAAGCTTAATATAGTGACGCTTCTCTTCCCAACGGGCGGCGCTCGCCCTTAAAAGGACCGTCGATGCCGGCCATGAGCGAGGAGCCCCGCCCGATGCCGGCCGCAGCCGAGGCTATTGTCTGAAACGGGAAACCCCGCGACTTTGCATATGAAGAGGCGGAGACGACAACGATAACCCGACAGGAGCATGACTTTCATGAGAGAAGACAGACCGAGCGCAACGGCACGGCGCGTCGCCATGCGGCGTGCCGCACATCAGCTGCTGGATGATCCCAAGGTTTTCGATGACCCTCTTGCTTTGTCCGTCATCGGCAGACAAACAGAGTCACCGCTACGCGCTGATCCGGGCCATTTCGACGCTACCCCTCTTGCACCTTACCTGAGGGCGTTCGTCGCCGCGCGCAGTCGCTTCGCCGAGGATGAGCTGGCCCGCGCAATCCGCCGTGGGGTGCATCAATACGTGATCGTGGGCGCAGGATTGGACACGTTTGCCTATCGGAGCCCGTATCCTGAAGGGACGCTCCACGTGTATGAGGTGGACCATCCGACGACCCAGGCCTGGAAGAGGGAGCGCCTGCAAGAGGCGGGCATAGCCCCACCGGCCGACCTTACGTTCGTGCCGATCGACTTCGAAAGAGGCTCACTCGAGGAGGGGCTCCGGGATGGAGGCCACGATCGTGACGCACCCTCGTTGTTCTCGTGGCTCGGCGTGACCGAGTACCTGACAATGGACGCCGTGATGGGGTCACTGCGCTTCATTGCGTCGGCGCCGGGGGCGAGCGGAGTAGTCTTCGACTACATGGTGTCGCCGTCGTTGTTGAACCCAGCCGAACGGGCTCGCTTCGAGGCACTTGCACACCGGGTGGCATCGGCGGGAGAGCCCTGGCAGACATCCTTCGACCCCGGGTTGCTTGAGAGAGACCTGCGAGCCCTAGGCTTCGGGTATGTGGAGGACAATGGGCAGGATGAGATCAATGAAAAATACTTCAAGGACCGGAGCGACGGTCTGCGGGTAGGAAGCCTGTCGCGCCTCGTGATAGCCCGGGTGTAAGGGGTTTCTTGACTGCAATGGTGTTGACATGCACGCGGTCCCGTGCAAGAGTATGCTTCTCACCAACCAAAAAAGAGGAGGGGGCGGCATGGACCTGGACGCGTTGAGGAGTAAGGTTATCCCGGAGCATACGGCGCTTCTCATCATCGACATGCAGAGGGATTACTGCTGCCAAGGGGGAGTCTTCGACCGGCGGGGGTTCGACATTGGCCCGGCCCGCGACCTCGCCCATAGGCTCAACCTGTTCCTCGACAAGGCCCGTGCGAGGCTGCCCCACATAGTCCATCTGAGGATGGTGAAAGTCCCGGGCCTCCCTTCCCCGGCAGGGGCCGAGCACAACTTGAGACTCGCCATCGACAGGAAATATGACCCGGCTTTCGGCGCATTCTACGAGGTGGAGCCGAAGGGCTCGGAGATGGTCATAGACAAATACAAGTATTCCGGCTTCGTGTCGACATACCTCGACCAGTTCCTAAAAGGGAATAGCATCAAGACCCTGGTCATTACCGGCCTCGCCACGAACGTCTGCGTGGAATCAACGGCAAGAGACGCCTTTATGCGCGACTATCACGTCGTCGTGCCGGAGGACCTGACCGAAGGCAGCAGCCCCGAGGCCAAGGGCTCTTCGCTTTCCAACATTGCCATGTTCTTCGGAGAGGTGGTCCGCTCGGAAGACCTGCTGCGGGCTTGGGACCTCGCCGTCTAAGAGCCTCATCCCGGACAGAAGCTCCGGTCCTGGGTGGCGAAGGGAAGAGATGGGCGCGGGCCCCTACCCTTGCGCCGCGTACCCCCCGTCTACCGGTATTGCAGCGCCTGTCACGAAGTTCGACGCAGGACTCGCCAGGAAGACGGCTGTTCCGGCCAGATCTATTGGGTCGCCCCATCTGCCGGCCGGAGTCCTCGCCTTGACTGCCTCCTCGAAGCCGGGAATCTCCCGCCTCCCCTCGGCGGAAAGCCCTGAATCGATAAACCCCGGAAGTATGCAGTTCACCTGAATATTGTCTCTGGCCCACGCAACCGCCAGGCTGCGGGAGAGGGAGAGGATCCCTCCTTTGCTCGCACCGTAGGAAGGCAGAAACCCGATGCCGAAGATAGAGGTCATGGAGCCGAGGGTGATGATCTTTCCCCCGCCTGCCTGCTTCATGTGAGGATAGGCAGCCTTGGCAACAACGAAGGTGTGGCGAAGGTTGATCTCAATATTCTCGTCCCACTCTTCCAGGGTGATCTCCGTGGGCGGCTTATGGAAGCCGATGCCCGCGTTCGCAACTACGATATCGATGCTGCCGAATTTCTCGACCGTCTGTTTTACCATCGCCTCCACTTCCGAGGGTTTCCGCATATCGACGGTAAGGCCCATTGCCTCAACGCCGAAATCCTTCTTGATCTCCGCCACTGCGTCATCTGTCTTCGCCCTGTTCCGGGCGGCTATGACGATGGCGGCCCCGGCCCCTGCAAGACCCCTCGCAATGCCCTTGCCGATGCCTCCGTTTCCGCCCGTCACGAGGGCCGTCTTGCCGTCCAACCTGAAAAGTTCCTGCGTGGATTCTCTCATGACCATCCCTCCTCTTCTTTAGACTCGGTCGCTCATCGGCACATCCGCGAGCAAGCGCTCTCCGTCCCTGATCATCTCCTTGATCGAGGCAGCAGATGCCTCCAGGGCCTTTTGTTCATCGGGGTCCAGAGGGAGCTCGATGATCTCCTCGATCCCTTTGGGCCCCAGTTTGACCGGTACCCCAATGCTCACCTCTCTCAGCCCGTATTCGCCATCGAGGCTCGCGGAAGCAGGCCATATCCGGCCGTCCTGAGAGGCGATGGAGGAGATGATGTCTCCCAGCGATTCCGCGCTCGTCCAGCCCGCCGTACGGCCGGGCTGCAGCTCGTTCCACCTGCTGAAGAATCCCGCCATCTCCGAGCGCACCCTGCCGATGGCCTCCCTATCCAGGGAAACGGGCTTACCGCCGATCTTGACGCTGCTGAACAGAGGCACCTGGCTCTCCCCGTGCTCTCCGAGGACAAAGGCCTCCACCGACGTCGACGGCACGGAAAGGGTTTTCGCGATGGCCCACCGAAAGCGCGAAGTGTCGTTGCGATTCAACCCCAAGACGCACACACAGGGTAAGGAGAAGGCATGCCTGATCAGGTAGACCAACGGGTCCACGGGCGAGGTGGCCACAATCCAGATGGCGCGCGGCGAAAGGGCGACGACGGGCTTCATCATACCGAGGACGAGGGGCAGGTTGACGGCAAGGTATTCCCTGCGGGAAAGCTCTACATCGTGCTTGGGGACGCTGGCTGTCATGACGATCACATCCGAATCTTTCGTCTCCTCTACCCCCCCTGCCCTGACACGGGTCGTGGACCGGTGGACCACAGCCTGCTCTATGTCCAAAGCATGGGCCTCCGCAAGGTTGCGGCGGACATCGAAGAGCATGATCTCCGAGACCCTTCCATCCTGGGCAAGCCTGAATCCGGCACTCGAGCCCACGACACCGGACCCCCCTACTATGGTTACTTTCATCACAATCCTCCTTAAGCCACCCGATGAATCCTTTCTCAAGCCTTGTGGACAAACCGAAAGCGCGCTTTGGCAACCCCTTGACCTGGGAAAGACAAAACGACTTGGGTCGGAGTCTCCCCTACGGAAGACTTACCCTCCTTCAGCAGGCGAGAAGAGAACCACGTCGTCCCTGTCTTGAAGCACATACTCTTTCTCAACGCGTCGTCCGTTCACGACGACGAGCACAGGCATGGCCTCCGGCAGCGACAGCTCCTTCAGCAGATGCTCCACGGTTGTCTTCTCGTCGAAGTGCTTGGTAAAAGAGAACCGGTTACCACCCTCGGGAAGGTAGTGGCCCAGATTCCCGAACAACTTTACTTCCACCTCCATACTCTCTCCTCTCCTTCCCTCGATCGAGTAAAACCGGGTGATCCCCTCATATTGTCCCAACATCCACTGCGACAAAGGGAGGCTCAACTCCTCTTTGCCAAGGCGCGACCATAGGCGTCGGCAGCCTTGAGGCACCTCAGAATCTCCCAATGATCGAAGAACCTTCCCTGACCGTCCCTTATCTCCCTCGCCCCTACAAAAGAGCGAATGAGAATGTCTTTCGAAGCCGCGAGGGCGACCTTCTCCAGCTCAGCGTCAGTGACGCCGTCAAGGGTCATCTCGTCGAAAGTGGTCGGCAGCCCGACGGCCCTGCAGAACCCGAAAATCCTATCGAGGAACTCAGGCTCTCGCCCCTCCATGAGAAGCTGCGTGAGGGTGCCGAAGGCCACCAGCTCGCCGTGAAAGAGGCGCTGGCGGAACCGTTCTCTGATGTAGTGGAAGGCCTGCCCCACCGCGTGCGATGCGCTCAAGCCCCCGCTTTCGAATCCGAGCCCGGAGAGGAGCACGTTTGCTTCCACGATTGCCTCGATCCCGGGGCCCGCTAGACCAGCCTCGGCTTCGGCCAACGCCTGAACACCGTGCTCCATGAGGAGATCGAAGCAAAGCCTGCCCAAGACGCGGGCTGTGCGGGTACTGGGGGCATTGGTCTGAAGGCAGGGGGAGGCCGTCCTATGGCACATATCAGCCTCGAAATAGGTTGCCAGGGCATCTCCCATGCCGGAGACCAAAAGACGGACCGGGGACTTGGCGATCACGGAGGTGTCCACGAGGACCATGGTGGGATTCGTGGGGAAGACCATTGTTGCCTCCACCGTTCCCTTTTCCGAGTAGATGAGCGAGGCAGCCGACGTGGACGCATCGGTAGCCGCAATGGTCGGAACATTGATGCACGGCACGCCTGCCCCACACGTGGGAATGACCTCTGGGGGATCCTTTTCCATGTTCGTAGCCGCACCCGATGCGGCGCACCGGCCGGCGTCGAGTGTCTTGCCCCCGCCGCAATTGACAATCGCGTCGTGATTGCCCTTTACGCAGGCATTTTTTATGCGCTCGACTTCCTTCCATGTGCATTCCCCGCCGAATTCGAGAAAGGCAAACGTGAGACCCTTCGATTCGAGGCTCTCGGCTATGGTGCTGCCGATCTTTTCCCGGACTTCAGGGGGGGCAAGGACAAGGGGATTCTTGATCCGGAAGATCTGAAGCTGCTCACCCAACTGTTGCAAGGCATCCGGACCCTGAACGTATCGCAAGGGGGCTAGCAGCACGCGCACAGCCATTGGAGACTCCTCCTTCTTTCCTAGAGACAGCCGAGAATCGCCCGCTTCACCATCGCTTTGGCCACGGGCACCATGTAGGCGTTGTCGGTCATGGGCGCAGCCCTGCCTACGGCCGCGGTGCCGGCGGCCTCTGCATTGGCCTCGGTAATCGCCTTGCCCAGGATGGCAACTTCGGCAGCCAAGGGCCGGTACGGCTTCACGTAGACCGCGTTGAGACAGATTCGCGCGGACACGACCTTCGCACCCCTTATTGCGAGCATGGCCGCGCAGTTCACTATGGGAAAGTCGATCGCCTTCCTGAGGGCGAACTTGATGAAGGCGCTCTTCCCCTCGGGCGGAGGAAGCTCGATGTGGGTGACAATCTCATCGTCGTCGAGGATCGTCGTCTTCAGCGGCATGACCTGGAAGAAGTCCTCCGCCATGACGCTCCTTTTTGTCGTGGTTATCGCAGCGTTCAGGGCGATGAGAGCCGGTGCCGTGTCGCTCGGGTGGACCGCGTAACAGCCTTCCTCCACGCTGCCTCCGAAGATGGAATGGTACCGGTTGTCCCCCTTGATGGCGTAGCACCGGCCTCCGCCTTTCCGGAGGCACGGGAAGCGATTGTTGGGGTTCCGGTAGTACCAGCATCTGATGTCCTGGCAGATGTTGCCCCCGATCGTTCCCATCTCCCTGAGATGGGTCGACGCCGTCCTTCGGGCTGCCTCGGCAAGTCCGGGGTATTCCTTCTTGACAGCATCATTGGTCGCGATGTCCTCGAGGCGCGCCAGGGCCCCGATGACGAGATTGCCTCCCTTGTACCCGATGGCGTCGAGACCGGGGATGCTCTTGATGTTCACCAGCGCCTCAGGGTAAGTCGGAAGTATCTCGTCCTTCATCTTGCCGAGAAGGTCGGTGCCTCCGGCGATGATGGCCGCCCTTTTCCCGTACTGTCTTAAGGCGGCGACGGCTTCGTCGATGCTCGCTGCGTTTATGTGCGTAAAGAGTCTCATGCGTCTCTCCTATACCTTCCCCAAGGCCCTAAGGATCTTGTCGGGGGTGATGGGCAGGTCGTCGATAGCCTTCCCCAGGGCGTTGTGCACCGCAGGTCCGAGAAGCGAAGCCATGTGGTCGGCGACATCCTCGCCGATGCCGTTCGCCCCGTACGGGCCGTATCCCATAGCGGTCTCGACGATGATCGGCTCGATGGGCCCACAGTCGAGGATGGTCGCTATCTTGTAATCGAGAAGATTGCCGTTGAGCATGACCCCGGTGTTCAGGTCCCAGACCAGCTCCTCTGTTTGGGCCCTGCTCGCCGCCATGTAGGCGCCACCGTACTGCTGGCCCTCGACCGCGTCAGGGTTGATGGCTTTGCCCACGTCGTTGACGTTCACTACCTTCACGATGTCGATCTTTCCCGTCTCCGTGTCTACCTCGACTTCCATGAAGTGGACCTGCCGGCAGAGGTGAGGCCGCTGGCTGTAGTCGACGAGCTCCTCGGCTGCCGCGCCGGTCGCGTCGGTCCAGGCTCCGGCTTGCTTCCAGGCGTACGTATAGATTTGAGGATGCTTCCACCACTGGACGCACTGGACCTCCCGGACCACGTCCCTCACGGTCTTGCGGATCGTAGGATCCTTCTTGACGAATATGACGCTCTCCCTGACATCGAGATCCTCAGGCTTATACCCTGGAAAGGCCGGAGGGGACGACAGGCCGCCTTCCTCCTCATAGCCGTTGGCGGCGAAATCGAGGAGGGCCTGTTTCGCCTTCCTTGCGGCCCGACGAACCACGTAGCCGTTGGTGCAGAGGTTGCACGAACCGTCCGGTGTCATCATGGCAAAACCGGTGTCCTTCTGCTGGCGCAAGCTCACGTCCTCGTAGCGCATGCCCAGCTCGTCCGCTGCTATCTGGCAGTACGCGGTCTCGGCAACGACCCCCACGTCTGCCCGCTGGCCCAGGAGGCTCACCGAGCCGTCAGGCTCGATGAGGAGGCCGGCAGTGCCCGCCCCTCGCTTGCTGTTCCATTCATGGGTCCATACCATGGCCATGCCGTGCATCTTCCCGCTGGGGAGCTTCTTCGAACCCGGGGCATGCCGTTTCTTGTCCCATTCGATCGCCCTCTTGCCGGCTTCGATGCACTCTTTCAGGCTGTCCCGCTGCGGCAGGCTGAACCGGCGCTTGAAGTTGGCGAGAAAGTCCGTGTCGTGGCCC